>Ga0209415_10005727_pt1 | contig 22255 bp, 23 predicted proteins | sample PeaSoiSIISIP2007_FD_187696 | JGI IMG/M metagenome (GOLD analysis project Ga0209415, IMG submission 187696) | Peat soil microbial communities from Weissenstadt, Germany - SII-SIP-2007 (SPAdes) (version 2) | ecosystem: Environmental > Terrestrial > Soil > Wetlands > Peat | place: Germany... | reverse complement strand
CGGCACTCACCCGCCCCGCAGCGCCACGCACCGATTCACTTAGCTGACGTGCCGCCGCTTCGGCTTCGGCGAGCGCCGCATCGTCGGCCATCAGCCTGCCTTCGAGCTGCCTGACCGACGCCTGATATGGCGTTGGATCGATACGCAGCAGCACCTCGCCCTTCTTGTAGCTTCGGTTGCCTTCGGCCGGCAGTTCGACAATGCGGCCCCTGACTTGCGGCACCACCTGCAGGACCTTGCCGACCACGAGCCGCTCGAGGAAGACCGTCTCGGGCACGAACACGTCGAACTGCACGGCGCCGCTGGTGAGCTTCGCGACCGCCTCGTCGATCGTCGTGAAGGTGCTGATCTCCACCTTGACGCCGTACTTGCGCTGGAAGTCGTTGATCACGTCCTGGTTGATGTACTGGATCCAGTTGTAGAACTGGAGCGGCCCGCGCTCGGGCTGCAGCCCCGACGCGATCGGCTTGTTGTCGTGGTAGATCGGAAGCGTCACGGGTCGGTTTGGCCGGGCGAGCGGCAGGCCACCCGGCCCGACATCGGCGTCGGCGGCGATCGCGCCGACCGGCACCGTGGTGTCGGCGCAGGCGTCGAGCAGGCCGGCCCCGCTCAGTCCAGCGGCCGCGAGCGCGCCGTACTTGAGCAGGGTGCGGCGATCGATCGCGCGGGGCGCTCCGCCAGCGCCATCGGGCCGCGCTCCCGTCTCGCCGCGGTGGCTCACCAGCGACCCCCGGAGGGCGTCGGGGCATGCTCGGTCACCGCGGCAGGCGCGCCGGCCCTCGCGAGCGCTCGGCTTGGTGCCAGCTCGCAGCCGAGCTCGAGCGACGCCAACGCCAGGCAGCGCCTGACCATGCGCTCGCGGCTGACGTCGGGCTGGCCGAGGGTGACCTGGACGCCCAGCCCGTCCATCAGCGCGCTCAGGCCGAGCGCCACGTCGTCGGGGTCCGGCTCGGCGGAGAACTCGCCGGCCTGCTGGCCCTCGCGCACGATCCGCGCGATCAGCGCCCGCTGGCGCCGATCCAGGCGCGGGTAGGACGTGCGCACCTCGGGCTCGCGCCGCGCGCGCACCCAGATCTCCAGCCACAGCGTCCAATCGCCGAGCTGGCCCTCGCCCAGGCTTGTCTCCTCGATCAGGTGGGTGAGCTTGGCGGCCGCGCCGTCGCACCCCTCGAGGCGCTCCGACAGCCGCCCGTACCACTCACGGTCGGCGTGATCGACGGCCTCCTCGAGCAGCCGGTCCTTGGACTCGAAGTAGTAGAGGATCGTCGCCGAGCTGGTGCCGGCGCGCTCGGCGATGTCGCCGATCCGCGTCTCGAACAGGCCACGCTCGTAGAGAACCGCGGCCGCCGCCGCCACGATTTGCGGCTTGCGCAAATGCTCAAGTTTCGGTCGGGGACTCATCTTCGCCCGGCGCCTCCCCTCGGTGGGCGCGATACCTGAACGACGGCTCAGGAAACTACTCCGGGGCGACGGTGCGTGTCAAATCGCACTTGCAATCAGCCAAGAAACCCCTGCACACAGGGGAATTTCTCCGCTGGAGACTAGTCGAAGGGGAGCTGCTCGCCGAGCCCGAGGTCACGCGCCAGCACCGCCCCGATCGAGCGGCGCGCCCGATCGAGCGGCATCTCGCGGTCGCCGAGCAGCGCACGGATCCCAAAGCCGTCGATCAACGCGAGCGCGCGGTCGGCCACCGCCTCGGGATCGCAGCGCGCGAACTCCCCGTCGCGCACGCCGGCCCGGATCGCCGCAACGAACCATTCGCGCATCCGCGCGTAGAGCTCCTGGGCGACCGGCCGCAGCTCGTGATGGCGTACGGCGCGCAGCCACAGCTCGACCCACAGCACCCAGTCACGCTCGAGCTCGGGCGTGCCGGGCAGGCATTGCTCGACCATCTGCGCCAGGCGCTGCGCATGCGAGGAGACCGGCGGCTGCGCACCGGCCGTGCGCGAGTCGCCGACCTGCCCGTAGGAGTACTCGAGCGCCTCGGCCAGCAGGGCCTCGCGCGTGGCGAAGTGGTAGTGGACGAGCGATGTGGAGACCCCGGCGGCCATCGCGATGCGCGCGATCCGCACGTCGTCGATGCCCTCGCTGGCGATGCGGTCGACCGCGGCGGCCAGGATGCGCTCGCGGGCACTCGCCGGCGGCGGTGCCGCGCGGGGGCTCGCCGCGCCCGCGTCGGGCTCGGCGGCGCTCACTGCGAGGTGAGCGCCCCCGCTCACCCGTCCAGGTCCTTGCGCACGCGGTCGGCCAGCCAGGCGACGCCGGCCTCGCGCGCCGACAGCGGGCCGCACTCGTAGCCACTGCTCGCCAGGCCGCGCTGGACGTTGTCGACGAGGTCGACGTCCTCGGCCAGCACCATCGAATTGAAGCGCTGGTTCAGCCGCTGCACCAGCCGCGTACGCGGCCCGGTCCGCGGCGGCCGGTAGGAGCCGAACACGTCGGTGGTGCGCGCGACCCCGTTCGGGACGATCTGCCAGGTGGTGACCTGGTCGGGGTAGAGGTCGATCGCGGTGTTCGGGTACACGAAGGCGTAGCGCCAGAGGTGGCGGTCCTCCTCGGCCAACCCCGCCATCGGCTCGACCAGGCGCGTGTACAGACGGGCCAGCCGATTGCCGGCCGGCCGCTCGCGCAGCGGCGCCTCGAACCACAACCAGTCGTCGTGCGCCTCGAGGCTGTAGCGCTTGTAGTCGAGCAGCCGCATCAGGTCCGGATGGGCGATCGGGATGTGGTAGCCCTCGACGTAGTTCTCGGCCACGACCTTCCAGTTGGCCGGCTGCCCGGCCCCGGAGAACTCGGCGAAGCGCTCGAGCGTCGGGATCGAGTAGCGCTCGAGACGGCTCGGCAGGTCGCCGACCAGCTCGGCGAGCGCGGTCGCGTCGGCGTCGAGGTTGACGAACACCAGGCCGCACATGACCTCCGCTCGCGCCGGTAGCAGGCCAAATGCCGACTTGTCGATCGGTGTCTGGAAGGCGCGGCCTTCCGGGACCCCGATCAGCTCGCCGTCGAGGCGGTAGGTCCAGCCGTGATAGCGGCAGCGGATCGCCGCGCGGCACTGGCCCGAACCGCTGAGCAGGCGCGAGCCGCGGTGCCGGCAGACGTTGCGATAGGCGCGGATCTCGCCGTGCTCGTCGCGCACGACCAGCACGGGCTGGGTGCCCGCCTGGGCGGTCAGGTAGCTGCCCGGCGCCGGCAGCTGGGAGACATGCCCGGCCAGCTGCCAGGTGCGCTCGAAGATGCGCTGCTGCTCGAGCGCGAGGGTCTGCGGGTCGAGGTAGAGGTGGGGTGCCAGCGCGCTCCCGGACGCGATCGGGCTGCGCCCGGGGGCCTCCTGGGGGGCCGTGATCATGGGTGTGGCGGTCATGGGATGTCCAATCCTGACTTTGTAATCAGTTGCTGTTAGTCTACACGGATGCCCCGGCGACCGACGGCGATGTCGACCTCCTGGCTCTCGGTGACGCCGGAACCCGAGCGTCTGCTGCCGGGCGCGGTGGCGACCCTGCGCGCCGGCGCTCGACCGCCGGTCGCGGCGATCGAGCGCGAGCGCGAGCGCGTCGAGCGCCTGGTGGTTCGCGCCCGCCTGCGTGACTGGCTCGCCTACCTGAGCCGGACGCTCGAACTCGTCGAGCGCAGGCTCGACGCGAGCGATCCGGAGGTGGTCTGCGCCCGTGAGACCGCCGCCGAGCTGATCGCCAACCATCACAACCTGCTGCTCGGACTGCCCGGGCCGGCCGCGCAGCGCACCGCCGGCGAGCGGGTTCGGCTGCAGTCTCGGGCATTCGCGCTGATCAGCCAATCCACGAACGGAGCACCTCGATGACCACGACGATCCCCGTGGGCGACGACCACTTGACCGAAGGCCAGCGCGAGCTCCAGCAGCGCGCCCGCGAGTTCGTGGAGCAGATGCTGATGCCGCTCGAGCAGGAGGCCGAGCGTCTGGGGGGGCGGTTGCCCGCCGCTCAGATCGACGAGATCCGCAGCGAGGCGATCGCCAGGCGCCTGCACGGCGGGCGCCACGCCGTGGAGCACGGCGGCCAGGGTTGGACGATGCTCGAGTGGTTCCTGGTCAACGAGCAGTTCGGCCGGACGACCAACGGCCTGCACTGGCACGTGCCGAACGCCTACAACGTGCTGGCCTCGGGCAGCCCCGAGCAGATCGAGCGCTACCTGCGACCGGCGCTGCGCGGTGAGGGCGGCGACGCCTACGCGGTGACCGAGGCCGAGGCCGGCTCGGACCCCTCGGGCATCGCGACCACCGCCCGGCGCACGGAGGGCGGCTGGGTCATCGACGGCGAGAAGTGGTTCGTGACCTCCGCCGACGTGGCCGCCGTGCTGATCGTGATGGCCAACGCGATCGACGGCGCCGATCGCCTACCCACGCTGTTCTTGGTCGAGCCGTCGGCCGCGGGCGTCGACTTCATCGATGATCCGCAGTACACCCACAACTATCCGCACGGACACCCGACGATCCGCCTGCGCGGCGTCGAGGTCGCCGATGACGCCGTGATCGGCGGCGTCGGCAACGGCGAGCAGATCCAGCGCGCCTGGTTCACCGAGGAGCGCCTGGGCATTGCCACGCACGGGCTTGGAGCGATGTGGCGGTTGCTGGACGAGACCACCGCCTGGGCCTGCTCGCGCATCCAGGGCGGCCGGCGGATCATCGACCATCAGGGCATCTCGTTCCCGCTCGCCGACTCGGCCACCGACGCCGCGCTCGGGCGTCTGCTCGCGCTCAGCGTCGCCGGGCTGATCGACGCGGGCGCCGATCCCAAGCTGATCCACGCGAAGGCGTCGATGGCCAAGCTGTTCGTCAGCGAGGCAGCCGGGCGCTGCGCCGATCGGGCGGTGCAGGCCTTCGGCGGGCGTGGCTACATGCGCAGCAACGTCGCCGAGCGGTTCAACCGCGAGCTGCGCGTCGACCGCATCTGGGAGGGCACCAGCGAGGTGCAGCGCCTGGTCATCGCACGAGCGCTGGAACGGCGCGGCGTCGAGCGGACGATCCACTAGTGGGCCGCAGCACACCGCTGCACGCACAGCGTTTCCAGAAGACTCCCTGACATGGACCTGAGCCGCCTGCTGCATCCGGCCTCGATCGCCGTCGTCGGGGCCAGCGAGCGTCGCGGAAGCTACGGCGCGCAGACCCTGCTCAACCTCGAGGCGATCGGCTTCGCCGGGCCGGTGTGGGGCGTCAACCCCCACTACGAGCGAGTGCACGGACGGGTGTGCGTGCCGACGCTGGCCGACCTGCCCGAGCCGGTCGACGCCGTGGTCGTGGCGATCCCGGCGGCCGGCGTGGCCGAGGTCATCGACCAGGCCGGCGCGCGTGGCTGTGGCGGCGCCGTCGTCTATGGCGCCGGCTTCGCCGAGGTCGCCGGCGGGCGAGAGCACCAGGACGCGCTCGTCGCCGCTGCCCGCCGCCACGACCTGGCGGTCTGCGGGCCCAACGGCAACGGCATCGTGGCGATGGCGGCGCGGGCTGCGCTGTGGGGCGACGCGTTGCACCCGCGCGAAGCCGGCCACGTGGCGCTCGTCTCCCAGAGCGGCAACGTGGCCGTCAACGCGCTGTCGGCGCGCCGCGGCCTGCGCTTCCACACGGTCGTCTCCTCCGGCAACCAGGCGGTGGTCTCGGCGGGCGACTACGTCGCCCATCTGGCCGCCGACGACACCGTCCACGCGATCGCGCTCTACCTCGAGGACGACGGCGACGCCGCGACCCTGTGCGAGGCGCTCGCCGCGTGCGCCGAGTCGCTCACGCCGATCGTGGTGCTCAAGGTCGGTGCGTCGCAGGCGGGGGCCAGCGCCGCGGCCGCCCATACCGGAGCGCTGACCGGCGACCAGCGGGTGTTCCGGGCGCTGGTCGAGGACGCCGGAGCCGTCTGGGCGCACGATGTCCACGACCTGCTCGAGCTGGCCAAGACGCTTGCCGTGACGCGCACGCTGCCGCCGGCGGGCGGGCTGGCGATCCTGACGTGCTCCGGCGGGGACTCCAGTCAGGGCGCGGACGAGGCGGAGACGCTGGGCCTGGGTCTGCCGCCGCTCGCCGACGCCACGGTGGCGCAGCTGGCACCGCTGCTCTCGACGGCCGCCACGATCGGCAACCCGCTCGACTACACCGCGACGATCTGGGGAGACGCCGCCGCGCTGCGCGAACTGGTGCGGATCGTCGGCGAGGATCCCCTGATCGACCAGGTCCTCGTCTTCTACGACCAGCTCCCGGGCCTCGAGGGGGCTGTCGAGGAGTCCTGGCGGGCCGTACGCGAGGGGATCGAGAGCGGCGCCGCGGCCTCCCCGGTGCCGACGATGGTCTGCTCGACGCTGCCGGAACTGCTCGATGATGCCGCCGCGTGGCGATTTGCGCAGGCCGGCGTCGCCGCCGCCGCCGGGCTGCGAACGGGGATGCGCTGCGCCGCGGCGATGCGCCGGCTGCCGGGCGACCCGGCGGCGCTGCGGGCAATCGCGGCCGCCAGCCGGGCCGCGACGGCGCGCCCCAGCGCCGACGCTGCGGGCGATGGACGCTGGCTGGCAGAGCACGAGGCGAAGGCGCTGCTGCGCGCACGCGGCATCCCGATCGTCGAGGGCCGCGTGGCCACCGACGAGGCCGCCGCGCTGGCGGCAGCCGCCGAGCTGGGCGGCGCCGTCGCGCTCAAGCTCTCAAGCTCCGCGGTCCAGCACAAGGCCGAGCTCGGCGGCGTCGAGCTTGACCTGCGCACGCCCGGCGAGGTCGCCGGCGCCTACCGGCGACTGGCACCGCTTGCGACCGCGCACGCGGGAGTGGTGCTGGTCGAGCAGATGGGCGAGCCCGGCGTCGAGCTGATCGTCGCCGCCCGCCGCGACGCGGTGGTGCCGGCGCTGCTGATCGGACTCGGCGGCGTGTGGACGGAGCTCTTCGACGATGTCGCAATCGTGCCGCTGCCCGCCTCGCCGGCGCGCATCGAGCGTGCCGTTCGGCGCCTGCGCGGCGCGCCGCTGCTGACGGGGGCGCGCGGCCGTGTCCCGGTGGACCTCGGCTCCGTCGTCGAACTGGCGGCCGATGTCGGTCGCGCCCTGCTGGATCTCGATCTCGAGTTGATCGAACTCAACCCCGTGCTCGGCGGATCGAGCGCCGCGCTGGCGGTCGACGCCGTGGCGCGGACGCGGCCTGCGCGCCGAGGCTCAGCCGAGCAGGCGCTCGACGCGAGCGCCGGCGGTCAGCCCGGATTCGATGGCGCCGTCGATGAAGCCGGCCCAGCCGTTGGCAAGGTCCGAGCCGGCCAGTAGCACGCGACCCTCGGGCCGTTGCATCTCGGCGTGGTGGTGCGTGTACCAGCCTGGGCGATGAATCGCCCAGGTGCCCCGCGAGAACTCGTCCGTGAGCCAGTCGTGTGCGGTCGCCGCCAGCACCTCGAAGCCCGGCAGGATGTCGTCGAGCTGATGCTGCACGGCGGCGAGGTCGGTGACGTCGCAGGCGGCGGCGTCCAGCCCGAAGCCGATCATCATCTGGCTGCCGTCCTCGAGCACCAGCTCCGTATCCAGGTAGCCGAACGGGTGCCGCGGCCGGATCGCGTTGTGCGTGCGGGCGTCACCGCGTGCGCGGATGAAGATCTTGATCCCGCGCGATGCCTGGCCGAGGGCGACCGCCTGGCGCTTGCCCGCCGAGAGCGCCGGCTCGAACTCGATCCGCCCGAGCGTGTTGAGCGGCACGGCGACGATCGCCGCGCGGGCGTGCAGCAGCTCGCCTGCGCGGGTCTGCACCTCGACCCGGTCGCCCTCCTGGCGCACGGCGGCCACCGGTGTCGAGAGTCGCGACTGAAACGGCGCCGCGGCGGCGATCGCGCGCAACAGCGCTCCCGTGCCGTCGACGAGCGTGACGCGACCACCCGTGTACTGCGTCAGCGCCAGGCTGTAGCCGGACAGAGCGTGCCAGCGAAGCACCGAGACCGCACCGGCCTGCTCGAGGGGTCCGTGGGCCAGCGACTCGAGCTCGGCCCACAGCACGTCGTGTTCCTCGTCCGCCAGCCCGAGCTCGGCCACGCGCTCGGCGATCGTGAGCCGATCGAAGCGTGCCAGGCGATCGAGGGCCAGCAGCGGGTCGTGGGGCGCCGGCAGCGCTTCGTCGACTCCGTCGACGAAGCGGCTCCAGCCCCGATTTGCGATCGCGTCCCGCTCGGCGGTCGTCGCCGCGCGTCGCTCGCCGCCGACGAACCATGAGGCGACCTCGGCGTCGTCGCTGAGGGCGACGCGGAGCCCCGCGCGAGTGATCTCCGACCAGGTGTGAGGCTGGTGCCAGTGCACCCAGCCGCCGCCGTACTCGATCGGGATGCCATTCCACGGCGCTGTCCAGGTGCGGCCTCCGAGCCGATCGCGTGCCTCCAGCAGCAGGACCGACCGGCCCCGCAGTGTGGCCTCCCGGGCGGCCGTGACACCGGCGAACCCGCCGCCGACGACGATCAGGTCAAGTGGTGGCGGCTGCCGCGCGGCGGCCCGGCTCATGGCGTGGCCCGGCGCCCGCAGCCAGTCGCGCTCGCGGCCGGTCCCCAGGCGTCATCGTCGGTCGGCACCGTCTCTCGCTCTGCGATCGACCGACCCTAACACATCCTGACTACAAGATCAGGATGGCGTTGCGAGGCGAGCGGACCGTCGGTGGCGGCGGATCCGGCGGCGCCGTGTGGGCGCCTAATCGAGCTGCCGGCGGATCTCCTCGATGCGCTCGTCGGAGATCGAGGCGAAGGCCTCGAGCACCGCCGGATCGAACTGGCCTTCGCTTGACTCGATCACATCGCGCGCCTGCGCGATGCCGACCGCCGCGCGGTAGGGTCGATCGCTGGTCAGCGCGTCGAGGGCGTCGGCGAGCGCGAACACGCGAGCGAACACGGGGATCTCCTCGCCGGCGAGGCCGTCGGGATAGCCGGCGCCGTCCCAGCGCTCGTGGTGGTGGCGCACGAGCGGCCGCGCCGGCTCGAGGAACGCGATCTCGCTGATGATCGACTCGCCGATCACCGGATGGCGCTCCATGATCGTGCGCTCCTCAGCATCGAGCGTTCCCGCCTTGAACAGGATCCCGTCGGGAATCGCGACCTTGCCGATGTCGTGCAGCAAGAAGGCGCATTCGAGCTCGGAGTCGCCGGCGATCTCGAGGCCGCTGGCGACGGCCAGCTCGATCCCGTAGGCGGTGACGCGGTCGGCGTGGTGGGCGGTGTAGGCGTCGCGCGCCTCGACCGCGCCGGCGAGCGCGCGAACCGTCGCCATATAGCTCTCGCTCAGCTCGCGCGCGCGTTGGCGCTCGCGCCGCGAGGTGGCCCTCAGGTCGGCGGCGTAGCGATCGAGCTGTTGCTCCTTGATCGCGTTCTCGGTCCTCTGGTGCTCGAGCTCGGCGCGCAGCGCCGACAGTTCGTTCGCTTCGTCGGGGGTCGTTCGCCGAGCCGGCGGGGTCGCCTGTGCCATCGCGCCAGCGTAGCGGTCGCGTCGGTCGCGCCAGGCCGCGTAGGATCACCGCCTCCACCGTGCTCGACACAGTCCTTCTCGCCCTCGCCGCGTCGCTCTGCTGGGGCACAGCGGACTTCACCGCAGGTCTGAAGGCGCGCACGGTGGCGTTGCCCGTCGTGCTGCTCGTCAGCCAGGGGGTCGGACTCGGCATGTCGGTTGTGATCGTCGCGTCCAGCGGGCGGTCGGCACCCGGCGTCGGGCAGGAGCTCGCGGGGCTCGGTGCGGGCGCCGGCGGGATCGCCGGCCTGGCCTGCTTCTACCGCGGACTCGCCACCGGCACGATGAGCGTGGTCGCGCCGATCGCCGCGACCGGCGTCGTGATCCCGGTCGTCGCGGGAGTCCTGGGCGGCGATCACCTGGCGGCGATTCAGGTGCTCGGGATGCTCGCCGCCGTGGCCGGCGTGGTCCTGTCCTCGCGTCACCCGGACCCCGACCCGCACTCGGCGGATCGGCGCCTGCATCGCAGGGGCATCGAGCTGGCCCTGCTCGCCGCGGTCGGCTTCGGCTCCTACTTCCTGCTTGCCCACATCGCCGCCCGCGGCGGCGTCGGCTGGCTGCTGCTGAACGCGCACATCACAACCGTCCTCGGCGTGCTGATCGCCGCCCTGGTCGTGCGCTCGACCCTTCGCGCCCCGCGCCGGGCCGACATTGGCGTGCTGGCGCTCGCCGGAGCGCTCGACCTCGCGGCCACGGGCCTCTACGGGATCGCCAATCGCCACGGGCAGCTGAGCATCGTCGCCGTCGCGGGATCGCTCTATCCGGTCGCCACCGTACTGCTCGCCCGCAGCGTTCTGCGCGAGCGTGTGGCTCGTGTCCAGGCGCTCGGCGTCGGCCTCGCGCTCGCCGGCGTTGCGTTGATCGCGGCATGATTGTGCCGCGCCGAGCGAAACATTCCGGTTGTTTCGGGGTCTTAGTGGGAAGCGCCCCGGGTGGAGACGCCAATATGCCGATGCGAAAGACCAAGCTCACAGCCCTGCTGATCGCCGCCACGCTGCTCGGCGCCGGCGCCCTCGGCGCCACCCCGGCGTTCGCCTCCCACAACGAGACCGTCTACTACGAGGCGCCCCGCGACCTGCTCGGAGTCTCCGCGGCGACTCAGGCCAACACGCTGGCGAAGCTCAAGTCGCTCGGCGTGCACGCGCTGCGGATCGTGCTCTACTGGGGCGAGGTCGCTCCCAGCCCGAAGCACAAGCAGCGGCCGAGCTTCAACCAGACCAATCCGGCCGCCTACCACTGGGGCTCCTACGATCAGCTGATCAACGCCGTGACCGCGCTGCACTGGACGGTGCTGCTGACGGTCAGCGGCGGCTTCGGGACGGTGCCGCGCTGGGCGACGCCCCACGGCGAGGATCAGTACAGCTACCCGAGCGCGACCGACTTCGGCGAGTTCATGCGAGCCGTGGGCAAGCACTACGGCAAGAAGGTGAAGCTGTACTCGATCTGGAACGAGCCCAATCAGCCGCAGTACCTGAGACCGCAGTACGTCAAGGGCCAGCTCGTCTCGCCGACGATCTACCGCAGCCTGTTCCTGGCGGCCTACAAGGGCCTTCAGGCGTCCGGCAACTTCTCGGGCATGCGGGTGCTGATGGGCGAGACCTCGCCGGTCGGCGTGCAGGCTGCCGGGATTCCCGCGCCGCTGGCGTTTCTGCGCGGCGTGCTGTGCCTGAACGCGAGCTATCGGCCGGTCGGTCACTGCTCGAAGCTGCCGGCCTACGGCTATGCGCAGCACCCGTATGCCGAGGGCCCGGGACCGTTCTGGATTCCGTCGCACAAACTGGACCCCCACGCTGACGATGTCACGATCGGCACGATCGGGCGCCTGGTCACGGCACTCGATCGCGCCGCGGCCGTCGGTGCGATCCGCGCCGGGATGCCGGTCTATGTCACCGAGATGGGGGTTCAGAGCGTGCCCAACCCGATCTTCGGGGTGTCGCCGGCCCAGCAGGCGGAGTTCGACGCGATCTCCGAGAAGCTCGCCTGGAACAACCCCCGCGTGGTGTCCTACGACCAGTACCTGTTGCGCGACGACGCGCCCGTCCACAGCTCCAACCCGATCCTGCGCTGGCCCGGCTTCGAGTCCGGCCTGGAGACCTATCAGGGCGTCGAGAAGCCCTCCTTCAACGGCTTCCGCCTGCCGCTCGCAGTGACACGCACGCACAGTGGCGTGTCGTTCTGGGGGCTCGTGCGCCCGGCGAGCGACCCGCCGTCCGAGGGCGGCCCGGTTGCGCCGAGCGGTTCGACCGGGCCGACCGGAGCGACGGGCGCGACCGGCGCGACCGGAGCGACCGGAGCGACCGGAGCGACCGGAGCGACCGGAGCGACGGGAGCGACCGGGACGACCGGAACGACCGGAACGACCGGCGCCGGCGGGACGACCGCAAAGACGCTCGGGCGCACCACGGTCGTGCTGCAGTACTCCTCCAACGGCGGGAAGAGCTGGCGCACGCTGATGCGTGTGCGGACCGACTCCAGCGGCGCGTGGAGCGCCAGCGGGCACTTTGCCACGCACCGGCTGTGGCGAATCGAATGGGTTTCGCCCACCGGCACGAGGTTCACCGGCGCGCCGACGCGCGCCTACACAACGACCTCGCCAACGCCCGAGCGCTGACCCCGCGGCGGCGCGCGTGCCGTCGAGCCCCTGCACCCGCGCGATTGTGACCGGGGTCGAGGCGTACGCTTGAGCGGTGCCCGAACTGCCAGAGGTCGAGATCACGGTCCGCCGTCTGCACGCCGCGCTGCGCGGTGAGCAGATCGCCGCGGCGCGCGCGCCGGGCATCAACACGCTGAAGAGCTTCGCGCCGCCGCTCGACGCGTTGGCGGGCCGTCCGGTCGACGTCGTGCGCCGGCGCGGCAAGCAGATCATCATCGAGGTCGGCGGGGAGCTGGCGTTGCTGTTGCATCTGATGTCGGCCGGCCGGCTGCAGCTGTTCGACCGGCCTGCCGGGCCGCGTGACCGCACATCGCGACTGCTCGTCGCGATCGCCGACGGGCGCGAGCTGCGGTTGCGGGAGTTCGGCACCAAGCAGGCGGCGTGGGTCAAGCTGCTGGCGCTCGATGCGCTCGCCGAGGAGGATTCGCTCACACGCCTCGGGCCTGAGGCGTGGCCGCAGGCGCCGGACGATCTCGGCGCGCGGCTGGCCGAGCCGCGACCGCTGCACGCCGCGCTGCGCGATCAGCGGGTGATCGCCGGGATCGGGCGCTCGTGGGTCGACGAGATCCTCTGGAACGCGCGGCTGTCGCCGTTCAAGCGCGGCGCGGACCTCGACGCGACGGAGCTCGCCACGTTGTCGGAGTCGATCGTCTCGACGCTCGACCGAGCACTGCAGCACTACGAGCGCACGATCGAGCTGCCGATTCCCGACAAGCTGCCGATGCCGCTGCAGGTCCACCGCCGCGAGGGCGAGCCGTGCCCGCGCTGCGGGACGCGTCTGGCCGCCGTCAACTACGAGGACTACGTGATGAGCTACTGCCCGCAGTGCCAGACCGACGGACGCGTGCTCAAGGACCGCCGCCTGTCGCGGCTGTTGAAGTGATCGCCACGGCTTAACCCGACGCGCCGGCGGGGCGTCGTTCAGCTGGCCGGGTCGAGGAAGGGGGCGATCATCGCCAGCAGCTGTCCCGGCCGGCGGATCATTTCGACGTGGGTCGCGCCCGGGATGATCGCCAGTTGAGCGTCGGGTATCAGCTCCAGCATCTCGGCCGCGCGCGCAATGCTGATGAAGTCGCGGTCGCCGATCAGGATCAGCGTGGGGGAGCGAATCGCGGCAAGCTCCTGGGGCGAGGGGCCATCGATGGCGCCGACCAGCGCCCCGAGCCGAGTGACGAGGGCAGCGAATCGATCGGGATCGGGCGCCACGCGCCGATAGGCCTCCTCCCACTCCCGGCCGTCGGCTGGTGTCGGCATCCTGCCGGCGTCGAGCTGTCCGTCGATCGCGAAGTCGTCGCGGCGCCACGGCGTGGATGCCAGCACCAGCTTGCCGACAAGCTGGGGGCGCCGAGCGAGCACAGCCAGGCTCACGCAGCCGCCGAGGCTGTAGCCGAAGAAGTCCGCCTCGTCGATCGCGAGGCGGGCGAGCAGGGTCACGATGTCGTCGGCGAAGTTCTCGAGCGTCAGCTCACGTTCGATGTCGGCGGTATGCCCGTGCCCCTGCAGCTCGACGGCGATGACCGTGTGGCTCGCCGCCAGCGCCGGGATCATCGGGCCGAAGTTCAAATCGATCGTGAGCAGGCCGCCGTGCAGGAGCACGAGCGGACGGCCGCTGCCATGGACTTCGTAGTACAGCCGCAGCCCGTTGACGTCCGCGTAGGTGGGCGCCGGCATGCGCGCTACTTCGGGGGGAGCGTCCTGGCGAAGGTGACGGCGCGCTTGACCCACGCTGCGAGCTCGCGCTTGGTCTTCAACCCGCCGGGCGCGACGATGACCCACCCCTCCATCGTGCGGCCACCCATCTTCATCAATTCCACGTGGGGACGCGCGAGGGCTGCGTCGGTGTCGGCCGGGTCGATGCGGACCAGCAGCCCGCCGGTGCGCGAGGCGCTGACGGACATGTGGCCGTGCAGCAGAAACGCGAGGCCGCCGAACATCTTCTTCTCGGTGATCGCGTCCTCGTCGGCGAGCAGTTCGCGGAGGCGGTGTGCGAGATCCTCGTCATAGGGCATGTCTACCGCGCGAGCCTACATCGCGGCCGCGCTCCGCCGTCATGCGCTGGAGTCGACGGACCAGGGCCGGGCATGCGGTGCGTCGGGCGCCGCCGTCCAGTCGAGTGCGCGGCCTTGGACGTAAGCTGGTGCCGGCGTGAGGCCGAACCGCTCGATCCCCCGATCCACCGTCATCCCGGTCCTCATCTACCCGGACGTGCGGGAGGCGGTCGACTGGTTGTGCGCGGCCTTCGGGTTCGTCGAGCGAGTGCGGATCGGTGAGAACCACCGCGCGCAGCTCACCTTCGGCGACGGTGCGGTCATCATCGGCAACGTGCGCGGCGACCGCCGCGCGCCGCGTGCGGGCGAGAGCACGCACTCCGTGCTCGTCCGCGTGTCCGACGCGCGCGCCCACTGCGAGCACGCCCGTGAGCACGGCGCGCGCATCCTCATGGAGCCGACCGACCACCCGTACGGGGAGCGGCAATACAACGCGGAGGATCCGGCCGGCCACCAGTGGACGTTCTCGGAGACGCTCGCCGATGTCGCGCCCGAGGAGTGGGGCGGAATATCGGTCCTCCCGCACTGACGGCCGGACGCCTCGGTGTCGGGTCGCGGCGATCGCGGACGTCGCCGTCAGCTCCGCGTCTTGCCTGCGCGAAGCATCTCGAGCGCCTGGGCGATCCGTCGCTCCCGGGTCTCGGGGCGCTTGGCCTCTTCGATCCAGCGCGCGTACTCCTTGCGGTGGGTGTACGCAAGACCGTCGAAGGCGGCTCGCGCCTGCGAGTCCCCGGCGAGGGCCTCGCTGAGCGCCGCCGGCACTTCGACCTCTCGATCGGCGAGGTCCAGGGTGATGTCGACCTCGATCGCGTCCCCTGTCTCGACACCGGCGCCATCGCGCACCGCGCGACTGAAGCCGAGGACGAACTCGCCGCGCATCCGTGTCACCGTCGTGCGCCACTCGTAGCCGTTCACCGCCGCGCGAACGGGAAAGCGCTTGGCCCCCTCGCCGATCGCGGCCACCTGGTCGTGGTCCAGAACGATGGCGGCAGCCGGGCCGCGCGCCACCAGCGTTGACTTGACGCGAATCGCTCCGATGGCGCGAACTCTTGCAGACGCAGGCTGTCCTGCGATGCGGTGGACAGCCGGCAACACGCGGTCATCGGGCTCGATGTCTGGTACGGGAAGCCGTTGCTCGGAGGGCCCGGCGGACCCTTGCCCTGAGCGGTGGCCAGTACGATCCGCCGATGATCGATGCCGGCGCCTCGTTGGCAGATCCCTCCTCGCGAAAGGCGACGCCATGCACGCCGTAGTCGTCAATGTCACCCTCAACGACGTGGCTGCCGCCCAGGCTGAGCTCAGCGACGTTGTGCCGCGAGTCTCGGCCGCGCCCGGGTTCGTCGCCGCTTACTGGATTGCCCTGTCGGCGGGCAAGGGCACATCAGTCGTCGTCTTCGACTCCGAGGCATCGGCCCAGACGCTCGTCGCAATGATCGAGGGGACACCGCCTACATCCGTGACGCTGGAGAGCATCGAGCTCGGCCAAGTCATCGCGCACGCCTAGATCGTCGATCTTCCTCGGGGGCGGGATGCTCTGGCGGGAGCGGTGTGGACGGGCCGATGTGTCGCCTTGCGCGCTATCGGCAGCGGCGCCGCAGCGGGGTGCCGCGCAGTGCGGTCGCTAGGATGCGGCCATGATCGAGACCGGTACCCCCGCCCCCGACTTCACCCTTGACGACCAGGACGGCAACCCCGTCAAGCTCTCGGACCTCCGAGGCAAGACGGTCGTCCTCTACTTCTACCCCAAGGCAGATACCCCTGGATGTACGGTCCAGGCGTGCGGGGTGCGTGACCGCCGCGCGGAGTACGAGGCGGATGACGCGGTCGTGCTCGGCGTGTCGCCCGACAAGGTCGCCGCCCTGAGGAAGTTCGCGGACAAGTACGGCCTCCCGTTCACGCTGCTCTCCGATCCCGAGCACGCCGTCGCCGAGAGCTATGGCGTGTGGGTCGAGAAGTCGCGCTACGGACGGACCTACTTCGGCAACTCGCGCACGACCTTCATCATCGACGCCGGCGGCGTCGTCGGGCACGTGATCCCGAAGGTGACCCCCGCGACCCACGACGACGAGGTGCTCGCCGCGATCGCGGCGCTGTAGGCAGGAGGCTCAGGCGACCAGCCCGAGCGTCGATCCTCCGCCCGGTGCCGTGGCGGCCAGCGGCTCGGCTGCGCGGATGCAGTTGCGCCCGGCATGCTTGGCGTCGTAGAGCGCGCCGTCGGCCCGCGCGTAGAGCTGGGCCGGCAGCTCCTCGGGGCCGGCCTCCGCGATGCCGATCGAGATCGTCACGTCGGGCTCGCCGGCGTGAGGCTCGGCGACCGCGACGCGCAGCCGCTCGGCGACGCTGTGCGCTCCGTCGCGGTTGCAGTGGACGAGCAGCACGGCAATCTCCTCGCCGCCGACCCGCGCCGCCGCGTCGATCGTGCGCACGCCGTCGAGCAGTGTCGCGGCCACGCGCGTCAGCACGCGGTCGCCGACGGCGTGCCCGTGGCGGTCGTTGATCGCCTTGAAGTGGTCGAGGTCGCAGAGCAGGATCGAGAACGGCTCGCTCGAACGGCGGTGACGCTCGATCTCGTGCCCGACGCGCTGGTCGAAGCCGCGCCGGTTGAGCAGGCCGGTGAGCGGGTCGCAGGTCGCGAGGCGGGCGAGCTCGTCGTGGGCCGCGGTCAGCTGGTGGCGCAGGACCCAAACCGCGGCGACGGCGCTTGCGAGCACGAGCGTCGCGGTCGTCCAATGCGCCTGGGCGACCTCGGTCGGCGGGCGGGAGGCGACCAACCAGCCGTAGGCGGCGCAGCAGATCACGAGCACGAGGATCGAGAACGGGGCTGCCAGGAAGCAGGCCCCGAAGATCGCCGAGAGCAGGAACAGCACGACGAGGTCGGCGAAGCTGGGTTGGCTGACCACGGCGGCGAGCGTCAGCAGGCCCGTCGCGACGACGACCAGGCCCGCGAGGGTGACGTCACCGAAGCGCTCGCCCGAGCGCCACGTCATCACCACCCCGGCGACCGAGAGCACGCAGACGACAGCGGTCGCGATTCTCAGCGGGTATCCCAGACGCGCGAACGCGGCGCTACCGGCCAGCAGCGCCGCGCTGGCCGCGAGCAGCACCGCGCTGGCGTGTGCGCGGACCCGTCGGAGACCGAGCTCCATAGGCTGGAGATCGGCAGTCGAGCCGCGCGTGTCCTGCGCCGTGGACGAATCGGCGAGGGCCGGCGCGGGCGCTCAGCGCTTCGGCGAGTCATGCGCCCGCGCGGCGCATTAGCGTGTATGTCGTGCACGCGCCGCACGCCATTCGAACCGAGCCTCTCCCGGCCGGCAAACACGGAAAGGAGCCCGATGTCCACGGTCACCTTGCACGATGAGATAGCCGATCTCGAGCGGCTGCTCGCAGGAGCTCAGGCTTTGATTGCCACATCGCGTGAGCCCGGCGAGTGGCTGCGCGCCGCGGATCAGGATGACGATGAGGACGACCTGTTCGGCGACGACGACCTCGGTTTCGACGATGTCGACGAGGACGAGCTCGAGGAGGACGATGACGACGCACTCGACGAGGACCTCGACGTAGACGAGCTGTGAGGCGCGTGCGGCGCCCGCTCACGCGCAGTCCGTAGGCTTGCATCGACGTGATCGGGGTGCTCGCCTCAGCATCGTTCTCCAAGAGCGTCGACCAGTTCTTCAACGGGGTCGGCAAGTTCTTCTCGGACCTCGCCGCCGTCCACTGGGGCGCGCTGGTACTCGGGATGGTGCTGTTCGCGCTGAACCTGACGCTGCGCTCGCGCGCGATCTTCAACAGCATGCGTGCCGCGTACCCGCAGGAGCGCTTCCAGTGGCGGCGCATCTGGGGCGCGTACTTCGCAGCCGTCGGCTTCAACAACGTCGTGCCGGCGCGCGGCGGCGACGTGATCAAGGTCTTCCTCGCGAAGAGCTCGATTCCGCGGTCGAGCTATGCGACGGTTGCCGCGTCGATCTACACCGAGGCGCCGTTCGACGCCGTGGTCGGGGTGTTCGTGCTGATCTTCGCGTTCACCCAGGGCGTGTTCCCCAAGCCGCCCGACTTCGCCAAGCTCAACGCCTTCGACCTCTCCTTCCTGGCGTCGAACTTCCGCCTGACGCTGTTCCTGATCACGGCACTCGCGATCGCGGGACTCGTCGTCTTCGCGATGCTCTCACGACGAGTGGTCGCGTTCTGGGAGCGGCTGCGCCAGGGCTTCACGATCCTGCGCGATCGCCGTCGCTACCTGCGCCAGGTCGTCGCGCTCCAGGCCACCGCCTGGCTGTGCCGGGCGGCGGCCTTCTGGTGCTTTCTCGACGCGTTTCGGATCGGCGGTTCGGTCGGCAACGTGATGCTGGTGTTCGGCGTCAACGCGGTGTCGGGCATGATCCCGCTGACCCCGGGCGGCGCGGGCGTGCAGCAGGCGCTGTTCATCCAGGTCTTCGCCCACGGCAGGCACAGCGACATCGTCGCGGCCTACTCGGTCGGCCAGCAGATCGTGATCGCCGCGCTGACGGCGGGCGTCGGCTTCCTCGCGCTGATCGTGATCTTCCGCTTCCGCTCGTTCAAGGAGGTGATCCACGCCGGTCGCGCGGACCGTGCTGCGGAAGCTCGCGAGGTCAGGCGCGACGAGCCGCCCGAACCTACTGCAGCCCGGCGCGTGCCTCGCGAACGAGTGTGACGGCCTCGGGGAAGATCACGGCCATCAGCGAGCGGATCTGCTGAGCCTGCTGCTCCGCGTTGCCCTGGACGTTGACGCGGTTGATCGCGGCGACCGTCATGTCGACCGCGAGCTTGATCGCGTTGTCGGCCCACGCGAGCCGCTGCTGGCCCTGCATCTGCTCGGCGAACTCAGCCATTCGCCGCTGCAGCTCGTCTGGATCGCCGAACAGGCCACCGAAGCCCTCCATGAGGAAAGCCTAGCGGGCCTCGCGCGATTACACTCTCGCGATCATGGCCGACGTCGAGCGCCAGCTCGCAGTGGAGGGCGCTCAGCGCCTGCGGGTTGCCGCGCTCTCGGTTCTCGCGGGACTGTTCTTCTTCGGCGGTCAGCTCGCGGTCACCGCGGTCGGCGCGAAGGAGCAGACGATCGGGGTGCTGCAGGGCCTGGCGCCGGCCCTCCACGGTCTGAGCGCCGCCGCGATCGACCCGCGCACCGTGCACGAGCAGTTCCTCGTGCACCACCAGGTCGCGCTGATCGCCGCGTTCCTGATCAGCAATCTCGGCGCGTTGGCGATGATCGCGCCGCTGCGTTACCTGGCCGCCGCCGAGCGCGCCCGCTCGCCGGCACCGTCGGCGCTCATCGGCCACCTCGCGCTGTACGGGCCGATCCTGCTCGCGGTGTTTCTGCCGGCGTTCGAGATCTCGCTGATCATCGGCGCGCACAACTACCTCTCGCATTCCGCGCGTGACGCCGCGGCGATCACGGCGGCGACCGGCGGCGGCCTCCGCGTGGCGTTCCAGCTGATCCTGACGCTCGGCACGCTGGGCGTCGCCGGCGCGTTCATCATGATCTCGCTGCGAGCGATGCGCGTCGGGCTGCTGACCCGGATGATGGGGATCGTCGGGGTCATCGGCGGGGTGCTGTTCCTGATCCCGCTGACGCCGCTGCCCGTGGTCCAGGCACTGTGGCTGGTGTTCGTCGGCGCGATGCTGCTCGGGTTCGGCGGGCGTCCGCTGCCTGAGGCGTGGATCGCCGGCGAGGCGCGACCATGGCCGCCCAGGCAGTCCACGCGCCCGGCGCGCCCGGCGCGCCAGCCTCCCCGCGGGATGCGTCGGGGCGCGGTCAATCCTCCCGTCCCGGCCCCCGCGGCCCCGCGCGGGCCCTCGCCGTCGGCGTCAAAGAAGCGCAAGCGCCGTCGCTGAGTAGCGCTGGGACGCCGCGGCGTTCGCCCGCTGACAAGTCGTTCGCTCGCTGACAATTCGTCTAAGCGTCGCCGAAAAACTTCTCCAGATCGGGGAAGTTTGTGGTTATGCTCACAATCGCTGGGGTAGTGGAGCCTGCGGGGGAGGCACGCTCAGTCAATTGCGCCGTGCGGCGTACCGGGCGGCGCGACGAGAGGAGACCGCATGGAAGGGTCAGCAGTCAGCGCGCCCACGGAGGGGTCAGCGCGCAGTTCTTCCTGGACGCCTGCGAATCCGGCGCCGTTGGGACTTGCCGGATTCGCGATGACGACCTTCGTGTTGTCGATGACCAACGCGAACTGGGTCAGCCCGACCGACCTACCGGTCGTGCTGGGGTTGGCGCTCGCCTACGGCGGGATCGCACAGCTGCTGGCGGGGATGTGGGAGTTCCGTTCCGGAAACACCTTCGGCGCGGTCGCGTTCAGCTCCTTCGGTGCGTTCTGGATCTCCTACTGGTTGCTGGTCACGTTCAACGTCGGCGGTCTCGTGCCGGCCCATGTCGGCCATGCGCTCGGCCTGTACCTGTGGGCGTGGGCGATCTTCACGGCCTACATGACGATCGCGGCGCTGCGCGTGAGCGGGGCCGTTCTGCTCGTGTTCGTGCTGCTGACGATCACGTTCGTGCTGCTGGCGATCGGGAACGACGGCGGCCACGCCACGGTCGTGCACTGGGGTGGCTATCTCGGCGTTGCGACCGCGATCGCCGCGTGGTACGCGTCTTTCGCAGCCGTCATCAACAGCACATTCGGGAAGACCGTCGCGCCGCTCTTCCCGCTCAACAAGTAGCGCACGCGAGGTGCCGTTCCGGGGTGTCGCGGCTTCGCCGCGACACCCCGGGCAATTCGAGGAGGAGTACGCTTGGGCCGATCGAGAGGAGGTGTCTCACGCGTCCGGTTGTCGGCGAGCGAGCGTCGTGCGACTTGCCTGTTTGACCACCCGAGCGTCCGCAGGCAGTGCGCTTGTGAAGCTGCGAACGCACGGCCCAGAGGGGGCTGTCTATCAAAAGAGGCTGTCTTAGCAGGAGGTTGAGCCATGGGAGCAGTAGAGGATGCATCTGCCTCGTCGAATGACGGTTCCGAGGCCGCGGTCTCTGAGGCGCAGATCGCGGTTCACTGGCGCGAGGAGGAGTACTTCGAGCCGCCGGCCGAGTTCGTTGCGCAGGCGAACGCGAACGACCCCGCGATCCGCGAGCGGTTCAGCGAGGAGCACTTCCCGGAGTGCTTCAAGGAGTACGCGGACCTGCTGACGTGGGACCAGGAGTGGCACACGACGCTCGATACGAGCAATCCCCCGTTCTGGAAGTGGTTCGTCGGCGGCCGCCTGAACGCCTCGGTCAACTGCGTCGACCGCCACCTCGCGTCGAGCGCCGATAAGGCGGCGCTGATCTGGGTGCCCGAGCCGGAGACCGAGCAGACCGAGAAGGTCACCTACCAGGACCTCCACCGCCGCGTGAACGAGTTCGCGGCGTTGCTGCGGGACTTCGGGGGCGTCGAGGTTGGCGACCGGATCACATTCCACCTGCCGATGGTTCCGGACCTGCCGGTCTCGATGCTCGCGTGCGCTCGCCTCGGGGTCATCCACTCCGAGGTGTTCGGCGGCTTCAGCGGCGCGGCGTGCGGCCACCGGATCGCCGATTCGCAGAGCCGGATCCTCGTGACGATGGATGCCTACTATCGCAACGGGGAGCTGATCGACCACAAGCTAAAGGCCGACGAGGCGATCGCCGCGGCGCAGCGCGAGGGCTTCGAGATCGACAAGGTGCTCGTCTGGCGGCGGCACGCGGGCGAATACGGCTCCCAGAGCCCGATGGTCGAGGGCCGCGACTTCTTCATCGATGAGCTGCTGCCCGAATACAGCGGCAAGCTGGTCGAGCCCGTCTCGATGCCGGCCGAAGCGCCGCTGTTCCTGATGTATACGAGCGGCACGACCGGCCAGCCGAAGGGCGCCCAGCACTCGACCGGCGGCTATCTGGCCTACGTCGCAGGCACGTCCAAGTACTACCAGGACATCCACCCCGACGACACCTACTGGTGCTTCGCCGACATCGGCTGGATCACCGGTCACTCCTACATCGTCTACGGGCCGCTCGCGCTCGGGACGACCAGCGTCATGTACGAGGGTGTGCCGACCCACCCGGATCCCGGTCGGCCGTGGCGGATCGCCGAGCAACTCGGCGTGAACATCTTCCACACCGCGCCGACCACGA
>Ga0209415_10005726_pt1 | contig 22259 bp, 15 predicted proteins | sample PeaSoiSIISIP2007_FD_187696 | JGI IMG/M metagenome (GOLD analysis project Ga0209415, IMG submission 187696) | Peat soil microbial communities from Weissenstadt, Germany - SII-SIP-2007 (SPAdes) (version 2) | ecosystem: Environmental > Terrestrial > Soil > Wetlands > Peat | place: Germany... | reverse complement strand
GATCGCGTTCTTCTTGACGATGCCGATCAGCAGGATGATGCCGATGATCGAGATCACGTCGATGTCGTCGCCGGCGAGCAGCAGCGCCACCAGCGCGCCGACCCCGGCCGAGGGCAGCGTGGACAGGATGGTGATCGGATGGATGAAGCTCTCGTACAGCACGCCGAGCACGATGTAGACGGTCAGGATCGCCGCCAGCACCAGGAACAGCTCGTTGCTGAGCGAGGATTCCAGCGCCGACGCCGCGCCCTGGAACGCGGTGATGAAGCTTCCCGGCAGCGCGATGTCCTGTTCCGCCTGGCGGATCGCCGTCACCGCCGCGCCGAGCGAGGATCCGGGCGCGGTGTCGAACGAGATCGTGGTGGCGGGAAACTGCCCCAGGTGCTCGATGGCAAGCGGCCCGGCGCGCTGCTCCACGCGCACGATCGCCGACAGCGGCACCTGCCCGGTGGTGGTCAGGGCGGTCGGCAGATAGATCGTCGACAGGCCCGCCAGCGATTGTTGCAGGCCCGGCGCCGCCTCGATGATCACCCGATACTGGTTGGACTGCGTGTAGATGGTCGAGATGATGCGCTGGCCGAACAGGTCATACAGCGCGTTGTCGACGGTCGCCGGGGTGATGCCGAAGCGCACCGCGGTGCCACGATCGATCACCAGATCGAGCGTCAACCCCTGCTGTTCCAGATCGCTCGCGATATCGGTCAGCTCGGGTGCCGCACGCAGGCGGTCGAGCAGTTTCGGCACCCAGGTATCGAACGCGCTCAGGTTCGGGTTCTCCAGCACGAACTGGTACTGCGTGCGGCTGAGCGCGGCGTCGATCGTCAGGTCCTGCACCGGCTGCAGATAGAGCGTCATGCCCGGAACGTCCGCCACCTCCTGGTCCAGCCGCTTGGCGATCGCGGTGGCGTTCAGGGAACGGTCGTCGCGTGGGCGCAGGTTGATCAGGAAGCGCCCGGTGTTCAGCGTCATGTTGGTGCCGTCGACACCGATGAACGAGGTCAGGCTGACCACGTCGGGATCCTGCAGGATCGCCGCCGCCAGTGCCTGCTGCCGCTCGCTCATCGCGGCGTAGGAGCTCGACTGCGCCGCGACCGAGATGCCCTGGATCACGCCGGTGTCCTGCACCGGGAAGAACCCCTTGGGGGCGACCACATACAGCACCACGGTCACCACCAGCGTGACGGCGGCGATGAACAGCGTCAGCGGCTGATGGTCCAGCACCACGTTCAGCGAGCGGTCGTACTGCCTGATCACCCAGTTGAACCAACGCTCGGCCGTCAGGTCGAAACGCGTCCGTTCCGCATCCGGCCGATGGCGCACCAGCCGCGCGCACATCATCGGCACCAGCGTCAGCGACACCACCGCGGAGATCACGATGGTCACCGACAGGGTGATGGCGAACTCGTGGAACAGCCGCCCGACCACGTCGCCCATGAACAGCAGCGGGATCAGCACGGCGATCAGCGACACGGTCAACGAAATGATGGTGAAGCCGATCTGCCCGGACCCCTTCAGCGCCGCCGCCATCGGGTCCTCGCCGGCTTCCACGTAGCGCGAGATGTTCTCGATCATCACGATGGCGTCGTCGACCACGAAGCCGGTCGAGATCGTCAGCGCCATCAACGACAAATTGTCCAGGCTGAAACCCAGCAGATACATCACCCCAAACGTGCCGACCAGCGACAGCGGTGCCGACAAACTTGGAATCACCGTCGCCGGCAGGTTGCGCAGGAACAGGAAGATCACCAGCACGACCAGCACCACCGCCAGCCCCAGCTCGAACTCCACGTCGGCAACCGAGGCGCGGATGGTGGTCGTGCGGTCGGTCAGCACCGCGACATCCAGCGCCGGCGGCAGGCCCTGCTGCAACTGCGGCAGCAGGCGCTTGATGGTGTCCACCACGGCGATGACGTTGGCGCCAGGCTGGCGCTGGATGTTCAGGATCACCGCCGGCGTGGTGTTGGCCCAGGCGCCGAGCTTGGTGTTCTCCGCCCCCTGCACCACCGTCGCCACGTCGCGCAGGTGCACCGGCCCGCCGTTGCGATAGGCGATCACCAGGTCGGCGTAATCGGCGGCACTTTGGATCTGGTCGTTGGCGTTGATCGTCGTCGCCTGTGTCGGCCCATCGAACCCGCCCTTCGGCGTGTTGACATTGGCATTGCCCAGCGTGGTGCGCAGGTCGTCGATGTTCAGCCCGTTCGCCGCCAGGGCGCGCGGATTGACCTGGACGCGCACGGCCGGTCGCTGCCCGCCGCCGATGCTCACCAGCCCCACGCCCGGCTGCTGCGAAATCTTCTGCGCCAGCCGCGTCTCGCCAATCGTTTCGATGTCGGGCAACTGCATCGTCTTCGAGGTCAGCGCCAGCGTCAGGATCGGCGCGTCCGCCGGGTTGACCTTGGCGTAGATCGGCGGCGCCGGCAGGTCCGACGGCAGCAGGTTGCCCGCGGCGTTGATCGCCGCCTGCACCTCCTGCTCCGCCACGTCGAGGCTGATATCCAGGCCGAACTGCAGCGTGATCACCGACGCACCGGCCGAGCTGGTGGAGAACATCTGGTTCAGGCTCGGCATCTGGCCGAACTGCACCTCCAGCGGCGCGGTGACCGAGGAGGTCATCACCTCCGGGCTGGCGCCGGGATAGAAGGTCTGCACCTGGATCGTCGGGTAATCGACCTCGGGCAGCGCGGAGACCGGCAGGAAGAAGAACGCCGCCATGCCGGCGAGCAGGATCGCCGCCATCAGCAGCGACGTGCCCACCGGGCGTTCGATGAAGATGCGGGACGGGTTCACGCTGCCGTCCGCCGGGTCACTGACTTTGCTGGCCCTGGTGCTGCCCGGCGCCCGGCGCCTGGGTCGGCGTCGACGGCGGCGTGGCCGGCACCGTTCCCGTCCCTGGCACCGTCTGTGCTGGCGTCCCAGCCTGGGTGCCTGCCGGCGTCCCTGCCGGGGTCGCAGCCGGACTCCCGGGTGCGGCCCCCGTGCCCGTGCCCGTCCCCTTGGCAACCGGCACCGTCACCTTGGTGCCGTCCTTCAGCCGGTCGGTGCCGTCCGTCACCACCCGGTCCCCCGGCGACAGGCCGGACACCACCTGCACCAGGGCCCCGTCCGTCACGCCCAGCTTCACGGTCTTCACCGACACCGTATCGTCGGCGTTGATGACATAGACGAACGCGCCGGGCGCCCCCTGCTGCACCGCCACCACCGGCACGCGCGTCACGTTGTGCAGCGTATCGACCAGCAGCCGCGCGTTGACGAACTGGTTGGGGAACAGCGCATCGTTCGGATTCGGAAAGATAGCGCGGATGTTGACGGTGCCGGTGCTCGTGTTGATCTGGCTGTCCACCGCCGCGACCTTGCCGGTCGCCAGCCTGGTGGTGTTGGACCGGTCATAGGCGTCGACCGACAGCGTCGCGCCGGCGTGCAACTGGCCCATGACCTCGGGCAGATTGTCCTCGGTGATGCTGAAGATCACCGAGATGGGATCAAGCTGCGTCAACATCACCAGCCCGCCGGTGCTGGTGGCTTGCACGTAGTTGCCGGGATCGACCTGGCGCAGCCCGACGCGCCCGCTGACCGGCGCGGTGATGTGGCAATAGGCGATGTTGAGCTTGTCGTTGTCGATCGCGCCCTGATCGACCTTCACCGTGCCCTGGTACTGCTGCGCCAGGAAGCGCTGATCCTCCACCTGCTGCTGCGCGATCGAGTCCTGGCGCCCCAGCGTCAGGTAGCGCTTCAGATCGCTTTGCGCCTGGTCCAGCAAGCCCTGGTCATGCGCGAGCTGGCCCTGGTCCTTCTCCAGCGCCACCTGGTACGGGCGGTCGTCGATCTGCGCCAGGAAGTCGCCCTTGTTGACCATCTGGCCTTCCTGGAACCCGACCGCCATCAACTGGCCGCTGATCTGCGTCGTGACCGTGATGGTGGCGAGCGGCGTGACGGTGCCAAGCTCGTTCAGCATGATGCGGAGGTCGCCCTGGTCCACGGTGGCGGCCCCGACCGGCTGCGCCGGGACACCGCCGCCGCGCGCCGCCGTCTGGGATGCCGTCTGGGACGCCCCTTGGGGCACTTGGTGGGTATAGCGCCAGGCCACCACGCCGAGCCCAGCGGCGATGAGCAGCAGCACCAGCAGCCACGGCCACCGCCGGCGCCGTCTCGGGGCCGGTCGCGAAACGGGGGGAACTTCGGTCTCGGGTCGGTCCACCTGCTCGTCCATCCGCTGACGGGCCTGCTCCGCTGTTGGCGCCGGACCACCGGCGGCGAGATCGTGCTGCGACAACTAGGGACGGTATTGCGGCAACCGCAAGGCGGCGCCGGTGGGCGTGGTGCCGGTTCTCACGCTTTGTTACACTCTACCAGAACGGACGGAGAATTGGCATGCGCGTTCTGGTGCTGGGTGGCGGCGTGGTCGGGGTCACCACCGCCTATCAGTTGCAGCGCGACGGTCACGAGGTCGTGTTGGTCGAACGCCTGGCCGACGTGGCGCAGGACACCAGCTTCGGCAACGCCGGCATGATCGCGCCCGGTCACTCCTTCGTGTGGTCGTCCCCGCGGGCGCCGTGGACCCTGATCAAGTCGCTGGTGCTGCCCGACCAGGCGCTGCGGTTCAAGCCCTCCGCCGATCCGCGATCCTGGATCTGGTCGCTGAAATTCCTGGCGCAGTGCACGCCGGGCAGGGCGCGCGCCAACACGCTGCGCAAGCACCAGATCGCGGTCTATTCGCAATCGGTGCTGCAGCAGACCCTGGCGCAGGACGCGGTCGCCTATGACCGCAACACGCAGGGCATCCTGTATTTCTACCGTGATGCCGCCTCGTTGAAGGCGGGGATCGCGCACATGCGGATCCTGGCCGAGGACGGCCAGCGCATCGAGGTGCTGGACCGCGCGCAGATCATCGCCCGCGAGCCGTCGCTGGCCAGTGCGGCGGAGAAGATCGCCGGGGGCATCCTGTGCCCGACCGACGAGAGCGGCGACTGCGCCATGTTCACCAGCGGCCTGGCGGAGCTGTGCCGCGCGCGCGGCGTCGAGGTCCGCACCGGGGTCACCGTGCAGGCAATCGAGACCGCGGCCGATACGGTGACGGGCGTGCGCACCGATCAGGGCGTGCTGACGGCGGACGCCTACGTGCTGTCGCTGGGCTGCCAGAGCCCGTTCCTGGCGCGGCCTTTGGGTGTGGATTTGCCGATCTATCCGATCAAGGGCTACTCGCTGACGATCCCGATCGGCAACCATCGCGCGCCGCCGACCATGGCCGTGCTGGACGAGAACAACCTTGTCGCCATCTCGCGTTTTGGCGACCGCGTGCGCATCACCGCGACGGCGGAGTTCGCCGGCTACGACACCAGCCATCGCCCGGCCGATTTTGCCCATATGACCAAGGTGGCGCGCGAGCTGTATCCGGACGGCGCCGACTATGCGCGGGCCGAGATGTGGGCCGGGTTGCGGCCGATGACCCCGGACAATTTGCCGATCATTGGCCGCAAGCGGCATCGGAATCTTTGGTACAATACCGGGCACGGGCACATCGGGTGGACGATGTCGCACGGCTCGGCGCGGCTGGTGGCGGATCTGATCGGGGGGAAACCCACCGCGATCCCGGTGGAGGGGTTGGCATAGCGCCCCCGTGTCATGGCCGGCCCCCGGGACCGGCCAAGGCCGGCCCGAGGACAGGCGGAGCCTGCCACCGGGCCCTTGTCCCGGTGGGCCGGCCACCCACGACTTACCTTGATCGCACCGGTTTCCCTACCGGAAGCGCATGGCTTCACCCGGCCCACATCTAGGCAATCGTTCCAACGTTCCGAATCACCGCGTCCGCGGTCGCCAGGGTCAGTCCCAGGCGCCGTGCCTGCGCGACCAGCATGCGGTCGAACGGATCGCTGTGGTGCCATGCAAGGGCGCCTGCCGCCTCCGCGTCGATCGGCAGAATCGGCAGCTCGTGGAAGCCGTTGGCCGCGATGGCGGCGACGGCGGAGCCTCGGAAATCAAGCTTTTTCAACCGGCGCTTGATCGCGATCTCCCAGATCGACGCGGCACTGATGAAGACCTGGTTGGCGGGGTCGGCGATCAGTGCCCGAGCGTCGGCGTTCAACGCCTTGTCCGCCCGGTCCCACCACAGGAAGACGTGGGTGTCGAGCAGCAGGTTCACGCGGTCTCGCCGCCGAACAGAGCTTCGATGGCGGGGTCCGGGGCGTCGAAGTCCGCTGCCAAGCGGCGGATGCGCATGGCGTTGGCCGGCGCGCGGCGCTCACCGCGGACGGCGAGCGGCACCAGCCGGGCCTGTGGCACGCCGTTCTTGGCGATGACGATTTCTTCCCCCGCGGCGGCGCGATCGACCAGGCCGGAGAGGTGGGTCTTGGCTTCGTAGAGGGTGACGAAATGGGGCATGAGTCTGCTCGTTGGTCAGGCTGACCAGATAGGGGTGGCGGGGACGTTGGTCAACCTGGTCAAGCCGCTGCGGGCCACTGGCAGGACGGTGCGGCGGTGCAGGTGTGAGGACTGCCTCGCACGGATGCCCGGCGTCGCAATGGCGATCCGGTTTGTGCTAGTGTCGCCTCTCTCGCTATTGAGCGGTCACCATGAGCGCAGCGCAAAGACCTCTGACGCTGGAGGAGTTCCTGGCCTGGGAACGGGGCCAGCCGGCCCGCTATGAGTTCGACGGCGTGCAGCCGGTCGCGATGACCGGCGGCAGCCGGCCGCACGCGCGCGTGGGTGCCAGACTGGTGGCGGCCCTGATCAATCGCGTCCAGCCGCCCTGTGAAGCCTTTGGGCCAGACCTGAAGGTGCTGACGACCGGGCGCATCCGTTACCCGGATGCCAGTGTCGTCTGCGTCCCTTCGGACGAGGACAGCGACCTGATCTTCTGCCCACCATACGCTGACTTTCCAAGGAGGCGCACATGGATATGCCGATGGTCGATCTGGGCGTGCTGCCCTGCCAACTGGACGGCGGCATCGCGCACCGTGCCGCGATCGGGCTGCTGGTGCTGGCGACCGATCAGACGATGGAGCACGAGTTCCGCCACCTGGTGCGCCAGGACGGCGTGGCGCTGTACGAAGCCCGGCTGTGGAACGACAATGACATCACGCCGGCCACCTTGCGTGCGATGCGCGAGCGGATCGCCCCGGCAACGGAGCTGATCCTGCCCGGGGTCAAGCTGGACGTGGTGGCGTTCGGCTGCACCTCGGCCAGCATGGAACTGGGCGAAGAAGAAGTGTTCCGCCAGATCCACGCCGCGCGGCCCGGGGTTGCCTGCACCACGCCGGTGACCGCCGCCTTCGCCGCGTTCGCGGCGCTGGGCGCGCAACGGATCGGCGTGCTGACACCGTATTCGGCCGAGGTGAACGCCGGCGTCCGTGCCTACCTGGACAAACGCGGCGCGACGGTTGCCGCGTTCGGCACGTTCAACAAGCAAGACGACCGCGACGCCGCGCGCATCGCCCCGGAATCGATCGCGGAAGGGATCCGCACGCTGGCGCGCAGCACCACGCTGGACGCGGTGTTCGTCTCCTGCACCAGCCTGCGGCTGAGCGAGATCGTCGCGGACGTGGAGGCGGAGATCGAGATCCCGGTGACCTCGTCGGACCACGCGATGGCCTGGCACTGCCTGCGGCTGGCGGGGGTCAAGGATGTCGTTCCGGGCGCGGGAAGGTTGTTCGAGCGGTAGCACGCGTATTTCACCTCTCCCGCGCTTCGCGGGAGAGACGCCCCGCATCGGGGGCCGATGCGCCACCGGGGATGAAAATTCCCCGAATGGCGAGGTTTATAGGATGGGGTTTCTATTTTCATAGCAGGTCGGCGCGCGAAGCGCGACGGGTGAGGGTGCTGCCCGCGGCACGACCCTCACCCTCGGCGCTGCGCGCCTCGACCTCTCCCGCAGAGCGCGGGATAGGTGAAAGCGACGCCCTACCCCAGATACGCCCGCTTCACCCGCTCGTCGTCCAGCAGCTCCCGCCCGGGGCCTTCCAGCACGACGCGCCCGCTCTCCAGCACGTACCCATGGTCCGCGATCGACAGCGCCATCGGCGCGTTCTGCTCGACCAGCAGGATCGTCATGCCCTGCGCATTGATCGACTTGATCGTCTCGAACACCTGCTCCACCAGCATCGGCGCCAGGCCCATGCTCGGCTCGTCCATCAGCAGCACGCGCGGGCGCCCCATCAGCGCGCGCGCCGCCGCCAGCATCTGCTGCTCGCCGCCCGACAGCGTCCCCGCCAACTGATGCAACCGCTCCCGCAACCGCGGAAACAGCGCCATCATCTGCTCGCGGTCCTGCGCGATGCCCGCGCGGTCGCGCCGGGTGAACGCCCCCATGTCCAGGTTCTCGGCCACCGTCAGCTTGCCGAACACCTTCCGCCCCTCCGGCACATGGCGCAGCCCGATCGCCGCGATGTCGTGCGCACCCATGCCGGTCAGCGACCGCCCGTCGAACCGGATCTCCCCCTGGCGCGGATGCAGCAGCCCGCTGATCGCGCGCAGCGTGGTGGATTTTCCGGCGCCGTTGCCGCCGACCAGCGTGACGATCTGCTTGTCCTCGACGCTGACAGAAATGCCCTTCAGCGCCTCGATCTTGTCGTAGAACACGTGGATTCCGTCGATCTCGAGCAGCGCCATCGGCCTATTCCGCCGCCGCTTGCTTCGGCTTGCCGAGATAGGCCTCGATCACCGCCGGGTCTTCCTGCACCTCCGACGGGCTGCCCTCGGCGATCTTCACCCCGTGGTCCAGCACGCTGACCCGATCGGACATCGACATCACCACCCGCATCTGGTGCTCGATCAGCAGGATGGTGATGTTGAAGCGCTCGCGCACCTCGCGGATGAACGCGATCATCTCGCTCGTTTCGGTGGGATTCATCCCCGCCGTCGGTTCGTCCAGCAGCAGCAGCTTCGGCCTGGTCGCCAGCGCGCGGCCGATCTCAAGCCGGCGCTGCTCGCCATAGGCCAGGTTGCGCGCCAGCATGTCGCCACGCCCGCGCAAGCCGATGAATTGCAGCAGGCGCATCGCCTCGTCATGCGCCGCCTTCTCGTCGTCGCGGGTGAATTTTGTGTGCAGCACCGCGCCCAGCCAGGAGGAGCGCAGGTGCAGATGCATCCCCACCAGCAGGTTCTCGATCGCGGAGATGTTCCGGAACAGGCGGATATTCTGATAGGTCCGGCTGATCCCCGCGGCGGCGACGCGATCCGCCGTCAACCCGTCGATGCGCGCGCCGGCGAACCACACCTCGCCCGAGCTGGGGCGCAGGTTCTGCGTCACGCAGTTGAACACCGTGGTCTTGCCGGCGCCGTTCGGACCGATCACGGAATGGATGCTGTTCTCGGCGACATCGAGATCGAGTTCCAACAGCGCGACCAGACCGCCGAACCGCATGGTGACCTTCTGGCAGCGCAGCAGCGCGTCGGCCATGCCCCTTAGTCCCCCTGCGCCGGCACGGGGTCGCTGCCGGCATCCAGCGCGAGTGTCTCGTCGCGGCTGTGCAGCTCGCGCTGGCGCGTCTCCGACGGCCACAACCCCTCGGGCCGCAGCCGCATCATCACGATCAGCGCCGCGCCGTAGAACAGGTAGCGGTACTCGCCGAACTCGCGCAGCAGCTCGGGCAGGCCGATCAGCGCGATCGAGCCCAGCACGACGCCGGGCAGGCTGCCCATGCCGCCGACGATGATCAGCGCCAGCACGTTGATCGAGATCAGCAACTGGAAGCTGGACGGATACACCGAGGTCAGCATGGTGGCGAAGATCGAGCCGGCCAGCCCGGCGAATGCGGCGCCCAGCCCGTAGGCCAGCAGCTTGCTGCGCACCAGGTTGATGCCCAGCGCCTGCGCCACGTCCTCGTCATCGCGCAGCGCCATCCAGGCGCGGCCAAGACGCGAGTTCTCCAGCCGCCAGGCGACGAACGCCGCGACGGCGGAGCAGACCAGCGTGAGGTAGAACAGCGCCACCGGGGTACTCAGCACGTAGTCGCCAATGCGCGGCTTGGGAATTTGCAGCACGCCCTGCGCGCCACCCAACAGCGGGGCGGCGAAATCCGACATCACCAGCACCCGCACGATCTCGCCCAGGCCCATGGTGGCGACCGCCAGGTAGTCGCCGCGAATGCCCAGCACCGGCAAGCCGAACAGCACGCCGACGCAGATCGACATCAACACGGCGACCGGCATCGCGCCCCAATAGGGAAGCTGCATCAGCGCGTGCGGGCTGTCGGCGGTCAGGATCGCCGTGGTGTAGGCCCCGACGGCGAAGAAGGCGACGAAGCCAAGGTCCAGCAGCCCGGCCAGCCCGACCTCGAGGTTCAGGCCCATGCCCATGAGGATATAAAGCCCGACCAGCATCAGCACCTGGCCGATATAGGACCCGGCCAGCGCCGGCATCAGCACGAGCACCAGCATCGCGATGCCAGCCCACATCATGCGCGTGCGCTTGGGGTCCGGCGGTCCGCGACGCGCCACAAGGCGGCGCTGCGCCCGGCGGAACAGCAGCCCCAACAAGGTGGCGATGACGAACAATCCCACCGCGCCCTGCAGGCTCAGGCCATCCCAGGTGTAGAAGAATTCCCGGACATCGGTGACCACGCCCTCGTATTGCTGCAGCATGAGCTGGATCAGCTCCTGGAACACGCCGGCGACCAGCACCGTGACGGCGCCCGGAATCAGGGCACGGCGCAGACCGGACGGCGCCAGGGACAGCGCCGCGCCCAGCAGCCCGCACAACGCCGCCCCAACCAGCAGGATCGGCACGCCGAGCTCCGGGCCCTGGCCGACGGTCAGCATGTCCAGCAGGTCGGGCGACAGCGCAATGAAGATCGATTGCAGCGGCAACAGCACGATCATCGCCGTCAGCACGGCGATCGGCACGCCGCAGGCCGCGCCGGCGATCGCGCCCAGCGTCAGATGTCCGACCGCGCCGCGCGCGAATGCGTCCCCCTGGGCTGCCAGGCGCGATGCCGCCATCGCGCCGGCGCTGGTGGCGAGCAGCACCAGCGTCGCCTGGCCGAGCGTCAGCGTGTCGATGACGATCCAGCGCTGGTGCACCATCAGCAGCACACCGACGACCGCCAGATGCACCGCCAGTGCGCCGAACACCAGGCCGATCAGCCCGGCGCGCAACGCCGGTGGGCGCGGGCGGTGCCCGCTCATGCGCGCTTCTTCGCCATCTTCTCGCCCAGCAATCCCTGCGGGCGAAAGATCAGCACCATGATCAGCAAGGTGAAGGCGATCAGGTCACGCAACTGATACGGCGCCGGGATGCCGAGCCCGTCCAGGAACAGCGTCGGGCCGATCGACTCCACCATGCCAAGAAACAGCCCGCCCAGCATGGCACCCGGAATGTTGCCGATGCCGCCCAGCACCGCGGCACCGAACGCCTTCACCCCGGGGGTGAAGCCCATGAAGAAATACACCTGCTTGTAGACGAAGGCGTAGAACACGCCGGCGATGCCGGCCATCGCGCCGCCCAGGAAGAAGGTGAACACCACCACCTTGTTGACGTCGATGCCCATCAGCGCCGCGGTCTCGCCGTCCTCGGCCACCGCGCGCATCGCCGTGCCCATGCGGGTCCGCTGCACGATCAGGTACAACCCGCCCATGAAGAACACCGCCAGCACGATCACCAAAAAATCCACGCGCGGAACATTGAATCCGAACACGTCGAAGGTGGAACGCTGCCACGCCGGCGACGGGTAGGACTTCACCGCCGAGCCGAACATGCCGCGAAAAGTCTGCTCCAGGAAGAACGACACGCCGATGGCGCAGATCAGCGGCGCCAGCCCGGTGACGCGGCGAAACGGCCGGTAGGCGACGCGCTCGGTCAGCAGCGCGATCGCGGTGGAGGTGATCACCGCCACCACCAGGATCGCGCTCATCCCCAGCACCGGGTGGTCCTGCAGGTAGCCGGAACGGTCGAGCGGCGTGGCGACAAAATAGCCGGCGAACGCGCCGCACATGACGAAGTCGCCGTGCGCGAAGTTGATCATCCGCAACACGCCGTAGACCATGGTGTAGCCCAGCGCGATCTGCGCGTAGATCGCCCCGATGGTCAGGCCGAACACCACGAAATCGACCCATTGGGCGATGGTGTAGCGGTCCTTCACCAGGGTGCCGATGGTGCCGACCACGACGACCAGCACCACCGTCACGCGCATCCCCCAGAGCGCCACGTCCACGGCATTCAGGCGCGCCATGGCAGCCAGCCATGGCGCGCGCGGAGGCTTCGGCTCGATGAGTGCCTGGCTCACCTACGGCCAGATCTTCTTCGGGTTGGTGCCGGTCGAGAACGACTTCGGATCGGCCGAGGTGAACTCCAGCACCGACGGATGGAACTGTGAGCACTCGCCGTGGGCGTCGCAGGCGATGGGGCCGCTGATGCCGGCGAACTTGATCGAGAACACGGCGTCGCGGAACGCCTTCTTGCCGATATAGAGGTTGCCGTCCTTGTCGGTCTTGGCGACCTTCTCGATCGCCTTGGCCGCCAGCATGGCACCGTCATAGGCATTGCCATGGTAGCCGGAGATCGGCGCCTCGTGGAAGGCCTTCTTGTACTCCTCGACGAACTTCGGGTAGCCCTTGCCCATCGCGTCCGGCGAGATGTCGGGATAGCCGATGACGAAACCCACCACCGCCGGGCCCGTCGCCTCGATGAAGTCGGCCGAGAGCAGCGAACTGCCGCCCATCAGCTTGGTCTTCTCCAGGCCCGGGGTCTCCTTCGCCTGACGCACGATCTGCGCCCCGGCGGCGGTGAATATCGGCAGGTAGACGACATCCGGCTTCTCGCTGGCGATGCGGGTCAGCAGCGGGTGCATGTCCACGTCGGTCGGCGAGACCGCTTCCTGCGACAGCACCTTGCCGCCCATCGCGGTGAAGTTGTCGGCCGTCACCTGCTGCACCTGCTGCGCATAAGGGCTGCCGTCATGGATGGTGACGATCGTCTTCGCCTTCAGCTCCTTGAAGAGGTAGGTGGCGTCCGCCTTGCCCTGCTCGCTGTCGCTGTAGACGGTGCGGGCGAAGCCGTCATATTCCGGCTTGCGATCCGCCGCGGTCAGCTTCGGCGCCGTGCAGCCGGTGCCGATCAGGACGATGCCTTGCTGCCACAGGATCGGCGCGCCCGGTGTCGCGACCGAGGAGCAGCCGGGGCCAAGCACCACGAACAGTTGCGGGTTGGAGGCAAGCTTGGTGGAGGCGGTCTGCCCACCCTCGGCATTGCACTGGTCGTCCTCCGTATTGAGCTTCAGCGGGTGGCCGAGCAGCTTGCCGCCGAGGTCCTGGAAGGCGATCTGCACGCCGCGCTGCTCGTCCAGGCCCAGCGCGGTGTCGGGGCCGGAGATCACCCACATGCCACCGATCTGGATCGGCGCGCCTTTCGGAACGCGAACCACGCCGATCGGGTCGGTCACCGGGCCAAGCGTCTGCGCCGCCTGTGCCGGCCCCGAGGCGATCGGCCCCGAGGCGAGCGTAATGACCGCCGCGGCGGCCAAGCCAGCCAGACCGCGGCATGTTGTCGCGAGCATCGTGCTCAAGGCAAATCCTCCTGATTGGGCGTGGAGCGGCCACGCGGGATCCGGCCGCGGCGCGTCGAACGCGCCGCGGACATGGCAAGTCTGCGGTGCTCGCATGAACGGAGTCAACACGTCGCGCGGAATTTATGTTGCGTCGCAAGATCGGGTGGCGGCGCGCGGTTCCCCCGGCGGCGGCGCTACCTCAGCGTCGCCACAACCTGCATGGCGATGGTGCCCTCCGGCGTCACCGCCCACAGTTCCGCGGTCCCCCCGGCACGCCGCCCGACCACGCTGAACGGCGCAACGTCGAACAGCGGGGCGCGGGCGCGCAAGGTGAAGTCGGCGATCGCCCCCGCGCCGACATGGTCGCGCAGCAGGTCCAGCAGGCATTGCTGCGCGAACGGGCCGTGCACCACCACGCCGGGGTAGCCCTCGCCCCCCATCGCATAGGGCCGGTCATAGTGGATGCGGTGCGGGTTGAAGGTCAGCGCGGAGTAGCGGAACAGGCTGACCGGATCGGGGGTGATGATGCGGCGCCACGGCGTATCGGGGGGCGGTGCCTCGCGCCGCGGCACGCCGCTTGCCGCGCCCGGCGGCACGGCTGCGCGAAACACCGTGTGCTGCTCATCGGTCAGCGCCAGCCCGCGCGGCGTGAGGAAGCGGCGGGTCTGGGTGGCGAGGATCAGCGTGCCGGTGCTGCCCTCGCGCAGTTGCACGTCGGTGAATTCCGTCTCCCGCGTCAGCCGGTCGCCGACCAGGATCGGCGCGTGAAAGGTCAGCTTCGCGCCGGCGTACATCCGCCGCGGCAGCGGCATCGCCGGCAGCATGCCGCGCGCCAGCGGCAGGCCATCGGCGCCGAGCTCGGACAGCCGCGAGGCTTCCGGGAAATACGCCAGATGCCAGCCCGGGGCGATCGGCTCGCCCTGCTCCGGCGCGCGTTCGTCGCGGTCGAACGTCACCACCATGCCGCGCAGCGGCGCCGCGGTGGCAACATCGTGCTCAACCAGCTTCCTGCCAAGCTGCGCGCGGACCGCGCTGAGGTCGATCTCGGCGCGCACCGTGCGTGGGTCAGTTTCGGCACGCCCCGTGCGTGGGTCGATCGTTGCGGTCATGTCGCCCATCCCTGCAGGATCGCCGCTTCCTCGCGGCAACGTTCCGGTCCGCCAAGGATCTGCCGGTTGAAGGCAATCCGCTTGAACCAGAAATGCAGGCCGAGCAAATCCGTAAAACCCATGCCGCCATGCGCCTCGGTCGCCATGCGCGAGACCTCGCGCGCGACATCGCCGAGATGCGCCTTGGCATGGCACGCGGTCAGCCGCGCCGCGTGCGGCCCGGCGTCCTGCACGTCCTGGGCGTCCTGCGCATAGGCGGCGTACCACACCAGGCCGCGACATGGTTCCAGCATCGTCACCATATCGGCGAGCATGTACTTCACCCCCTGGAAGCTGCCGATCACCCGGCCGAACTGCACGCGTTCCTTGGCGAAGGCGACAGCACGATCCAGCATGGTCTGCGCCGCCCCCAATGTTCCGGCGGCCACCAGCACCCGCCCGGCATCCAACACGCGCAGCGCGGTCGCCAGCGGCGCGTTCGCGGCGCTCAGCAGTTCCGCTGGCGCTGCGTCGAACGCGAGATCGGTCACCGGCCGCGTGCGGTCCAGACTGCGGCGCGGCGTCATGCGCACGCCGGGGCCGTCCGCGGCGACGATCACCATGCGCCCATCGTCGAGCACCACCAGCAGGTGCGAGCACATGCCGCAATCCAGCGCCGCCGTGATGCGCCCGCTCAGGCGGTCGTCGGCGAGCGTCGCCGCGGCCTCGCCGGTCTGCCCGGCCAGCCCGGCGAAGCCGACGCCGAACAGCGCCTCGGAATCCGCGATGCGCGGCAGCCACGCATCCTGCTGCGCCGGTGTGCCGGCCCGCAGCACGGCGAGCGTGGCCATGGCCAGGCCGATGAACGGCACCGGCGCGACCGCGGCGCCGAGCGCCTCCGCCGCCACCGCGGCATCCAGCACGCCGAGGCCGGAGCCGCCGAACCGTTCCGGTACCAGCAGGCCCTGCAGCCCAAGCTCGCACAGGCCCTGCCACAGCTTTTCGTCGAAGCCGGCGCCGGCCTCGGCCAGCCCACGCAGCCGCTCCAGGGGCAGGTGCTCGGCCAGGTAGCCGCGCAACGTCGTGTCGAACAGACGCTGCTCCTCGCTCAGGTCGAAATCCATGGCTCAGCCCCGACCGATCACGGCAGCCGCCGTTGCCGGCGGCGCCTTCGGTTCGCGCGGCAGGCCCAGCCCGCGTTCGCCGATGATGTTCTTCTGGATGTTGCTCGATCCGCCGCCGATCATCAGGCCGATATCGTACATGTAGTCGATGTTCCAGGTGGTGGCGTCGTCATCCTCCGCCGCCTCGCCGAGCGATTCGAACGGCAGCCCGGCGGCGCCGAGCGCGTCGACCGCCAGCGCGGACAGCCGGAACCCCAGCATGGTGCCGCCGTATTTCACGATCATCCGCTTGACGCCCGATTCCTCGCCCTTCGCCGCCTCGGTCAGCAGCCGCAGATTGTGCGCCTTCCAGGCCAGCACCTCGCCCTGCAGCTTCAGCAGCCGGTCGCGGAACTCCGGCAGCTCGATCAGCCGGCTGCCGTTGACCGTGGTTGATTGCAGCAGCGCGATGAGCTGTTCCAGCCGATGGGACATCTTGCCGGCATCGCCGATCATCAGCCGTTCGTGCTTCAGGGTGATGTTGGCGACATACCAGCCCTTGCCGCGGCCCAGCACGATCTGCTTCGCCGGCACCCGCACCTCGGTGAAGAACACCTCGTTGAACTCGCTGCGTCCGGTCATCGTCTTCAGCGGCCGCGTCTCGATCCCCGGCGTGCGCATCGACAGCAGCAGATACGATAGCCCCTCGTGCTTCGGCAGCTCGGGCTCGGTGCGGCACAGCAGGAACATCATGTCGGCGTAGTGGGCCGAGCTGGTCCAGATTTTTTGCCCGTTGACCACGAAGTCGCGCCCGTCGAGCACCGCGCGCGTGCTCGCCGCGGCAAGGTCGCTGCCGGAGCCGGGCTCGGAATAACCCTGGCACCAGATCACCTCGCCGCGGATGGTCGGCGCGATCCACTGCCGCCGCTGCTCCTCGGTGCCGACCTCCAGCAGCGTCGGCACCAGCATGCTGATGCCCTGGTTGGTCAGGCCCTGATAGAGGTTGGCGCGGCTGAACGCATCGGCGATCACCGCCAGGTCCAGCACGTCGGGCTCGGCACCGAAGCCGCCGTAGTCGCGCGGCACGGTGCGCGCGGCGTAGCCGTGCTCGACCAGCAGCCGCTGCCACTCCAGCGTCTTGCGGTCCGGCCGCTTGCGCCCGCCGCCGGGCTTTGGCGAGTTCTGGCCGTGCGTGCGGATGAACGCCTGCACTTCGGCCTGCAGCGCGCGGTGTTTGTCGGTCAGGGTCAGGTCCATCGCGTCCTCCCGCCGGTCGTTGCCCGCAGTCTACGTCGTTTCCGCATGGCTGGGACAGGCCAGAACAATCGCATGATGGATGCAAGTCGGGCGTCGTTACCCCTGGGCTCTGCCCTATGAAATTCATCTACATCGGCCCGCGATCGTCGGGCGATTGGCCGGCCCCGGACGGAGTTCACGACACCAACCGTTTGGGGCGCCGCATCGTTCGCAAGCAAGCAAGAAGGCAAGGTTTTAACACGGAGAAGGCCGAGAGCCACGAAGGGCCACGGAGAAGGCAAGGATATTAGCGCTTCGCGCAGGGGTCGGATCAAACGCCGCGCGAAGCGCCGTTCTTGCCTTCTCCGTGGCCCTTCGTGGCCCTCGGCCTTCTCCGTGTTAAAAAACTTGCTCGCTTGCCGTAGATCGATCGCCCCGGTCCTATCGTCAGGGCGCCCCGGCCGGCCCGCGCAAGACTGTCTGCACGCGGTCGGACTCGCACCAATGGTCGCCTCGTTGATCTTGCTTCGCGCGCCCGATTGCCACCGACGCCCAGGCCGGTTGGTCGATCGGCGTGGGCGTGGCATCCTGCGCCGCCAGAAGACCGCACGTGAGAGCTCGCCCAGATGATCTCGCAGGCATTCCGTTTCGACCCCGTGGAGCTGCCGCCGGCGGCGCACGCGCTGCGCGCCGAGGTGCGCAACTTCCTGGCGCAGCACCGTGACGCGCTGCGCCGCATGCACGGCGGGCGCGACCAGGCGTTCAGCCGCAAGGTGGCCGAGCGCGGCTGGATCGGCATGACCTGGCCCAAACAATACGGCGGGCACGCGCGCAGCGCGCTGGAGCGCTACGTGGTGATCGAGGAGATGCTGGCCCACGCCGCGCCGGTCGGCTTCCACTGGACCGGCGACCGGCAGAGCGGGCCGAACATCCTGCGCTTCGGCACCGAAGCGCAGAAGCAGCACTTCCTGCCGCGCATCGCGCGCGCCGAGATCTCGTTCTGCATCGGCATGAGCGAGCCGGATTCCGGCTCCGACCTGGCCGGCACGCGCACCCGCGCGGTAAAAATCGATGGCGGCTACCGGATCAACGGCACCAAGCTGTGGACCTCCAACGCGCACCAGGCGGACTGGATGATCCTGTTCTGCAAGATGGCCGAGGCGGGCCGGCAGGAGGTCGATCGCCACGCCGGCGCGACGCAGTTCCTGGTGGACCTGAAGCACTCGCCCGGCATCGAGATCCGCCCGGTGATCAATCTGCTGGGCGAACATCATTTCAACGAGGTCTTCCTGACCGATCTGTTCGTCCCCGACGACCGCCTGCTCGGCCAGGTCGGCAACGGCTGGAACCAGGTCACCAGCGAGCTGGGTTTCGAGCGCAGCGCGCCGGACCGCTTCCTGGTGCTGTTCCAACTGTTGCAGGAGATGGTGCGCCTGGCCGGCCCGACGCCCGATCGCGCCACCGCCGCCGCGATCGGCCGGCTGGTGGCGCAGCTTGCCACGCTGCGGCGGATGTCGCTGTCGATCGCAGGGATGTTGGAGGCCGGCGAGCAGCCGAACCTCGCCGCCGCGGTCGTGAAGGACCTCGGCACGCGCTACGAGCAGGACCTGCCGGTGGCGGCGCGCGCGCTGTTCCCCATCGAGCCGGAACTGGAGGCGGCGGACGCCTACGTTTCGATGCTGGCGCGCGCCACGATGAACGCGCCGCGCCTGTCGATCCAGGGTGGCACGCGCGAGATCCTGCGCGGGATCATCGCCCGCGGCCTCGGGCTGCGTTGAGCGGGAGGCGGACATGATGCGCGATGAAACCCGCATGCTGCTGGAGAGCGTCGGGCGGCTGTTCGAGGACCTGTGCGGCAAGCCGGTGGTGGACGCCGCCGAAGCGGGAACGTTCCCCGATGCGCTGTGGCGCGCGGTGAGCGAGACCGGCGTGCCGCTCGCCGCGTTGCCGGAGGCGGCGGGCGGCCTCGGCGCCGACTGGTCCGATCTGTTCGCCGTGCTGCGCGTGGCGGGCCGGCACGCCGCGCCGCTCCCGCTGGCCGAGACGATGCTGGCCGCCTGGCTGGCCGGCGCGGCGGGGCTGGAGGTGACCGACCGGCCGATGACCGTGGGCCCGGTGCGCGCGACGGACCGGCTGACCCTGACGCGCGACGGCAATTGCTGGCGGTTGCACGGCACGGCCGGCCGCCTGCCCTATGCGCGCGATGCCGGCCGGATCGTGCTGATCGCGGACGGACCGGACGGCGCGATGGCGGTGGCGCTGGACGGCACGGCCGGGGCCAGGCTCACGTCGGGCTGCAACATCGCCGGCGAGCCGCGTGACACGCTGGACTTCGACGGAGCGCGGCTGGACGCCGGCGCGGCGGCGCCGTTGCCGGATGGCGTGGATCGCGCGGCGCTGTATCGCCGTGGCGCCCTGGCCCGCGCCACGATGGTGGCCGGCGCGCTGGAGCGCGCGCTGGACATCGCGGTCACTTATGCCGGCGAACGCAAGCAGTTCGGCCGCCCGATCGCCAAGTTCCAGGCAGTGCAGCAGAACCTCGCGGTGCTGGCCGGGCAGATGGCGAGCGCCGGTGCCGCCGCGGATGCCGGAATCGAAGCGCTGGGAAGCGGCGATCCCGAAACCGAGGCGTTCCTGATCGCCATCGCCAAGACCCGCGCCGGCGACGCCGCGACGCTGGCCTGCGAGATCGCCCACCAGGTGCACGGCGCCATCGGCTTCACCAAGGAATACGCGTTGCAGCTCAGCACGCGGCGCCTGTGGTCCTGGCGCGAGGAGTTCGGACCGGACGTGGAATGGGCGGCGCGCGTCGGCGCATTCGTCTGTGCCCGCGGCGCCGACCAGTTATGGCCGACCCTCACCGAGGCGTAACATTCGTAGGGCGGAAAAGCGCAGCGCATTCCGCCACCCTCGGGACTGCGCGGTGCACCAATCGCGACCGACGATCTCGACGAGCGGACCAGTTTGCGCGTCGCTCCGAGAGGCGGAAGACGCTGCGCTCTTCCGCCCTACGGTTTCGGCGTTTTCCGAGTTGGTGGCGGCAACGGCGGGCTAGACCGAGACGATCTCGACACGATCCAGGTAGTTGGACAGCTCGCCCACCCACTTGCGCGACGCGTCGGTGTCGGCGCTCTCGGCTGCCTGCTCAAGGGCGCCGCCGATGTCGGTGATGGCCTGGAATCCAAACATGCCCCCGGCACCCCGCATGCCGTGCCCCAGAAATTCCACGGTCTTGAAGTCACCCTGATCCAAGGCACCCAGCATCGCGACGACATTCTGCCGGCAGTTCCGCAGAAACACCGGCATCCGGTCAGCGAATTTGGGATTCGCGCGCACCAGGATCGTGTCCTCTCGGCGGCTTTCCTCGTTTGCCGACGGCGCCGCGACCACGGAATGCTCCTTGATCGCTTGCAGCAGCACTTCCTGTTTGATTGGTTTCGTCAAATACGCCGTGCACCCGGCCGCCACACACTTTTCCCGATCGCCCTTCAAGGCAGCGGCCGTCAGTGCGATGATCGGCGTGGGCTGCCGGTGGTTCGCCGCTTCCCACTCTCTGATCGCCCGCGTCGCGGTCAAGCCATCCATCACCGGCATTTGCCGGTCCATCAGGACAAGGTCGTAGTGTCCGGCCATGAATTTCTGACAGGCCCGGGCGCCATTTTCGGCGATATCGACGCGGTACGGCGTGTCTTGCAGGTAGGCCAGCGTGATCGCGCGGTTGTCGGGGGAGTCCTCCACCAAAAGAATGTGCAGCGCCAGCAGCGGCGGCTCGGGACCCATGCCGACCGGCACGGCCGCCTGCCGCGTGGCCCCGGCCCAGATCTCGAGCGGCACGGCGAACGAAAACACGCTGCCCTCCCCGACCCGGCTTTTGACCCAGATGCGCCCGCCCATCAGTTCCACCAGGCGCTTCGAAATCGTCAGCCCAAGCCCGGAGCCGCCGTAACTGCGCGTGGTGGACGAGTCGGCTTGCGTGAATCGCTCGAACACCGCGCCCAATTTGTCGGCCGGAATGCCGATGCCGGTGTCCGAGATCGTGAACGCCACCGCGCCCGGCAGGCAGGGGGCCGCATCCAGCGTGACTCGTAACGCCACTTCGCCGGATTCCGTGAACTTGACGGCGTTGCCAAGCAAATTGAGCAGCACCTGCCGCAGCCGTGTCGGGTCACCGACCACATCGGGGGGCACATCTGGCGCGATCTCGCACACCAGGGCCAGATTTTTTTGTTGCGCCCGGATCGCCACTATCTCCGTCACTTTTTCCAGCAGATCGTTCAACGAGAACCCGGTCTGCTCAAGTTCGAGCTGCGAGGCTTCGACCTTGGAGAGATCGAGGATGTCGTTGATGAGATGCAGCAGGTTGTCGCTGGCGCGGCGAAAGATCTGCACATACTTGTCTTGTTCCGCAGAGAGCGGGGTCTTCGCGAGCAGGTCCGCGATGCCGATGATCGCATTCATCGGCGTGCGGATCTCATGACTCATGCTCGCCAGAAAATCCGACTTGGTCTGGCTCGCGCTTTCGGCCGCGTCCTTGGCCTGCTGCAGCTCCACCTCCACCCGCTTGCGCTCGGTGATGTCGCGCGCCGCGGCGAAGACGCCCTGCAGCGTGCGGTCCCGGTCGTAAAAGGTGGTCGCGTTGTAGGACACCACCGTTTGCTTGCCGTCGCGGGCGCACGCCGTCAGCTCGTAGTCGGTGACCTTCTTGTCGCTCAGCACGAGCCTGATCGCCGCTTCCGCCCGCTCCGGATCGGTGAAGTGGCTCTTGAACGGCGCGCCGATCAGCTCGTCGCGCGTGCAGCCGGTCAGCGCCTCCATCTGCTTGTTGACGTCCGTGATGATGCCGGAGGGGTCGGTGGTCATTATCGCGTCGATATTGGATTCGATCAGCGAGCGGGTGTAGAATTGCTGCTCGCGCAGGCGCTGATCGAGCTTTTTTTGCTCGGCTTCGACCAGCTTGCGCGCGGTGTTGTCGGTGCCGATCAACAGATAGCCGATAATGGCGTCCTGCGCGTCGCGCAGCGCCGTGACGGAGACCCCCGCCGGGAACCGGCTGCCATCCTTGCGGATGTAGGTCAGCTCGTAGATGTCCTCGATCCCGCGTGAGGCCTTGAAGACCAAGGCATCGAAGCCCGGCGTGATCGCGGTTCCGAGCTCGTCGCTTAGCGCTTTGGCGCGCACGATCACTTCCTGCGGATCGGAAATGTCGGCCGGGGTGATCTTGTTCATCACTTCGGCGGCCGTGTAGCCCAGCATACGCTCGGCGCCGACATTGAAGATTTGAATGACGCCCTTCGCGTCGGTCGCGATGCTCGAGAAATTGGCGCTGTTGAAAATCGCCCGCTGCAGGGCCCCCGCCT
>Ga0209415_10005725_pt1 | contig 22261 bp, 18 predicted proteins | sample PeaSoiSIISIP2007_FD_187696 | JGI IMG/M metagenome (GOLD analysis project Ga0209415, IMG submission 187696) | Peat soil microbial communities from Weissenstadt, Germany - SII-SIP-2007 (SPAdes) (version 2) | ecosystem: Environmental > Terrestrial > Soil > Wetlands > Peat | place: Germany... | reverse complement strand
CCGACCCAACAACCAGGATGGGGATAAAGATTCCAGCCGATACTTTCGAAGATACAGCCCAAACCGCCGCTAAGATTATCCGAGCGACATCAACCATCAGCACGAACACCAAAAGAAGCGTCATGAGCCTAGCGCCTCCCGAACTTGCCCGCCCCCTTAATCGGGTCGCCAAAACACCCTCGGTAGATAAAGATACAATACCAGATACACGCTGTTGCGCCTGCAGACCGCCTCGGGGCGACCGTGCTTTTACATTGTCTCCTTAGGGAGGATGTCCGATTCTAAAGAGCAGGGTTAATATTGTCAATAGTCTTCAGTAACAGTACTACCTTTCTCCCATATCTACAGTGAGATATAGACACTTCAAACCAAGGTAAATGCGCCCTCAGACGAGCTACTTCGTCCTGTTAGTCTATTAATCACATAGGCTAACTATTAATCGACTGGCCTGAGAGTCCAACGTAACGCCTAAACGTGACAAAATTGATACACTTTGTCGCTGCCCCGCCAGTGGCGAATTGGGAGCTTCTTAACCCCTATCGCCGGGCGAAGAAACCGGGCATTCCCCCGAAACCGGCTTTGTGGTCTGACGCGTGCCGGGCCCGCGCCCCGATTCGCCGCCGCAGTGGCCGGGCCGCGCCTGGGCGTGATTGGATTCGCTCCCGCTCCGACGTCTGCTCGCTGGGCGATAGTACTTGTGGAACCCACACTGGATCTTCCTAAGGCTTTTGTAACGTCTCGCTGCCAAAGTCTTATGGCACAATGAATACTCACTTGAGAAAGTGACCCGGGGGACCATGTTTCGGGGCTTTGCAAAACCTGCCGTCCGCTCGCAAATTTTTAGAGCGCAAGGATACTAAGTGAAGACTCTCGTTATCGGACTGGACTGCGCCGCGCCGGAGATCCTGTTTGGGCACCCGGAATTGCCCAACATAAAAGAACTGATGCGCCGTGGTTGCTACGGCAGGCTGGAAAGCGTGATCCCGCCGATCACGGTGCCTGCATGGATGTGCATGGCGACTAGCCAGGATCCGGGTTCGCTTGGCGTCTACGGATTCCGGAACCGTACCGACTACTCATACAGCGGGCTGGGGATTGTTAATTCAGCCTCAATCACCGAACCCGCCATCTGGGATGTTTTGAATAGCCATGGCCTAAACTGCGTGGTGGTGGGCGTTCCGCCTTCTTACCCCTTGCGTCCGTTGCAGGGAGTGAAAGTGGGCTGCTTCCTGACTCCCGACACTACGCAAAACGACTACACTTACCCGGCGTCGGTGAAAGTGGATATCGAGCGCCTGGTCGGCCACTATCCCGTCGACGTGAAAGGTTTCCGCACCGAAAGCAAGGCTTGGTTGCGCGATCAGATTTACGACATGACGCGCAAGCATTTCGAAGTAATCCGGTACCTCATGGCCACGGTCGACTGGGATTATTTCCAGTTCGTTGAAATCGGGCTCGATCGGATTCACCACGGCTTCTGGAAGCATCACGACCCGCAACACCGGCAGCATGAGCCCGACAGCCCATTTAAATCCGTGGTCTACGACTATTACAAGTATTTGGACGAAGAAATCGGCAAGACGCTGGAGCTGATCGAAGACGATACGGCTGTATTGGTGGTATCCGATCATGGCGCCCAACGGCTGGACGGTGGATTTTGCGTGAATGAATGGTTGTATCGCGAAGGTCTGCTGGCATTAAAGGAGAAGCCTGCGGCGCCCACGCCGTTTTCGCCCAATCTGGTGGACTGGAGCCGTACCAAGGTTTGGAGCGAGGGTGGATATTACGCCAGAGTCTTTTTCAACGTACAGGGGCGAGAGCCGCAAGGAATTATCGCCCCGTCGGAATACGAATCATTTTTGCGCGAAATGAAAGAGCGTTTCGAGGCTCTTCCCGATGATCTCGGAAAACCGATGGGAAATCTTGTCTTCCGCCCGCAGGAAATTTATAAGAACCTCCGTAAGGTACCACCGGACCTTTTGGTGCACTTTGGCGGCCTTTATTGGCGTTCGATTGGCGGTCTCGGGTACGACACCCTGTACGTCGAGGAAAACGATACGGGGCCCGATGATTGCAATCACGCGCAGTTCGGGTCGTTCCTTCTGGCTGCGCCGGAGATGAGCTTACGCGGCGAGGTGGAGGGGATGCACCTGCTGGATATCGCGCCCACTTTGCTCGACATCATGGGTGTACCGCCAGGCGCCGCGATGCAAGGCAAGAGCCTGCTGCAACGCACGTTGGCCTAACCGCGCAAGATAAGAGCCGCCACCGTGAGGAGTCGGTCATTGCTTGGCCGGCTCCAACTGTATACGTGTGACGGTAGCCTTCTCCACGGCTTCGCGAGTGTACAGCAACGGGAAATATTTCCCCGTTAACCACATTTCGGTTAAATCGCGATAGTGAATATCGTCCGGATTGCCCGACTGGCCGGGATAATTCACGGCGCGAGAGTTGTCCCAATTACCCACATCGAGCACCATTCGAAACGACGGCCCCCCTGTCAACTGGAAATCGCTCGCACGATAACTGGACGCATTCGGCGTGTAAGGGCCGCCAGGCGTCGGAAATGGCCCAGGCTGAAGGCGTGCCAGCAGTGGTCCATCGACGGCGCCGGCTAACGGCTGCTCAGGTACCGAATGGTGCAGCTTGCCCCACTGCCACGTCCGGGGATCGGCGCCTTGCAGTTTCTCCATTTCGCCGTAGGCTCCGGACAGGGTCGCCGTAAGCAGAACCTCGCGGTTCGGCACGGCGTCCGGCTTTTCCAACATGTCGAGCATCACCGCAATATCCGGCGAACCGATCGCCTGCGCGGCTTTCGGCGGAAGCACAGCCTTGATGAATGCCTGGCCGAGGTGTCGCGAGATCCAGACCTCCATCAGCGCCGCTTGCGGGGAATCGGTACTTTCGACGGCGTTCCAGCCGCGCAGAAGATCGAGCGCACCTTTCGCCTTTGGTTCATTGGAATGAAGCCCGGCGAGCAACGCCACCAGCCTCCGCGCGGGAATCGAAGTGACGTCATTCTGCAACTTCATCGAATCCTCGATCGACGCTTTTGATAACGACTTCAAAACCTCGTCGATGCGAGCGTGTCGGGAACCATTGGTCCACTCGAAGCTGAGTTTCCGTTCCTGATACGGATATCCGGCCGGAAGATTCATTTCGTTCGAGGTGGTCACATAGCCGCTGGGAGGATTGTAAGCCGAAGGCAGTTTGTCGCCGGGCCAAAATCCAGCCCATTCGTAGCGGCCGTCACCGGGCACCGGCATGAGGCCGTCCCAATTGGGACGAATCGGCGCAAGTCCGCCCGGAACCCAGCCGATGTTGCCCTTCACGTCGGCATAAACCTGATTCTCCGTGGGTGCTCCCCAGTGCAGCATGGCGCGCTTGAATTCGGCGAAATTGTTGGAGCGCATGTAGGACACGCTGCCAAAGTAAGGAGACATGCCGGGTTCAAGCCAGCCGGTGCGAACTGCGTAGGCGCGACGTTTGGCCGCATCGTCGTAGATGACGGGCCCGTGCCGCGTAAATACGAGTTCGGCGGAGACGGGCGCCGCTCCCTTGACGCCAATGGTCTCGCGCACCGCGCGCATGGGCTCCCAGGAACCCTTGTAGCGGTATTCTCGCGAATTCGACGGGTTGACATCGTAAACGTACAAATCTTCCTGGTCGACATCGAATATGGTGAGACCGAACGCGATGGTGCCATTGTGGCCGATCGAGATTCCCGGCAAGGCAGGTTCGCCCGCGCCGATAATGCTCATCCCTGGAGCAGTGACGTGCACGATGTACCGCAGGCTCGGTGTGCTGTACGCGCGGTGGGGATCGTTTGCAAGGATGGCGCGGCCGGTGGCCGATTTCGACGGCGCGATCACCCAGTTGTTGCTGCCTTCGACGCCATCGCGTGCAATCGCCGCGGCGGCCTGCCGGATCGGCGCGTTCTTTCCGATATGCACCTCTTCCGTCGCCAGTTTGAAAACGCGGAGCACGTCCGCCGGCAAGCAAGGATACAGGCCTTCGGGAACCTTTGTCTCCCAGGGAGGCTGCAAGCCGTAGCGGATTTGATCGTACTTCGGTCCATTCCGCGCATCGGTCTGGCACACGGTGATGGCGCGCGCCACCTCGCTGGTCAGATTGCGCGTCAGCCCATGGCTGCGAATGCGCACCACATCGCTCGCCTCCCATTTGGACGGCCGGTAGCCAAGAAGCTTGAATTCAAGCGGCATCCGATCGGAGTGTACGGCAAGCCAATCGACATAAGCATTGATCCCGGCCGCGAACGCCGTGGCGATCGCTTGTGCATCGGCTCCGTACGACGCCCACTCCCTGGCTATGTCTCCGCGATAAAGAAACAGCCGCGCGGCTGTGTCCTGTTCGACGTACGCAGGACCCAAAACTTCCGCCAAACGGCCCAATCCACGCCGGCGCCAAAGGTCGATCTGGAAAAGTCGATCGCGAGCGGCGTTAAAACCTTGCGCGAAGAAAGCATCCTCATTACTTTTTGCATAGATGTGCGGTACGCCCCAGCGGTCGACCAGAATTTCGGCCGGTTGCCCAAGCCCCGTAACTTGCATGGTGATCGCCGAAGGTCCAAATGCACCCGCAGGATACGCAAAGAACGAGAGAAGCAGAGCGGCTGTGGTACTGAGTTGGCGGATGCCGGTCACGTAGGAATAATGATAGCGAATGGCGACCACTCCAGTGGAGGGAAGACGGCCGATAGCGCCGCGCAAGCGCTGGGTGGGGTCGCCTGGGCCGTGGATTGCACGTACCCCCGCGAGGAGAATGTAAGAGCCATGAACCTGATTCCCTTTATTGCCATCTGGTCCGTTTGCGGCCTGACGGTCCTTGCACTCGCGCTTTATCGAAAGGTCCTGACATTCCACGGCGACGATGAGTTCGTCCACCTAGCCGACGGCGAGGAACGGCTGATTCCGCAACAGGTTGCGCGCGGCCACAAGCTGGATCTTATCGACCGCTGGGGGAAGAGCCTGACCGTCTTCACCGTTGCGCTGGGCGTAGTGATCGCGGCCGTCGTCCTATACCAAGCGTGGCTGTCGAGTCTCCAACTGAAGTAGTCCGAATCCGGTTGCGTGATAGGGCACATCCGAGGTTGAGCGAATCTGCTCACCCTCCTGATTCGCTCCCGGGCTGATTCGGTCGGGGAACGGCAATCGCCCCTGGGCCGCGCCTTCCGGTGGGGTGCTATCTTGAGGAAGTCGGGGGACTACTCATGGCGGAAAACCTCGAACTCACAGATGGGATGTTCCCCGCGCTGGACGAGGCGCAAATTGCCCGGCTGATCCCCCTCGGCCGCGAACGGCAGGTGGCCGCCGGTGAAATCATCTTCGACCAGGGCGACTCAGAGCACGGCGTCTTCGTCGTGCTGGACGGCAGCATCGAACTTGTGAGCGTCGTGAACGGCCAGGAGGCGGTCCTCAGGGTCCCTGGTGTCGGAACGTTCACCGGCGAAGTGAACCAGCTCTCGGGCCGGCGCAGCTTGGTCCGATGCCGGGCGCGCGTCGCTAGCAGACTCCTCGAAATCAGCCGCGCGAACTTGCAGCGCATCATGCAGAACGACGCGGCCCTCGGCGAGTTGTTCCTCCGGGCTTTCATACTGCGGCGCGTTTATCTCATCAGCCATTCGGCCGGCGACGCCGTCCTCATCGGTTCCAGCAATTCCGCCGACACTTTGCGTCTGAAAGCTTTTCTGTCTCGCAATGGCCATCCTTTCACCTATGTCGACGTGGAAAGGGATCCCGACGTCCAGACCACGCTCGATCACTTCGGAGTCGGGATAGCTGACATTCCGGTGCTGATCTGCCGAGGCGATTTGGTGCTCCGCAATCCCACCAACGCCGAAACCGCCGCGTGCTTCGGATTGAACGCTGGAATCGACGAAGGCAGTGTGTATGACCTGATCGTAGTCGGCGCGGGCCCTAGCGGACTGGCCGCGGCCGTTTACGGAGCGTCCGAAGGCTTGAACGTGCTAGTAGTGGAAAGCAACGCGCCGGGCGGTCAAGCGGGTTCGAGCTCGCGAATCGAGAATTATCTCGGATTTCCGATGGGAATTTCCGGGCAGGATCTCGCCGCGCGCGCATTCGTCCAGGCCGAAAAGTTCGGCGCCCATATCGCCGTAGCTCGATCCGCCGCCGCGCTCAAGTGCGTTCGTCCGCCTTACGCGCTCCAGTTGGACGACGGTGGTTCGGTCGAGAGCCGCAGCCTGATCGTGGCAACCGGTGCTCAATATCGAAGGCTGAATCTGCAGAACCTGGCGCAGTTCGAAGGCCTCGGCGTTTATTACGGCGCTACCCAGGTAGAGGCTCAGGTGTGCAGCAACCAAGAGGTGGCCATTGTAGGAGGCGGAAACTCTGCCGGCCAGGCGGCCATATTCTTATCGACAGTCGCCAAGCACGTCTACTTGTTGGTTCGAGGACCGGGCCTGTCCGAGACCATGTCGCGCTACTTGATCTCCCGGATTGAAGCGTGCCCCGAGATCACCCTGAAGACCTTCACCGAAATCGAGGCGCTGGAAGGCAATGGTCACCTGCAGCGGACGCACTGGCGGAACACGAAAACAGGCGAGCGTCATACCTGCGACGTCCAGCACCTCTTCCTGATGACAGGCGCCTGTCCCAACACGGCGTGGCTCACCGGATGTGTGGCGATGGACTCCAAGCAGTTCATCAAGACCGGCGCGGATGTCGCAGACCAGTTCCCTTTGCGACGCCCCCCTTATCTGCTCGAGACCAGCCTCCCCGGCGTCTTCGCGGTAGGCGATGTCCGCGCTGGGAGCCTGAAGCGCGTGGCCGCGGCGGTTGGTGAAGGATCCATGGCTGTCCAATTCGTCCACCAGGTCTTGGCGGAGTAGGTTACGATCCCGCGACTGCAATCTTTTCGCGCCAGCGAAACTGTTCCAACGCGGCATCCTCGGCGGCATAATCAAATTGAGCCGGATCCACCTGCGCCGGCGGATTGGCGCGTTCCCACTCGATGGTCCTCGCGATCGCCACGTCCGACGGCACTGCTTCGGCGTATCCAAGCTCCTGCCGGATTCGTGCGCTGCTGACTAACCAGTCCTGCTCAGTGTTGAGTGGCGTGATCAGGTGGGCTGGAGTCTGCTCCTTCGGCAGCGCCACCACCGAACCCTTCACGGCCACCTGGCCGATTCTTTGCGCCCATTCAAGCTCGCTGAATTGTTGGTCGCTCGCGACGTTGTAGATTCTTCCGGCGCTGCGATCGGAAACCGTCGCCAAGGCGATGGCATCCGCGACGTCTTCGACGTATCCCCGCGGCGGATGCAAACGCGCATAGCCTTCCTCCAGCAGGATCGCCGGGCGGTTGTCGTCCATCCGCTTGAGTGTGGGAAAAAACCGGTGCAACGGATCTCCCGGGCCGTAGACCATCGGCAGGCGCAGCACGGTTCCCGGCAACGCGGGGTCGCCCAGGACCGTTCGCTCTACGGGAATCTTGTCGTAATCCTCAGTGATCCACGAAAAGGCGGCCTGCGCCAGGCGCAAATGTTCCACGCTGTACGGGTGTAGTTGCCGGCGCAGCTCCGATTCCTCGGTGAGCGGCGTTGGTTGCGGCGGTCCTGGTTCCCGGCCGAGCAGCACTCCGTACGCGAGGTATACGTCCTGGCTGCTGATCGCGATCACGCGCGAGGCGAGACCGCGGAAGGTGCCCATGAGAGCTTGGGCCTGGCGGTCGTCGCTCAGGATAAAGTCGAGCACAATGTCGGGCGCCCATTGCTGGAACTCGGCGCGGTGGGCCGCCAAGTGGTTCCGGTCACCGTGAAGCCGGCGGACCGATTCCGGAAGCGGCGTCTTGGCCTCTCCGCGATGAAAAACCGTCACGTCGTGCCCCTGCTGAACTAGGGCGTTGATCACGAACGGCCCGATGAACCCAGAGCCGCCAATCACAAGAACCCTCATTTTTAAACCATATCAGGCGAGATACGCGTTGGCCTCGAATGCTAAGATTAATCTAATTTATACAAACACCCTCTTGCATTTACCGCGCTGGTGGGATAATCTAGATCCAATGATCGCTTCGAAAGGACAAGCTGGCGTCACTTGCGCTTTACCAGGCGTAGTTGCTTCTGTCTTTTCAAGCGGTCAAGTTCCGAAGCTTCGGCCCCTTATTATCGAGGTCGTTGTACCTAGCCCCGCTTGAGGGCTTCGGACAGAAGTTTCCGAAAGGCCATCGGGTGGGGAAAGCAAACCACCCGGTGGCCTTTTGATTTTGGGGCCTGTAATCTTGAAGGCCCCGAGAAGCCCGTGTTTTGTAGGTTCAGTTTGGAGGAAAGATGTCGACGAACCCTGCTCATCGAACAAGCGGCGTGGCAGAATCGAAGCTCATGTCCGGCTCCCAGATTCTGCTGGAGTGCCTGGTTCGTGAAAACGTGGACTGCATTTTCGGCTATCCCGGCGGCGTGACGCTTCCGCTCTACGACGCTCTTTACGACCATCCCATGCGTCACATCCTGGTGCGGCACGAGCAAAATGCTGCGTTCGCCGCCGAAGGCTTCGCGCGATCCACTGGCCGTGTCGGCGTCTGCTGCGCCACGTCAGGCCCCGGCGCTACCAATCTAGTCACCGGGCTGGTGGACGCCATGATGGACTCCATCCCGATAGTGGCCATTACCGGCCAAGTCACCAGCAAGCTGATCGGCAGCGACGCGTTTCAGGAAGCCGACACGTTCGGCATCACGCGGTCCTGCACCAAGCACAATTTCCTGGTCAAGACGGTCGCGGAACTGCCGCAAGCGATCCATGAGGCGTTCTACATCGCATCGAGCGGCCGTCCGGGCCCGGTGCTGGTGGACATCCCCAAGGACGTGTTTCAGGCGCAAGCGCATTACACGCCGGTTTCCTCGATTCATCTTCCCGGGTACAAGGTATTCACCGAGGGCCACACCGGCCAGATCCGGCGCGCGGCCCAGGTAATTTGGGAATCGCGGCGCCCATTGGTTTATGCGGGCGGCGGTATCATCGCCGCCGGCGCGTCGGAAGAACTGCGTGAGTTGGTGGAACTGATCGACGCTCCGGCAGTGACTACCCTCATGGGGCTGGGCGGTCTCGCGTCCGACCATCCTAACTACATCAGCATGCCGGGTATGCATGGCAGCTACGCCGCGAACATGGGGATGACCCATGCCGATCTGCTCATCGCCTTGGGCGTCCGCTTCGATGACCGTGTTACCGGGCGACTGGCTGCCTTCGCGCCGCATGCGAAAGTGATTCACGTCGACATCGATCCGGCCGAAATCGGCAAGAACCGCGCGGCCGACCTGCCCATCGTCGGCGATGTCAAGCGGGTGCTGGAGAAACTCATCAAGGTGCTCCAAGAGACGGCCCCTGGGAGCCGCGAACAAAACCTGGAGGCGCGGGCGGATTGGCGGAAGCAGATTCGAGACTGGAAGGCCGAGCATCCGTTGACGCCGGAAGTGTCCACCACAGAGATCAAGCCACAGCATGTGATGCGCGAAATCGACCGGCTCTCCGGCGGACGCGCCATCGTCACTTCCGATGTCGGCCAGCACCAGATGTGGGCGGCGCAGTTCATTCGTTTCAATTCGCCCCGCCTGTGGCTCAACTCGGGCGGCCTGGGCTCCATGGGTTTCGGCCTGCCGTCGGCGATCGGCGCGCAGTTCGCGCGCCCCGACAAGCTGGTTTTTGCGGTGGTGGGCGACGGCGGCTTCCAGATGTCGATCCCCGAACTGGCGACCATCGTCAATCACGCCCTGCCGATCAAAATCGTAATTCTCAACAACGGCTATCTCGGGATGATCCGGCAATGGCAGGAGCTCTTCTATAACAACCGATTGTCCCAGGCCGAGCTGACCTCCTTCCCCGACGCCGAAAAGCTGGCGGCGGCTTATGGATTCAAAGGCCGTACCATTGAGGGCGTGCATCAGCTCGCTCCGGCGCTCGAAGAAGCAGTGCGCGAACCCGGTCCTTATCTCTTGAACGTCCGCGTGTCGCCATTTGAGAACGTGTACCCCATGGTGCCGGCCGGCGGCGCGATCAACGAAATGGTCCTGGGGGCGCCTCAACCGGTGGAAGCTTGACGAAAGAGCGCAAGGCGGAACAAATGCTGCAACTGATTTCACTCCTCGTGGAGAACAAGCCAGGCGCCCTGATGCGCATCACCGGCGTTTTGAGCGCTCGCGGCTATAACATCGAGAGCCTGACCGTCGCGCGGACCATCGATCCCACGCTTTCGCGCATGACCATCGTGGTCGATATCGAGCCGCAACTGCGTTCGCAAGTGATCAAGCAGATGAACAAGCTGGTGAACGTGCTGCAGGCCTCGGACCTGACCGATTCTCCAGCTGTCAAACGCGAAATGGCGCTGCTCCGCGTGCGCGCTCCGCTAGCCAGCCGCACCGCGATCCTGAAGGAGGCGGAAATCTTCGGAGCCCGCGTGGTGGATTCTTCCACCGAGGGTTTTGCCCTGGAAGCGACGGGCGATTCCGAAAAACTGGACGAATTTATAGACGTCATGCGCAGCTATGGCGAGATTGAAGTGACACGCTCGGGCGCGATCGCGGTATCGCTCGAAGCGAAGAAGCTGCGGCTTGCGCCGCCAATCCCGCGCAATGCGGCCTTGGACGAATCAGACGAAAAACTGGAAACGAGACTCTAACAAAATCATGGCGAAACGATATTACGAAAACGACGGCAATTTGAGCCTATTAAAAGGGAAAACAGTAGCCATTATTGGCTATGGCAGCCAGGGCCACGCGCACGCGCTCAACCTGCGCGACAGCGGCGTCAGCGTTACCGTGGGCCTGCATACTGCTAGTAAGAGTGCCGCGAAGGCAGCCGCGGCGGGACTCAAGGTCCTGAGCGTAGGGGACGCAATCCAGGGCGCCGACATCGCGATGATCCTGGTGCCGGATCATATTCAAGGCGATTTGTATCGGAACGAAATTGCTCCGAATCTGGCGCCCGGCAAAACACTGATGTTTGCGCACGGCTTCGCCATTCACTTCGGGGAAATCAAGCCGCCGCCGAACGTGGACGTTTCGATGATCGCGCCGAAGGCTCCTGGCCATCGCGTTCGCGAGCTTTACACCGAAGGCGTGGGCGTACCGGCGCTGGTGGCGATCCATCAGGACCCTTCCGGAAACGCGCTCCAAACCGCGCTGGCGTACGCGCTGGCGCTCGGCTGTCTGAAGGCGGGCGTGATCGAGACCACTTTCAAGGAGGAGACCGAAAGCGACCTGTTTGGCGAGCAATCGGTGTTGTGCGGCGGCGTCAGCGAGTTGATCCGCGCCGGCTTTGAGACGCTGGTGGAAGCCGGCTACGCGCCCGAAATCGCCTACTTCGAGTGCCTGCACGAAATGAAGCTGATTGTCGACCTCATCTATGAGGGCGGCCTCGGCTATATGCGGTTCTCCGTTTCAGACACGGCGGAATATGGCGACTACTCGCGTGGTCCGCGCATTGTCAACGCGGAAACGCGCCAGGAGATGAAGAAGATCCTGTCGGAGATTCAATCCGGCCAGTTCGCTCGCGAATGGATCAACGAAAACAAGACCGGCCGCCACAAGTTCCTCGCCATGCGCGAAGCCGCGAAGGAGCAGCCGATCGAGCGAGTGGGCAAAGAGCTCCGGCAGATGATGACGTTCTTGAAGAAAAAGAAGGAGGAAGGCGTACCGCAAGAGCAAGAGGCCGCGGCGGTCACCAAGTAGTTCCATGCGCATCCAAACTTTCGATACAACGCTTCGGGACGGCACGCAGGGCGAGGCCGTCTCATTCTCTGTCGACGACAAACTGATCATTGCGCAGAGGCTGGATGAGCTGGGTATCGATTACATTGAGGGCGGGTGGCCGAACTCCAATCCGAAGGATAAGGAGTTCTTCAAGCGCGCCAAGGATGTGAAGCTCAAGCACGCCCGGTTGACTGCATTTGGGTCTACCCGTTTCGCCAAGAACGCGGTGGATCAGGATCCCAACGTGCGCGCGCTGCTCGAGGCCGAAACGCCGGCCGTCAGCATTTTCGGCAAGAGTTGGGATCTGCACGTTCATCGGGCGCTGGGCATCAACGAAGAGCAGAATCTGCAACTGATCGGCGAGACGGTAAAGTATCTCAAAGACCACGGGCGTGAAGTGGTGTACGACGCCGAGCACTTCTTCGACGGCTACAACGCGAACCCCGAGTTCGCCATACGGACGCTCGAAGCCGCCAAAAAAGCCGGCGCCGACGTACTTTGCTTATGCGACACCAACGGCGGCAATCTGACGCATCGGATTGTCGAAGTGGTTTCGGAAGTTCGCAAGCGATTCGATGGCGTGATCGGCATCCATACGCACAACGATTGCGACGTCGCCGTGGCCAACACCATCGCCGCGGTGGAAGCGGGCTGCACGCACGTCCAAGGGTGCATTAACGGCTACGGCGAGCGATGTGGGAATGCGAACATTGTGTCCATCATCGCCAATCTCGAGTTGAAGCTCGGCCATACGACCATCGGTCCGGAAAAATTGCAATCGCTCACCACTGTCGCGCGGTACATCGCGGAGCTGGCAAACCTGCCGATGCGCAACGATCAGCCTTACGTAGGTCATAGCGCCTTCGCGCACAAGGGCGGCGTGCATGTGAGCGCGGTATTGAAGGATTCGTCAACCTACGAGCATGTGAAACCGGAAATGGTGGGCAACCGGCAGCGTGTGTTGCTGAGCGATCTCTCAGGCCGCGGCAATGTGCTCTATAAGCTGAAGCAGCACGGTTTGGCCGAGCGCCTGGATTCCGAAGCGCGGCGCCAACTGCTGGAGCGCATCAAGGATCTGGAGCATCAGGGCTACGAACTGGAAGCCGCTGAAGGCACGTTCGAACTGCTGGTTCGCGAGGCGCTGCATCCTGGCTGGAGCGTCTTCGAAGTGGTGAACTACGACGTCACCAGCCGGCTGGTGGGCGGGACCACGGCCACTGTCACGCTGCGCATCCAGGACAGCGTTCACACCGCCAGCGCCACCGGGCAAGGTCCTATGAACGCGCTCGATCTGTGCCTGCGCCAATGCCTTTCCAATGTGTATCCGCAGGTCAAGAACGTCCGGCTCACCGATTACAAGGTTCGCGTGCTGGACACCAAGAAAGGCACGGCGGCGAAGGTTCGGGTGCTGGTGGAATGGTCCGATCATCGCCGGAGTTGGGCCACCGTGGGCGTTTCCGACAACGTGATTGAAGCCAGTTGGGGCGCGCTGGTGGACGCCATTCGGCTGGAGTTGATGCGCTTGACAGAGCAAGACGAAAACGTCGACAAGGTTGTGGAAGACTATTGCTGGGGCGTTTAAGGCCCGCGCGCTAGAATGGTAGCGATGGCGGCGACTACCCTCCTCACGTCCGATCAGTTCCTGGCGATGCCCGAGGAATTTGACCAACACGGGAATCGGATCAAAGACGAACTGATTGGAGGTGAAGTCGTCAGAATGGCCCAGCCCTCTTACTTCCACGATCGAATCAAGAACCGCATCAACCGTTTGTTGATCCTTTACCTCCATGCGAATTCTCAGCTGCCGTTAGACGCCGTCGTTGAAATAGGTGCGCAGGTAAGCGACTACGACACATTCGTGCCCGACGTGGCGATTGTGAGAACCGGCGAACAACCTCTGTCGTCAAGAATCTACCGCGGCGCGCCCGAAATTGCCATTGAAGTTGTCTCCCCTACCGACACTGCCAAGCACCTCAAACGCAAGGTGGATGCCTATTTGGAAGGCGGCGCGAAATCCGTTTGGGTGGTCTATCCGGAGGCTCGTTCTGTTGAGGTCTATCGCGCCAATCAGCGCCATAATCTGAAGGAGAATGAGCCGATCACAGATCCCCTCCTGCCAGGCTTCTCTTCCCCCGTCGCGGCCTTCTTTGAGTTCGCCTAGTCGCTCCTCTAGAACCTTTGCGCCACGCTAGAATAATAGTGATGGCGGCGACTACCCTCCTCACGTCCGATCAGTTCCTGGCGTTGCCCGAGGAATTCGACCAGAACAGCAATGTTGTTCATCAAGAACTGATCAACGGTGAGGTGGTCACCATGCCTCACGCGGCGAAGCGGTACGACATTATCAGAGGCTGTATTCTCCAAACACTAATCGCATATCTGTTGCAACACAAAGAGCATGGCCTAATGGCGCTTCCCGACGCGGAGTTCGTCGTAGGTAACAGCAACACCTTTATACCCGACGCTTCCGTGATCTCGATCAGCCGCTTAACCACGGATGAGAAATACATGCACGGCGCGCCGGAACTCGCGATCGAAGTTGTGTCGCCCAGCGAAAGCGCGGCGTTTCTGAGGATGAAAACCGAGGCCTATCTGGCAAACGGCTCTCGCTCCGTCTGGATTGTTTTCCCCGAAGTTCGCTCGGTGATGATCTACACACCTGATTCGGTTTGCGAGTTTAAAGGCGATCAATCCATCACAGACCCGCTCCTGCCCGCCTTCTCCTCCCCGGTCGCTGCCTTCTTCGAGTTGACGTAACCCCCGCGTCAATGCGCCACTTCTTCACCCGCACCGTCCCGCCGTTCTCGCGCGTCCTTCTCGTCGAGAGCGGCAGCCGGGAGCTGTTCGAAAATCTTCTACCGATCTTGTACCAAAACCATTCGGAAATGACCTGCGATCTGGTCACTTGTTACGCCGGCGTGCCGAAGAACTTTCGCCAGGACCAAGGCGCGATCTACCGTGTCACCGATTGTCCGGCCGGACCGCCGCGCCAGCGCCTATATAAAGAACTCAGTGACAACAGGTACAACATTGTCGGCATCATCTGCTCGGCCGAACCCATCATGACCAAGTGGAAATGGATGCTCGCCGCGCGGCTTCCCGGCAAGGTCTTCGTCCTGAACGAAAACGGCGATTACTTCTGGATGGACCACGGGCACCTGGCCACTATTCGCTACTTCATACTTTTTCGCGCCGGGCTGACGGGTTCCGGCGCCGTCCGCACGCTCGCGCGAGTGGTGTTATTCCCCTTCAGCCTGCTATACCTGATCTTGTACGCAATTATCGTTCATTTTCGGAGGACCCTACGAACACTATGAAAGCTGTCTTTGTCGAACAGCCCGGCGGCGTCGAGAATCTGAAGTACGCCGACATGCCAAAACCGTCGCCCGGTCCGGGGCAAGCGATCGTCAAGATTGCCTCCTCCGGCGTGAACTACATCGATATTTATTTCCGTAAAGGCGTGTATCCGGTCCCTCCGCCGATCGTGCTGGGCAGCGAAGGCGCCGGAACCGTGGAAGCCGTTGGAGGGGACGTGAAGAACGTCGCGCCGGGCGATCGAGTTGCTTATGCAATGGCGCGCGGATCTTACGCCGAGTACCAGGTAGTGCCGGCTTGGCAGCTAGTCAAGATCCCGGCTTCAGTCGACTTCGAAACGGCGGCTGCCGCGATGTTGCAAGGCATGACCGCGCACTATCTCACCCACTCCACCTATCCGCTCAAACCCGGCGACTCTTGCCTGATCCACGCCGCGGCTGGGGGCACCGGACGACTCATCGTCCAGATGGCGAAAATGTTGGGCGCGCACGTCATCGCAACCGTTGGCGATGAGGAAAAAGCCAAGCAAGCCAAGGAATGCGGCGCTGACGAAGTAATCATCTACACGAAAGAAGATTTCGTCGCCAAGGCCAAGGGCGTACACGTGGTTTACGATTCCGTGGGTCAGTCCACCTTTATGAAAAGTCTCGACTGCCTGCGTCCGCGCGGCATGATGGTGAGCTTTGGAAATGCCAGCGGCCCAGTGGCAGACTTTGCCCCGCTGATTCTTAGCCAGAAGGGTTCCCTTTTCCTCACTCGCCCGTCGCTGGCCAACTACGCCGCCACTGTCGAGGAATTGGACTGGCGCGCCAACGACGTGTTGAACTGGATTGGACAGGGCAAATTGAAACTGCACATCCACAAGGTATACCCGCTTTCGGAAGCCGCTCAGGCGCAGCGCGATCTCGAAGGCCGGAAGACGACCGGAAAGCTACTGCTGCGTGTCGGCTGATCGCGCCCCAAGTCCGCTGGGCGAGTTGAAGATCCCTTTCGGCGAGCTGAAGATCGACGCGCTCCTCGTTTCCGCGCCACCCAACGTGCGCTACCTCAGCGGCTTCACCGGCGACAATGGCCTTCTTCTGATCACACCCGATTCGCAAACGCTGTTCACGGATCCGCGCTTCACCATTCAGGCCGCTGAAGAGTGCACTTGCGAAGTCAAGACCGTCACCAAGACTCCGCTCGATCAAGCCGCTCTCCAGGCCATTCGCAAGAATCGGATCAAGCGCGTGGGATTTTTAGCCTCACGGATGCTCTACGAGGTCCATCGGCGAATCGCGGAATCGCTGCCGCGCGGGGTAAAGCTCAAGCCGATCGGCCCTGTAGTGGACCGGCTGCGAATGGTGAAATCGGACGACGAGATCGCGCGAATTCGGCGCAGTGTGCTCACCAACTCGGAGGCGTTCGAAAAGGCCACGCGATCCATCCGGCCAGGCGCCCGGGAATCCGCTATCGCGGCGGAGCTCGAATACCAGATGCGACGCCTCGGCGCCGAGAAGGCCGCGTTTGAAACCATCGTGGCCATGGGACCCCGCTCCGCGCTGCCGCACGCGCAGCCAACTGCGCGGAAGCTGGCCGGCAATGAACTACTATTGATTGATATGGGCGCGTGCCAGGATGGCTACATGAGCGACATGACTCGCGTGCTGTTCCTCGGCGAACCCAGCCGCCGCGTGCGCACCATGTACAATGCGGTCTTGAAAGCTCAGCTCGCCGCCATCGACGCGGTGCGGCCCGGTATCACAGCGGCGCGCGTGGATCGTGCGGCTCGCCGCGTGCTGGAAGCGGAAGGCCTGGGAAAAGAGTTTGTACACTCGACCGGTCACGGCCTGGGCCTGGAGATTCACGAAGGGCCACGCCTGGGCCGCCGCGACAAAACCAAACTTGCGCCCGGCATGGTGATTACAATTGAACCTGGCGCCTACGTACGCGATTTCGGCGGAATCCGTATCGAAGACACTGTGCTCGTGACCAAGAATGGTTGCGAAGTTCTCACCCCCACTTCCAAGGAGTTAAGACTTCTCTAGAATGTCGAATGACGAAATCAGAGAGCTGATCCAGCTCGTGGTGGAAAGCGGTATCGCCGAGTTGGAGGTAGAGCGCGGCGAGGGTCGCGTGCGCATTCGCCGGGCGCTGGAACCGAAACAAGAGATCGTGATGTCCGCGCCGGTTGCCTCTTATGCTCCGCCGGCCCCCGCGGAGACCAGACAGCCGAGCACTGTTGCCCCGCCGCCCTCGGCTGCCCCGCCGCCGGCGAATGAACACATCGTCAAGTCGCCCATCGTCGGGACCTATTACGAGTCGCCCAAGCCGGGCGATCCGCCCTTCGTGAAAGTGGGCGATGTCGTGGAAGCCGGCCAGGTTCTTTGCATCATCGAGTCGATGAAGCTGATGAACGAGATCGAATCGGAGATTGCCGGAACGGTGGTGGCCAAGCTGATGGAGAGCGGACGGCCGGTAGAGTACGGAGAAGCCCTTTTCGCCATTCGCCCACGTTGATGTGGCTCAGCTGATATGTTCCAGAAAATCCTGATCGCCAATCGCGGCGAAATTGCCGTTCGTGTCATCTGTGCCTGCAAGGATCTGGGCATCAAAACCGTGGCCGTTTACTCGGAGGCCGATCGCCACAGTTTGCACGTACGGTTTGCCGACGAGGCGATTTGTATTGGGCCGGCAAAGAGCGCGCGCAGCTATCTCGACATTCCTTCGGTCATCAGCGCAGCCGAGATCACCAATTCCGACGCGATTCACCCGGGCTACGGTTTCTTGAGCGAGAATGCCGACTTCGCCGAAGTCTGCGAGACTTCCGAGATCAAGTTCATCGGCCCCAAGCCCGATGTCACGCGCGCCATGGGCCTGAAACAGCACGCCCGCGCTGCGATGGCCGAATGCGGGGTGCCTATCTTACCCGGCTCTGAAGGAATTCTGCAAAGCGCGGAAGAGGCTCTCGAAATTGCGCAAAGCATCGGATATCCCGTAATGCTGAAGGCGTCGGCGGGCGGCGGCGGCCGGGGCATGCGCATGGTTCATCAAGCTTCCGAGTTGCCGTCACTGTTCACGCAGGCGCAACAAGAAGCAGGCGCCGCATTTTCGGTGCCGGATATTTACATGGAAAAGCTCGTCGTAGCGCCCCGGCACATCGAGTTTCAAGTGCTGGCCGACGAGCATGGCAATGTCGAAGTTCTCGGCGAGCGCGATTGCTCTATCCAGCGGCGGCATCAAAAGCTGCTCGAGGAAGGGCCTTCGCCGGCCATGACTTCCCAGCTTCGCGAGAAGATGCGCGGCGCGCTTTGCGCGGCTTTGAAGAAGATCGGTTACACCAACGCCGGCACCGTCGAATTCCTGATGGATAGCAATGGCAACCTGTACTTCATCGAAGTGAACGCGCGCATTCAGGTGGAGCACCCGGTCACCGAGTCGATCACCGGCATCGATCTGGTGAAGAGCCAGATCCTGATCGCGGCGGGCTACAAACTGCCCGAGATCATTCAGCAGCCGGTCACCATCAAAGGGCACGCCATTGAGTGCCGGATCAATGCCGAAAATCCCGAAACATTCGCACCATCTCCGGGCCGTATCACCGCGCTGAATCTTCCGGGCGACGTTGGCATTCGCGTCGACACCGCGGCGTATACGGATTACGTCATTCCGCCGTTCTATGATTCACTGGTCGCAAAACTGATCGCTTACGGACGCGATCGGACGGAGGCGATCGCCCGCATGCGGCGCGCCCTCGACATGTTCGTCGTGGAAGGCATTTACACCACGATTCCGCTGCACCAGCGCATCATGCAGGATCCCGATTTTATTTCGGGAAAATTCGATACGTCGTTTCTTGCGTCGCACGGCACGAAGAAGGCGCACTAACCCAATTCTTCTTGCGCGACGTCAATCTCCATTCGCAGGAGCGCGGCTCCGAGAGTCTTGCCTTGCGCGTCGATTCGCAAAGACAGGGTCCCGCCGCCGCCCAGGGCCTCGTGCAGCAGAAAGTTGAGCGCGCCGAGGTTCGGCAGTTCATAGCGCTCCACTTCGCCCCTCACCATTTCACCGAAGAAATGTTTCACGCGCTCCGACGTGACTTCGCGAACCAGCAATGGGTAGTGGCGCGCATCGAAAGCAATGATGCCGATGTTCGAGGTGTCGCCTTTGTCGCCGGAGCGGGCGTGCGCGATGCGGGCGAGCGGGATCTTCATTCCACCACCTGCACCGAAGTCTGAATCAGCTCGCGCGGGATCAGCGCCGGCCAGTAAGCCACGACCTCGCGAGCTTGTGGACGACCTTCCCCGAAACCGGTGCCCGTCGGAGGACCGCTAAGCACGAGAGGAATCAACTCGCGAGTGAAGCGATCCACGGCTTTTCGATCCTGGCCGCGCACGCCGATGCGGAGTTGCACCTCGGGCGGATCGGGATTGGGAACAGCCACGGGCCCATGGCAGGCATTGACGCCGAAAAACTCCGTGTAGATTTCTTCGAACTTCAGCCCGAGTTGCCGGAGCCGCTCGCGCACGATCCGGTCGGCGGCTTTTGATTTTTCAAGCGCCTGGGGCGCGCTATAAACCAGCGTGCCGATCGCCTTCCAGCCATAAGAATAAGCGATCGAAAGTTTCAGCATCTCGGGCCGCGCGGCTCCGCGAATACCCGACACCTGCACACGATCCGGTCCGGAGTCTTTCAACTGAATGCTGGTAAAATCCGCCACGCAATCGGGCATGATGTAGTTCTTCGGATCGCCCAATTCGTAAAGCAGCTGCTCTTTGACGATGTCAGCGGACACCCGCCCGCCGGTCCCTTCATGCTTCGTGATGCTGAACCGGCCCTCGTGATCGGCCTCGATGATGGGATAGCCGATGTTCGCAAAGTCCGGAATGTTTTGCCAATCCACCTGGCAATTGCCGCCGGTCGATTGCGCGCCACATTCAACGATATGACCCGCAATCGTTCCAGCCGCGAGTTTGTCCCATTCCTCTGGCTTCCAACCAAAACGATGAATCATAGGCGCCAGCGAGAGCGCGGTGTCGGTACATCGGCCCGCGATCACCACGTCGGCGCCTAAGGCTAAAGCCTCGGCCAGCGGAAATGCGCCGATATACGCATTCGCACTCAGGATACGATCGCGAATCGCGCTGAGCGGCTCGCCGGTATCCATATTCTTCATCGCATGCCCAGCCGCGAGGAATTCATCCAAGCGTCCGAACACGTTATCGCCGGTCACCACCGCCACCTTCAACGAGGGCGCCAGGCGCAGCACTTCGCGAGCGCAGGCAATCGGATTCACGCCGCCGGCGTTAGCGATGACTTTGACTTCGCGCTCGATCAACCGCCGCTGGATCCGTGCAATCAACGGAGGAAAATCGCGAGCATAACCGAGATTCGGATCGGCCTCTTTCTGTTTCTGGAGGATAGACATCGTGATCTCGGCCAGATAATCGAGCGCGAGATAATCGATGGGGCCTTGTTCCACCAGCCGCACCGGAGCTTCCAGCCAATCGCCCCAAAAGCCCTGTCCGTTCGCGATTCGGATCACGCTACAGCGTCTCCAAAACTAAGTGCTCCCGGTGTCCATGAGCAGTGGCGATTTCCAGCGCGAACGCCAGCACGCGCCGGGTTTGCAGCGGATCGATCAGCGCATCCACATGCCCGCGCGCCGCGGCATATCGGGAATCCAGCCAGCGCTCGTAATCAGCGCGCGTACGTTCGATCCGGTCTTTCAAATCCCGCGGAACCGGCTTGTGCTCCGCCTTCAACCTTTCGAGCTCCGGACCGTGGATCGCTTGCACGGCGGAATCGCCCTCCATCACGCCGATGCGTGCCGTCGGCCAGCCGAACGTGAAATTCGGATCGAATCCCTGGCCTGCCATCGCGTAATAGCCGGCGCCGCTGGCATGATTGAGCGTCAGCACAATTTTCGGCACCGTGGCGCATGCCATGGTCTCCACCATCTCAGCTCCGGCGCGAATGATTCCCTCGCGCTCGGCGTCCACGCCCACCATGAATCCGGAAACATCCTGAAGATAGATCAGCGGCACACCGTTCCTCTCCGCATTCTCGACGAAGTAGGCGACCTTGCGCGCCGACTCGGTGTAGACGATTCCGCCGATGCGCGCTCCGCTCTCGGTCTTGAGGAAACCGCGGCGATTCGCCACCAGCGCCACGGCACGGCCAAATAGCTTCGCGTCGGCGCACAGCAGCTCGGGAGCATGGTTGGGCTGGAATTCGAGGTAATCGTCGCGATCGAAGATCCGCTCGATTGCATCTTCGACGTTGTAGGGAAGCCGGTGATCGGCGGGCATCAGATCGTAAAGCCCTTCGGCGGGTTTTGCGGGTGGGGAACCGGCATTGTCACCAAAAGTTCGCGCCGCGGGGGGTGGGGGAGGCAACGCGCGAAAACGCTCCCGGATCAATTGCACACACGCCGCGTCGTCCTTGGCCGTGTAATGCGCCACGCCGCTGGCGGTCGTGTGCATGCGCGCCCCACCGAGCGATTCGGCGTCGATGACTTGTCCCACCGCGCCTTTCACCAGGTTCGGCCCGCCCAGCCCCATGAAACTGGTGCCGTCCACCATGATGATCACGTCGCTGAGAGCCGGAAGATACGCGCCGCCCGCGATGCATGGTCCCATCACCGCCGCGATCTGCGGCACATGTAGCCTGCGTCGCATAAGCGAATTGTAATAGAAGATGCGCGCCGCGCCGTACTGCCCCGGGAAAATCCCGTCCTGTAACGGCAGATTTACGCCGGCCGAGTCCACCAAATAAACGATCGGCACGCGGTTGCGCATCGCGACTTCCTGAGCGCGTAGAATTTTCGTGATGGTCTCCGGCCACCACGCACCGGCCTTCACGGTTGCATCATTAGCAACGACGATCGCCGGGCGGCCTTCAATTTTGCCGGCGCCTGTGACCACTCCGGCCGCGGGAGCCTGCCCTTCATATTGGTCGTAGGCAATCAACAAGCCGATCTCGAGAAACATCGTCCCGCGATCCAGAAGCTTTGCGATTCGCTCGCGAGCCGTAAGCTTGCCGTCGCGATGCTGTTTCTCGATGCGCTTGGGTCCGCCGCCTTGCCGCAGCTGGTCTTCGAGGGTCTGCAGTTCTTCGACAAGCGGACGCATTTGACCCGTGCTGGCGGTAGGCACCATTCTCAGAATACAGCACGCAATCACGCCCTTCGGAGTCTTGTCTCATACAAGATGAGCCTGAAGCGGGGGTGTGTTTCTCATACAAGAT
>Ga0209415_10005723_pt1 | contig 22267 bp, 23 predicted proteins | sample PeaSoiSIISIP2007_FD_187696 | JGI IMG/M metagenome (GOLD analysis project Ga0209415, IMG submission 187696) | Peat soil microbial communities from Weissenstadt, Germany - SII-SIP-2007 (SPAdes) (version 2) | ecosystem: Environmental > Terrestrial > Soil > Wetlands > Peat | place: Germany... | reverse complement strand
CCCCGCGCGCGGGGGAGGGGGACCACGCGCAGCGTGGTGGAGGGGGCGCGCCATCCGGCTCGCTGCGCTCGCCACCTCCCCCGTAAACGGGGGAGGATATTTTCAGAAATTTTCACGCGGCTTCCGCGGGCTCGGCGACGAGCGCGAGGAAGGTGTCTTCGAGCGTGGCACCGCTTGCATCGCCGGCGGCGTTGCCGGCGTTTCCCGCCTGGCGGCGCAGCTCTTCGAGCGTGCCTTCGGCAATCAGCTTGCCGTGGGTGATGACGCCGATGCGGTCGGCCATGCGTTCGGCAACTTCGAGGATGTGCGTGGTCATGATGACCGTGGCGCCGGCCTGCGCCCGCTCGCGTAGCACGCTTTTGACCTGCCGCGCGGAGCCGGCGTCGAGCCCGGTGAGCGGTTCGTCGAGAATGATCAGGCGCGGCTCGTGCACCAAAGCGCCGGCCAGCGCCACCTTCTGCCGCATGCCCTTGGAGAAAGTCTCGCAGCGCTCGCGCGCATGCGGCCCGAGCCCGAGCCAGGACAAAAGCTTATGCGCGCGGGCCTCGGCGAGCGCCGGCTCGACGCCCCACAGCCCGGCGACGAATTCGAGATACTCTTCCGGCGTCAGCTTGTCGTAGATCATCGGCTCGTCGGAAATCCAGGCGGTCACCCGCTTCGCCGCAACCGGATCGGCCAGCGCGTCGATGCCGACGACCCGGATGGAGCCGGCGTCCGGCCGCATCAGGCCGGCAATCATGCGCAACGTCGTCGTCTTGCCGGCGCCATTGGGGCCGAGCAGCGCATAAAACTCCCCTTCCCTCACCGCCAGGTCCAGGTAGTCGACGGCGGGGCGGTCGAAGCTTTTGACCAGGCCGCGGATGTCGAGCGCGAGCGGCAGATCGGGCAAAACGGGCTGAAGCATGGGTATTTCACTCAGCGTGGCTGCGATGCTGCCACGCAAGCTAGTCGAGACTGGTTTCGGGCTCGTGAATCGGCGGTCGCGATTTTACCGCCTGAAATCGGCCGTTAGCCGCTGACGTTATAGCTGGCAAGCGCCGCCATATTGACCAGTTGGGCGTCGTTGCCCGACAGCGGCACGATCTGCACCGAGCGGTCGAGGCCCACCAGGATGGGGCCGATGACAGTCGCGCCGCCGAGCTCCATCAGCATCTTGGTCGAGATCGAGGCCGAATGGAACGCCGGCATGATCAGGACATTGGCGGGACCGGAGAGGCGGCAGAACGGATAGGCCTCGCGCAACTCCATGTTCAGCGCCACATCGGCCGCCATGTCGCCGTCATACTCGAAATCGACGCGCTGTTTGTCGAGGAGCCGCACCGCCTCGCGCACGCGATCGGAGCGCTCGCCGGCGGGATGGCCAAAGGTCGAAAACGCGAGCAGCGCCAGCCGCGGCTCGTAGCCGAGCGAACGGGCGACACGCGCCGCCTCGACCGCGATCTCGGCGATGTCGTTGGCGCCCGGCATTTCGGTGACCGCAGTATCGGCCACCAGCACCGTGCGCCCGCGCGCCAGCACCAACGAGACCCCCATCACGCGGTGACCAGGCTTGGGATCGATGCAGCGCCGCACATCCTCGAGCGCCACCGAGAAATTGCGCGTGACGCCGGTGACCATGGCGTCGGCGTCGCCGAGCGCCACCATGCAGGCGGCGAAATGATTGCGGTCCTGGTTGACCAGCCGCTGGCAGTCGCGCTGCAGGAATCCCTGGCGCTGCAATCGCTCGTAGAGATAGGCGGCATAGGCGGCGTTGCGCGACGACATGGCCGCGTTGATGATCTCGATGCCGCTGCCGAACTCGATCCCGAGCGCCTTCGCCGTCTCGCGCACGCGCGGCTCGCGGCCAACCAAGAGCGCCGAGCCGAGACCCTGCTGCACGAAGGAGGCCGCGGCGCGGATGACCTGCTCCTCCTCGCCTTCGGCAAAGACGACGCGCTGCGGCTGCCGGCGCACATGCGCGAACACCTGCTGCAGCACGCCGGCGATCGGATCGAGCCGCGTGCGCAATTGCTGCTTGTAGGCGTCCATGTCGACGATCGGCCGCCGCGCCACTTTCGAATCCATGGCCGCCTGGGCCACCGCCGGCGGAATCGACGAGATCAAGCGCGGATCGAACGGCACCGGAATGATGTAATCGGGACCGTATTTCGGCCGCGCGCCGTAGGCCGCAGCGACTTCATCGGGCACGTCCTCGCGGGCGAGCGCGGCGAGCGCATGCGCGGCCGAGATCTTCATCTCCATATTGATCGCGCGGGCGCGCACGTCGAGCGCGCCGCGGAAAATGTAGGGAAAGCCGAGCACGTTGTTGATCTGGTTGGGGTAGTCGGAACGGCCGGTGGCCATGATCGCATCGTCGCGCACCGCGGCGACGTCTTCCACGGTGATCTCGGGATCCGGATTGGCCATGGCGAAGATGATCGGCTTCTCCGCCATCGACTTCACCATGTCCTGCGTCATCGCACCTTTCACCGAGACGCCGAAGAACACGTCGGCGCCGACCAAAGCTTCAGCGAGCGTGCGCGCCTTGGTCTTGATGGCGAACCCCGACTTCCACTGGTTCATGCCCGCGGTGCGGCCCTCGTAGATCACGCCCTTGGTATCGCAGAGCGTCAGGTTCTCCGGACGGAAGCCGATGGCGCGCAAAAGTTCGAGGCAGGCGATGCCGGCGGCGCCGGCGCCGTTGCAGACGAGCTTGGTGGTCTTGATCTCGCGGCCGGTGAGTTCGAGCGCGTTGATCAATCCGGCGGCGGCGATGATGGCGGTGCCGTGCTGATCGTCATGGAAAACCGGAATATCGAGGAGCTCGCGCAGCCTTTGCTCGATGATGAAGCATTCAGGCGCCTTGATGTCCTCCAGATTGATGCCGCCCCAGCTCTTGCCCAGGAGCTTCACGCAGTTGATGATTTCGTCGGGATCCTCGGAGGAGACTTCGAGGTCGATCGAGTCGATATCGGCGAACCGCTTGAACAGGACGGCCTTGCCCTCCATCACCGGCTTGGCCGCCAGCGCGCCGCGATTGCCGAGGCCGAGAATGGCGGTGCCGTTGGTGATGATGGCGACGAAATTGCCCTTGGTGGTGTAATCGTATGCGCGGCTCTCGTCCTCGGCGATGGCCAGGACCGGCACGGCGACGCCGGGCGAATAAGCGAGCGACAAATCGCGCTGCGTGGCCATCGGCTTGGTGGCCACGACTTCGAGCTTTCCCGGGCGGCCCTGGCTGTGAAACAGCAGGGCTTCCTGATCGGTGAAAGTCGGGCGGCGCGTGCGTTCGCCGGTTTTCCGAGCCATTTCAATTCCTTGCTGACGAACGCGCAGCGCTCGAAGGGAAGGGCGAACAGACGTTAGCGGAAGCGATGGCCTTTGCTCAAGTGATTGATGGTTTACGAAAAACGCCGCAGGCAAGATGCCAGGCTCGATGCCAAGTTCGACACATTGAATAAACGAGCGGGGAAGAGTAATGCCTGCGCGCAACCCCTCCCGTAGCCTTGCGGCACCCGCATGATCAGGTTTCTGTTGCGTCTTATCGGCCTTTGCTTGCTGGCGACCGCATTCGTGCTCCTGGTCTATGACGGGACCAAGTCGATCGCCAATCAGCACCTCGTCTATGTGCGGGTCGCCGAGATTTGGGCCGATATCGACCAGACCAGCCTCAATCGCGTGGAGGTCTGGCTGAAGCAAAAAGCCTTGTGGGCGTGGGACCCCTACATCCAGGCGTTTTTTGACCAAGCGCCGGCCTGGGCGATATTGGCGATCGTGGCGATGGTGCTCATCCTGCTCGGGCGCAAGAAACGGCCACTCATCGGCTATGCGCGCAACTAAGCCTGTCGCATGCGCCTGGTGTTGCGACGTTTCGGACTGGCCCTGGTCATCGTCATTCTTGTCCCGCTCCTGCTGCCTTATTTGGTCGCCCCGCTCTATCGCTTCGTCGACCCGGTTTCGACGCCGATGCTGTGGCGCCGGGCGAAGGGAGAGCGCGTCGACCGCATTTTCGTTCCGCTCAACCCGCATCCCGCCGGCGCTGCCGCTCACGGTGATCGTCGCCGAAGACGGCAGCTTCTGTCACAATCGCGGGGTCGATCTCGGCGCGCTGCGCGAAGCCCTGCAGCAGGCTGACGAGGATATCGAGGAGGCCCGCGGCGGTTCGACCATCACGCAGCAGACCGCCAAAAATCTATTCCTCTGGTCCGGTCGGAGCTTCGTGCGCAAGGCCCTCGAGTTTACGCTGGCGATATGGATCAACTTGGTGCTGCCCAAGCGCCGGGTCATGGAAATCTATCTCAACATCGCCGAGTGGGGGCCGGACGGCCAGTTCGGCGCCGAGGCCGCCGCACGCTACTCATTCGGCAAATCGGCGCGCGACCTGACGGCGCGGGAATCAGCGGAACTCGCCGCCATATTGCCCAATCCGTTGCGCCGTTCGGCGCGGGCGGCGAGCCCCTTGGTGCGCCGCCTCGCCGGCCTTTATGAGTACCGCGCGGCCGCCATCCGGCGCTCGATGACTGCATCCGCACCGCCCGCGCCCCCTAGCAAGGGGAAGCGTGTTCCTTTATAAGCCCGCCATTCCCGGCACAGCGCGTTGCATCAGGAGAGCGAGATCATGGCCGTACCGAAGAGAAAAACATCACCGTCGCGGCGCGGCATGCGCCGGTCGGCCGACGCGCTCAAACGCCCGACCTATGTCGAGGACAAGGATTCCGGCGAATTGCGCCGCCCGCACCATATCGACCTCAGGACCGGCATGTATCGCGGCCGTCAGGTGCTGAGCAAAAAGACCGAGGCATAAGCCCCGTCATTGCGATCGCGGGCGCGATGATGGCCTGAGAGACCGCGTCATGTTCGTGCTCGGCTTCCCGCTGCTGCTCATTCCCTTCGCCATCTACAACATGATTGCGTTTCTCACCCCCGGCGTGGGTTGGACCACGCCGCTGGCGACAATCCACATGATGTCCGGCGAAGACTGGGTGCTGACCTGGGAAGACCTGCTGCTCGCTTTCGCCATTTTGCTGCTCGCGGTCGAGATGATGAAATCGACGCGGTTCGGCACGCGATCGATCGTCGATCACATCCTGGCGATGGCGCTGTTCATCGCCATGCTGGTGGAATTTCTGCTGGTGCGGCGGGCCGGAACGTCGACGTTCTTCCTTCTGACGATGATCGGCCTGGTCGACGTGCTGGTCGGCTTCATCGTCAGCATCCGCAGCGCGCAGCGCGGGGTTGAGATCGAAACCGAGAAGGCCGCCTGACGCAGCGCGGTTTTCAAGTTCGCTGTACCGAAATGGGACGCCGGCGGCTTGCCGGTCATCGAACTTGCGCAAAAAGTCGCCGGCGGCGCCGCGTCTTTCATGGCCTCAATTTGCCGTCGAGATTTCCGAATTCTTTAAGCTATTCCCGTACTTTGCCGCGAAACACGCCGTCTGCTTCCGCACCCCATGCGGACAGCAACGACAAAGAGGCGACGGTGAGCAATAACGCTTCGCAAGATTCAAACGCCATCGCGCGGGGCGGCCGGGATGGCGCGGGAAGCGGTACCGTCGCAACGCCGAAGCCCGCAGCGCGGCTGAACGCCGGCGAAATTCTCGCCTCGGTCGGCGAAGCGCTTTACCGCTGGGATATCGACAGCGACCTCCTGGTTTGGAGCGCAAATGTCCGCGACGTTCTTTCCGTCCGCGACATCAGCGCGATCTCGAGCGGCCGCGCCTATGCGCAATTGCTCGAAGCCGACAATATGCAAGCGCGCTTCGACGCGGTCATGCGGTCCGAGCAGCGCGACGAAGGCGCCGGCGTCGGCTATCGCATCGAGTATGGCATCCGCCCCGATGCCGCCGCGGAGACGAACCTTTGGATCGAGGACAGCGGCCGCTGGTTTGCCGGTCCCGACGGAAAACCGGTGCGCGCGCATGGCACGGTGCGCGTCATCAACGAACGCCACGAGCGCGAGTGCCGGCTCACTTACCTCGCTTGCTATGACGGGCTGAGCGGCGAGTTCAACCGCCATCACCTCACCGAAATTCTCGACAAAACTCTCGATGAGGCGGTGCGCTTCCGCTCCTCATGCGGATTTCTGCTCGTCGCCATCGACGATTTGGCCCGCATCAATGAGTCCTACGGCTTCGACATCGCCGATCAGGTGATCGGCGCGGTCGGCAAGCGCATTCACGCCTTGATGCGGAGCAAGGACACGCTCGGGCGCTATTCCGGCAACAAGTTCGGCATCGTGTTGCGCGACTGCACGCCGGACGATATGGCGATCGCCGCCGAACGCCTGCTGGTCGGCGTGCGCGACGAGATGGTATCGACCAGCGCCGGCCCGGTCGCGGCGACCGTGACCATCGGCGGCGTCACGGCTCCGCGTCATGCCCGCTCGGCGACCGAAGTATTCGCCCGCGCGCAGGAGACGCTCGATACCGCCAAAGGCAAGCGCCACGGCTCGTTTCTCGCTTACCGGCCCAATATCGAACGCGAAGCGCAGCGCCGGGAGAATGTGCGCGCCACCGACGAGATCGTCGCCGCGCTCAATGAGCGGCGCATCCTGCTCGCCTATGAGGCCGTGGCGTCGATCGCCGATCGGCGGCCGGCCTTCTACGAATGCTTGATGCGCGTGCGCCGCAACGACGGCAGTCTGCTCGGGGCGAACGACGTGGTACCGGTCGCCGAACGGCTCGGGCTGGTGCGGCTGCTCGACCATCGCGTCCTCGAGCTGGTGGTCGAAGAGCTGGTCGCCGCCCCGTCGTTGCAGGCGAGCGTGAATGTCTCGCCAGCCTCGACGACCGATCCGGACTGGTGGGCCGGATTGGGTACGCTGCTGCGAGCGCATTCCCGGGTGGCGCAGCGCCTCATCGTCGAAATCACCGAGAGCGCGGCAATCCACGACGTCGACGAAACCCGCGGCTTCGTCGCCCGCGTGAAGGATCTGGGCTGCCGCATCGCCATCGACGATTTCGGCGCCGGCTACACGTCGTTCCGCAATCTGCGCAAGCTCGGCGTGGATATTGTGAAAATCGACGGCGCCTTCGTGCAGAACATGCTGCGCTCAGAAGACGACCGCGCCTTCGTGCGCACGCTCATCGATCTCGGCAAACGGCTCAAGCTTTTGACCGTCGCCGAATGGGTCCAGGACGAGCGCGCCGCCGGGATGCTGCAGGAATGGGGGTGCGACTATTTGCAGGGCGCTCTTGTCGGCCTCGCCACAATCGAGCGGCCCTGGCGCCAAGGCGCGGCGCGAACGTCATTGCGTGGAGCATAGCGGAGCGGCGGGAAATCCTATCGCTGCGGACCCGACAGGCGGAGATCGCGTTCGGCGCGAAAGACATTGCCGTAAAGATTCGCAATCCACTGCCGTCCGCTCGAAGTCACGTTGAGATAGCGGATCGCCGTCTGGATGTGCGCGGAAACGCTGTTCCAGTAAAACTGCGGGTATTTGTCGGTAAGGTCGGCGGGCGACGCGTAGCCCATCTGCCGGTTCATACCGACTTCTTCGAACTCGAGGTAGAGCGCGTTGGCCTTGCGCAGGTAATGCGGATCGCCGAGTTGTCCGATCAGATCGGCGGCGCGCACCAGCGACCCCTCCTCGTTGTCCTCGCCGTCCGCTCCGCCCGGCGACGGAAAACGCGTATATTCGATCGCGTCGGCAATCCTGGCGGCATCGAGAATTTTGGAGTTTCCTATTCGATCCATCACGTAAAGCTTCGACCGGTCGACGTGGAACGGGGTCAGTGCCGCGTCGGAGGAGCCGCGTGGAAGCCTGGTTTTCCCGCCTTTCGCGTCGATGATATAGCCGTCGGGGCCATCGCCCTGCAGGATCCCCCGCACGTAGCCGATGTCATGCAACAGGCAGGCGACGAGGACGTGCGCGAAGTCGATGGGATAGGTCGGCGTGAGTAGCGCGCGGCCTTTCATGATGTCGTAGCCGACCTGAGTCACAAGCATCGTGTGCTCGACGTTGTGATACAGCGCGTCGCTGTTGCCGATGCACTCCAGCGAAATCCGCGCCACCGCCGGAATGAGTTCGGTCAGCTGCGCGTCGACCGACCCGAACCTGCGGCCCAAATGTTCGGCGAGATACGCGCTAAGACCCTCCGCTGCCAATTCAGGAACGGTGATCAAGGAACATCTCCGCTTGCCGTCCCCGTTCAGCGCGACCGGATCAATCAACTGCCGCCGGTCAGCTTGTCGACCTTTCTTTGCATCTCGTCGAGCTGACGCTTGAGATCGTCGATGTCGCCGCCCTTGGTCGGCGCCGGGCTTGCTTCAGCGCCGGCCTCGCCGCCGCCTTGAGTCTCGCGCCGGGCGAATGGCGCGAACATCGTGAAGGCGCGCTCGAACATTTCCATGTTCCGCCGCACCTGATCTTCGAGCGAGGGGAACGCGCCGACGCCGAAGGCCTGCGCCATCTGATGGCGGAACTTCTCCTGCTCGCGCGTTAGCGACTCGATGGAGACTTCGAGATAGCGCGGGACCAGCATCTGCATGCTGTCGCCGTAGAAACGGATCAGCTGACGCAGAAAAGCGATCGGCAGCAGGTTTTGGCCTTCTTTGTTCTCCTGCTCAAAGATGATCTGGGTCAGGACCGAACGAGTAATTTCTTCACCGGTCTTGGCGTCATAGACGACAAAATCCTCACCGCTTTTCACCATCTTGGCGAGGTCTTCGAGCGTGACGTAAGTGCTGGTGCCGGTGTTGTAGAGCCGCCGGTTCGCGTACTTTTTGATGGTGACCGGTTCTTGGGTCTTGGCTTCGGTCTTGGTCATGGTTTCAGACATGAGACGGCCACCGCGCGGTTATGTCTATCAAAATAGGCGGTTTCCCGGGGCGCGGCTACCGTTTTGTGGCAGGCAGCCCGGGGCCGCAGACCTTGGGCTACACCCCCGGCATGGCAGCGATGCGGCGACCTTCCGTCTTGTCGGCTGCCGGTCGTGTCCTTATGACATATATAATAGGGCCGCGGCGTTCCCGCCGCATGATTACGCCACATCCCGAAAGGAGCTCCCATGAAGGACGACATTGTCATCGTCGGCGCCGTACGCACGCCAGTCGGCGCATTCAACGGGGCATTCGCGACCGTGCCTGCCCATGATCTGGGCAAGGTTGCGATCAAGGCGGCAATCGATCGCGCCGGCGTCGAGCCCGCGCGCGTGTCCGAAGTGATCCTCGGGCAGATTTTGCAGGCCGGCCAGGGCCAGGGCCCGGCCCGGCAAGCCTCGATCAATGCCGGCATTCCGGTCGAAGTGCCGGCCTACAGCGTCAACATGCTCTGCGGTTCGGGCCTGCGCGCGGTCGCGCTCGGCTATCAGGGCATCGTCAACGGCGATACCGAGATCGCGGTAGTCGGCGGCCAGGAATCCATGAGCATGGCGCCGCATTGCGCGCATCTGCGCAGCGGCGTGAAGATGGGCGATTTCCAGATGGTCGACACCATGATCAAGGACGGCCTGTGGGACGCCTTCAACGGCTATCACATGGGCAACACGGCGGAGAATGTGGCGCGGCAGTGGCAGATCACGCGGGCGCAGCAGGACGAGTTTGCCGTCGCCTCGCAAAACAAGGCCGAAGCGGCGCAGAAGGCCGGAAAGTTCAAGGATGAAATCACGCCGGTGACGATCAAGAGCCGCAAGGGCGACATCATCGTCGACACCGATGAATATCCCAAACACGGCACCACGCTCGAGGCGATCTCCAAGTTGCGGCCAGCATTCGACAAGGAGGGCACCGTGACCGCCGCCAGCGCCTCAGGCATCAATGACGGCGCCGCCGCCATGGTGCTGATGAAGGCAAGCGAAGCGGCCAAGCTCGGCAAGACGCCGCTCGCGCGCATCGTGTCGTGGGCCCAGGCCGGCGTCGACCCGAAGATCATGGGCACCGGACCGATTCCGGCTTCGCGCGCCGCCCTGAAGAAGGCCGGCTGGAGCGTCGGCGACCTCGATCTGGTGGAAGCTAATGAAGCGTTCGCCGCGCAGGCTTGCGCCGTCAACAAGGACCTCGGCTGGGACACTAGCAAGGTCAACGTCAACGGCGGCGCGATCGCCATCGGTCATCCGATCGGCGCATCGGGCGCGCGCGTGCTGGTGACGCTGCTTTACGAGATGCAGAAGCGCAACGCAAAAAAGGGGCTGGCCACGCTCTGTATCGGCGGCGGCATGGGCATCGCCATGTGCGTGGAAAGATAGAGGACACACGACAGAAGACGGATAGAAAGGACTTCTTGTCCGTCCTCTGTCCTCCATCGTCTGTCGTCCTGTCGAAAGAAGTGAAAAGACTCTGGGAGGGACACCATGCCACGCGTCGCAGTCGTGACGGGGGGTACGCGCGGTATCGGCGCGGCTATCTCCAAGGCGCTCAAGGCGGCGGGCTACAACGTCGCCGCCGGTTACGCCGGCAATGACGAGGCGGCGCTGAAATTCAAGGCCGAGACCGGCATCCCCGTCTACAAATGGAGCGTGGCGTCCTATGACGCCTGCGCCCAGGCCGTGAAACAGATCGAGGCGGATCTCGGCCCGATCGACGTGCTGGTCAACAATGCCGGCATCACCCGCGACGCCGTGCTCCATCGCATGAAGCCGGAGCAATGGGCGGAGGTCATGAACACCAACCTCAATTCGCTGTTCAATATGTGCCGGCCGCTGATCGAGGGCATGCGTGCGCGCAAATTCGGCCGCATCATCAACATCTCCTCGATCAACGGCCAAAAGGGCCAAATGGGGCAGACGAATTATTCCGCCGCCAAGGCCGGCGAAATCGGCTTCACCAAGGCACTGGCGCTGGAAAGCGCCAAGAGCGGCATTACCGTCAACGCCATCGCGCCGGGCTATATCAACACCGAGATGGTGCAGGCGGTGCCGAAGGACGTGCTGGAGAAATCGATCCTGCCGACCATTCCGATCGGCCGGCTCGGCGAGCCGGAGGAGATCGCACGTTGCGTGGTGTTTCTTGCCTCCGACGACGCCGGCCTCATCACCGGCTCGACGCTCACCGCCAATGGCGGGCAATACATCACGTAGCTTTACGTGGCTTTCATACTCGGCGCGGCCGCGGAAAGGTTTCCGCCGAACGAGGTCGTTCCCGCTTGGGGAGCGGCATCTTCCCGGATGGAAGACCTATGCGCAACGAAGCGGTCTTTCGCCCCGATGACGCGCTTTGCCACGGCGTGAGCGAAAAACGCCATGCCGCCTCCCGCGAGGATGTCGCAAAAATAGTGCGCGCCCTCGGTGACGGTGCCGCCGAGCATGGCCGCATCCAGAATGAGCAAGACCGCAAAAATGCGGGGAAAACCGCGCAAGGTGAGCGGCGTCAAGACCGCGATGGTCGCATGGAATGAGGGAAAGGTGGCGATGCCGCCCGGAGCATCATCCATGACCAGCGATCCGGCCTCCCGCAGCCGCACGAGATGATCGAGCGGCGTTGCGCCGGTAAATTGCAAAAGGTGGAAGGCGGCGCGGTCGACGAAGGCGATCGGACCGGCCGCCGGCATCAGCGCGGATATGACAATCGTGAATGCGAAAGCGATCACGAAGGCGAGCAGATAGGCGCGCAGTTCGCTGATCCGGCTTGCCACCGCCAAAACCACGAGCGGAAGAACGGTCTGGGGCAGGATGCTGTTGTAGGCCAGACGAAATACGGTTTGGACGGCGGGGTGGCGGTCGACCCAATGGGCATAATCGAGCCACTCGAAACCGAGCATCTTGTCGGCGCTGGCGATGAGCTGATCTTGAAGTGGGAACGCCAAGCGTTGCATGGCGTAAGCTGCGAGCACGCCGCACACAATGGTAACCGCCAAATACAGGAAGCCGTAGAGAATGGTCTGGATGGTTTCGATGACGCGGGTTTTGGGCGCAAGCTGGGTGAGAACGTCGAGCACCACGGCACCGATGACCAGCATGACGATATTGGGGAGCGACGCGAGGTGGAATTTCGTGGCAACCGAAGCGACAACGCCCACCGCCGCCAGCCCAAGCGTCAGGAAAAGCGCCGGGTGCGAAACCGGGCTGACGCGCGATCCGTGAGTTGCGCCGTGCACGGGCAGGGCAAGGTCCATTCCTGAATATCCCCAAAACGCCTCGAAAGACTGCGGCTGATTTTCTTTTGGATTGCTGCCGCCCGCGGAATACGCTGTTCGCCGACATTGAACTGCGGTGCTTAAAACACTCTTTCTGCAAATGGCGAAAAACCGACCGCCGCGCCTCATGGTAAATCGGTTGGGAACGTCAGCTCTTCCGGCAACCCCCTAATCGGCTGGCGTCCAGGCTTTCGGCGCCAGCTCGAACTTGGCAAATTCGAAGCCCGGCGCCACCGTGCAACCGACAAGCGTCCACGCACCGAGACTTTGCGCCGCCTGCCAGGCATGAGCCGGCACGATGGCTTGCGGCCGTTCGCCGGCGGCAAGATTGCCGCCGAGCGCGATGCGTTCGCGGCGCCCCTCGTCCGCGATTTCGAGTTCCAGCGGCGCGCCGGCGTGCCAATGCCAGATTTCGGCGGCATCGACCCGATGCCAGTGCGAACGCTCGCCGCGGGCCAGCAGGAAGTAGATCGCAGTCGATGCGGCGCGGCTGCCATCGACTTGCCGCGCATCGCGAAAAGTCTCGCGGAAATGGCCGCCCTCCGGATGCGGCTTGAGATCGAGCAACCGGATCACGTCGCGAGCGGTGAGTTCTTGCGCCGTCAAAATTTGTTTTTGCGCTCGCGGATTTCCGCGAACACTTTCCAGGCCGGACTGCCGGCGAGCCCGACGGCTTTGGCGACTTCGGGCAGGTCGGCGCGCAAGAATGGATTGTCGGCCTTCTCCGCGCCGATGGTTGCCGGAATGGTCGCCTTGCCGGCGGCCAGCAAACGCGCGACTTCGTCGGCGCGCGCGGCGAGCGCCTTGTTGTCCGGCTCGATGGTCTTGGCGAAGCGGATATTGGCCGCGGTGTACTCGTGGCCGCAATAAAACTTCGTGTCGTCGGGCAGGTTGCGCAGCTTGAGCAGCGATTGCCACATCATCTCCGGGTTGCCTTCGATGACGCGGCCGCAGCCGATGGAAAACAGCGTGTCGCCGACAAAGGCAAGCTTGTCGGCCGGAAAAAAATAAGAGATGTGGCCGGCAGTATGACCGGGCGTGTCGATTACTTTTCCCTCGATCCCGCCGACGCGTGCGGTCTCGCCCTCGCCGATTGTCGCGTCGACATGCGCGATGCGCTTTGCCTCGTTGCGCGGTGCGACCACGCGGCAATGATGATGCTCTTTTAATTCCGCAATGCCTTGCGTGTGATCGGCGTGATGGTGGGTGACCAGAATGTCGGTAAGCTTCCAGCCGGTCTTTTGCAGCGCCGCCTCCACCGCGGCGGCTTCCGGCGCGTCGATCGCGGCCGTCGCCCCGCTTTGCGGGTCGTGCAGTAAAACGCCGAAATTGTCTTTCAGACAGGGGAAGAGATAGGTTTGCGCCGGCATGGGTTTTCCTGTCATTCCGGGGCGCGGGCACGCCCGCGAGCCCGGAATCCATAGTCACTGCGGGTTAAAATAGGCACTGCGCATTATTAACCGCAAGGCCAGCGGTTATGGATTCCGGGTTCGCGCCATCGGCGCGCCCCGGAATGACGTGCTATTTTGCCGCCATGGATGTCGTCGATCTCCGCAACTTCTATGCCCAGCGGCTTGGCGTCGTGGCCCGCCGCTTTATCGGCCGCGGTATTCGCGCGCGCTGGAGCGATACGACCTCCTTGCGCGTGCTTGGGATCGGCTATGCCACGCCCTATCTCGGACTGTTCCGCGAAGAGGCCGAGCGCTGTCTCGCCCTGATGCCGGCGCCGCAGGGGGTGGTGCGCTGGCCGTCGTCGAAGCCGGCGCTCGCCGCTTTGGTCGAAGAGGACGACTTGCCGCTCACCGATGCCGCCGTCGATCGCGTGCTCCTGGTGCACGCGCTGGAAAATTCCATCGACCCGGTCGGATTGCTGCGCGAAGTGTGGCGGGTGCTGGCCGGCGGCGGGCGGCTCCTGGCGGTCGTGCCGAACCGGCGCGGATTGTGGGCGCGCATGGATACGACGCCCTTCGGCCAGGGCCGACCCTATTCGCGCCCGCAGATCACCCATCTCCTGCGCGAGACCTGGTTCACGCCGACCGGCTGGGGGGAAGCGCTGTATGTCCCGCCGATCGCGCGCGGCTGGTTCCTGCGCTCGGCCGTGGCCTGGGAGCGCGCCGGCTCGACGATTTCGGCGCCGTTCGCCGGCGTGCACATCGTCGAGGCAACCAAACAGGTCTATCGCGCGATCCCGGCGCGGCGTGAGCGGCACCGCCTGATGCCGGCGCTGCAGCCGGTGCTCGCCCCCTCGCCGGGCGCGGCCGCATTGTCGCCCTTCGGCGGCGAGCCGCTGGCTTCGCCGTCGCCGCGCTTACTGCGGCCATGATTTATTTGGGCCATGATTCCGCGGTGACCGCGGCGGCGGCGGTGCCGACAATTTCACTCAGATTGTCGAGGCGCTCGCGTTCCAGCGCTTTGACCAGCGCCGCCTTGATCTCGCCGACGAGGCCGAGCCCACGGAACACCAAAGCCGAATAAAGCTGAACCAGGCTCGCGCCGGCGCGAAACTTGGCCAGCGCGGTAGAGCCGGAATCGATGCCGCCAGCGCCGATCAGCGGGAATGCCGCTTCGACCCGCACATAGGTCTCTGCCAGCATGCGGGTCGCCAAATGGAACAGCGGGCGTCCCGACAGGCCGCCGGCTTCCCTGGCGGCGCCGGCGCGCAGACTCGGCGGCCGCGACAGCGTGGTATTGCCGACGATCATGCCGTCGATGCGTCGCGCGCGGGCGATGCCGACAATATCGTCCAGCTCGCCGAGCGAAACATCCGGCGCGATCTTGAGCAGCACCGGCGTCGGGCCGGCAAGCGGCGCCACGCGTTCGCGCGCCTCGACCACGCGGGCCAGCAGGTCATCGAGCGCGCCGGCCTGCTGCAGGTTGCGCAAGCCCGGGGTGTTGGGAGAAGACACGTTGACGGTGACGTAGCTCGCTACCGCGGCGAAGCGTTCGATCAGCCGCACATAATCGGCGGCGCGATCAGGCGCGTCCTTGTTGGCGCCGATATTGATGCCGACGATTCCTCCTGCATTCGCCCGTGCAGCCAGCCGCTTGAGCACGGCGTCGGCGCCTTGCGAATTAAAGCCGAGCCGGTTGATCACGGCGCCGTCGGCATCGAGGCGGAATACGCGCGGGCGCGGGTTGCCCGCTTGCGGCAGCGGCGTGATGGTGCCGACCTCGACAAAGCCGAAGCCGAGCCGCAACAGCGCGTCGGGCACGTCCGCGTTCTTGTCGAAGCCCGCCGCCATTCCGACCGGATTGGGAAAATTCAGCCCGAAGGCGCGGACGGCAAGCCGCGCTTCGTCGCGCACGCGTCCGAGCGGCGGCGCCAGTTTGAGCATCCTGATCGTGAGCCGATGGGCGTCTTCCGGGTCGAGCGCGCGCAGCAGCGGCCGCACCAGACGCTCGAACGATCCGATCACGATGTCAGCTCCGGAAGGACCCGCCGGCCGTCGACTTCGTCGGGCAGCGGCTTCGCCCAGCGCACCGCCGCAAGCGGCAACGGCGCGTAGAGATGAGGGAAAAGCTCGCCGTTGCGCGAAACTTCCCACTTCAGCGCCCCGTCGAGCGCCTCGGCATCGACCGCGACGAGAATCAGATCCGCGGCGCCGGCAAAATGCTTCGCCGCCGTCTCGGCAAGCTGGGCGGCGGTGGAGAAATGGATGAAGCCGTCGCGCGCATCGGCTGGTGCGCCGCGAAGCCACCCCTCGGTTTCGGCCGCACGCCACGCGGTTCGCTGGCAGATTTTGTAGATCATTGTCACGGCGGGCGACCCTAGCCGGACTTGAGCCTACAGGCAATAATTCCTATCATCGCGAATTATTTGCGGGGCATGGATGCTTACCCACGCGCAGGTCTGGTCGGCGATCGATCGTCTGGCGGCCCGTGCCGGATTGTCCGCTTCGGGGCTTGCCAAGCGCGCCGGCCTCGACCCGACCACCTTCAACAAATCCAAACGCGTCACTGCCGAAGGCCGCGCCCGCTGGCCCTCGACCGAGTCGATCGCCAAGGCGCTCGCCGCGACCGGCACGACGATCGAGATCTTCGTCGCATTGATCGGCTCCGGCGGCGGGCCGGCGACGCGGGCGGTGCCGTTGCTCGGCTTCGCCGAGGCCGGCGCCGGCGGCTATTTCGACGACGGCGGCTTCCCGGTCGGCGAAGGCTGGGACGAGATTGCCTTTCCCGCGGTCAGCGACACGCACGCCTACGCGCTCGAAGTCTCCGGCCACTCGATGGAGCCGGCCTACCGCGACGGCGATGTGATCCTGGTATCGCCGGCGGCGCCGATCCGTCGCGGCGACCGCGTCGTGGTCAAGACCAGTAGCGGCGAGATGATGGCGAAAGAGCTCAAGCGCCGGACCGCGAAATCGATCGAGCTGTCCTCGCTCAATGCCGAGCATGCCGACCGCACCGTCGCTGCCGCCGACGTGCTCTGGATCGCGCGCATTTTGTGGGCGAGTCAGTGATCTTATCCTCCCCCGCGAAGCGGGGGAGGGGGACCGCGCGTTAGCGCGGTGGAAGGGGCGTGAATCGCAACCCTTGCCCCCAGCGCCGCACGCCCCCTCCACCATGCTTCGCATGGTCCCCCTCCCCCGCACTCCGTGCAGGGAGGATAAGGATTGCGTCATGCGCTCCGCGCCAGCGCGCCGTCGATCATGTCGATGGTGTTCTGGATGCCGTAGGCGGCGACGAAAGAGCCGAAGCGCGGGCCTTTCTCCTGGCCGAGCAGCACCTGATAGAGCATGTTGAACCAGTCGAGCGACACGCCGGGCTTGCCGTCCTTGGCTTTTTTCTTCTCGTCCAAAAACGGCTCGCGGCGGCCGACCTCGTAGACCACGTCCTGGATCGCTTGCGCGGAGGCGTCCGCGGGCAGCTGCGACAGCGCATCGCGCAGATCGATCAGCGCCGCGCGCTCGATCGCGCTCGGCTCGCGGAATTTTTTCGCCGGCAGCACGAAATCGCGGAAATAGTGGATGGCGTAATTGACCAGCGCCTGGAGATGCGGATGCGTCTGCCGGGTCACGCCCGCGCGGTAACAGCCGATGAAGCCCCAAAGCGTATCGGCATTTTCCGCATTCGAGGCGGTGACCAGCGAAATGAGCATGCCGAAGGTCACCGGATGATCGATCTGCGGCGGCGCGCCGCCGTGGATGTGCCAGACCGGATTGGCGAGCCGCTCCTTCCAGCTCTGCCGCTGATAGGCGTCGAGGAATTGTTGATACTCGTCGACGTGGCGCGGGATGACGTCGAAATAGAGCCGCTTCGCCGCCCTCGGCTCGCGATACATGAACAACGCCAGACTCTCCGGGCTGGCATAGCGCAGCCACTCCTCGATGGTGAGCCCGTTGCCTTTCGACTTGGAGATTTTCTGGCCGTTCTCGTCGAGGAAGAGCTCGTAGTTGAACCCTTCCGGCGGCACACCGCCCAGCGTCCGGCAAATCTGCCCCGACAGCTTGACCGAATCGATCAGGTCCTTGCCGGCCATCTCGTAATCGACGCCGAGCGCCACCCAGCGCATCGCCCAATCCGGTTTCCATTGCAATTTGCAACGCCCGCCGGTGACCGGCGTGGTGACGGGCTTTTGCGTATCGGGATCCTGGTAGGTGATGGTTCCCGCTTGCGCATCATGCGCCACAACCGGCACCTGCAGCACCGCGCCGGTTTGCGGCGAGATCGGCAAAAACGGCGAATAAGTTTCGGCGCGCTCTTCGCGGAGCGACGGCAGCATGATCGCCATCACCTTATCGAAATGCGCGAGCACGTTGAGCAGCGCCGCGTCGAAACGCCCGGACGTGTAGCAGGCGGTCGACGACATGAATTCGTAGTCGAAGCCGAATTGATCGAGAAAGGCGCGCAGCCGCGCGTTGTTGTGCGCGGCGAAGCTTTCATGCGTGCCGAACGGATCGGGCACCCCGGTCAGCGGCTGGCCGAGATGCTTTCCAACCATCTCCTTGTTGGGGATGTTGTCGGGCACTTTGCGTAAAGCGTCCATGTCGTCGGAGAACGCGATCAGCCGCGTCTTGATCTTGTCCGTGGTGAGCACGCGGAAGGCGTGACGCACCATGGTCGTGCGCAAGACCTCGCCGAAGGTGCCGATATGCGGCAGGCCGGAGGGGCCGTAGCCGGTCTCGAAAATCACCTCGTCCTTCGGCTTCTGCTTTAGTCGCGCGACGATCTTGCGCGCCTCCTCGAACGGCCAGGCGTGCGACTGTTCCGCGAACTCGCGCAATTGCGCCGGATTTTCATTGGAATCGGCCGTCATCATTCAAATCCATAGACCCCTATCGGTCGTCATGGAATCAAAACGGGCTGATCGGGAAATAACGCAGCCACAAATCGGTGAAGCTTCCCTTCTCCCATAGCTGGAACAAGGCCCAGTTCAGGGACAGCCGTAACAGATCGTTGCCGCGCTTGACCGCAATGCCGACGCCTTCGCCGAAATAGCGGCTCTCCAGAAACGGTCCGCCGCGGAAGGCGCAGCAGCCCGCTGAATCGCTGCCGTTGAGCCAGAAGGCGAGCGCGATGCCGTCGCCGAACAAAAGATCGACGTCCTTGCGGCGCAGCGCTTCGCGCGCAGCTTCCGCGTTGGGATAGGGCCGCAACTCGGCCTCGGTGAACATCGCCTTGAGAAAGGCTTCGTGCGCGGTGCCGGCGATCACCGCGATCTTCATGCCTTCGAGCCGTTCCGGCAGCACGTCGCCGATCGGGCTGTCGACCCGCGCCACGAAGCGCGCGGGCGTGCGGTAATAGGGATCGCTGAAATCGGCGCGGCGGCGCGTCTCGGCGGTCGGCGCGATCGAAGCGATCACGGCGTCGCCGCGATTATCGTTGAGCGCGTCGATCAGCGTGCCGAACGGCCGCGCCTGGATGGTGCAGCTCACCTTGATCTCGTCGCAAATCAGCCGCGCCAGCTCGACGTTGAATCCGGCCGGATTGCCGTCGGCGCCGGGATAATCGAATGGCGGGTAATCGAGATCGGTGAGGAAGCGGATCGTGCCGATGCGCGACAGATCGGGCCGTTCCGGCCGCCGCCGCGGGTCCCAGAAACCCGGCACGGCGACGGCGCGCGGCGGCGTGGCCGTCTCGCCGGCGGCGACCGCCACCCGCTCGCCGGCCGCAAACCAAACAAGCGCGCCGATAAGACAGGCCAAGAGCGCTTGCGCCGGCAAGCGGTAACAGCCGCGGCATGATGTCGGGACAATTCGCATGGATCGCGATCAGCACCTTGCACCGGAGCGGCCCGCTTACCGGGATCGCGGCGAAAAGTCGAGACGAAGGCGCATCTTCGCCGGGTTTGACCCCTCGCGGAGCGCGGTGCTACCAAGCCATGTAGCCGTTGTTGTTGCCGCAATCCGGGACGTTGGCGGCCATGAAGCTACCGCCCTTGGACTATGCCCGCCCGGCGACCGTCGCCGAAGCGGTCGCGCTTTTAGCGGCGCATGGCGGCGAGGCGAAGCCGCTCGCCGGCGGCCAAAGCCTCTTGCCGATGCTGGCGTTCCGCGTTGCCGCGCCGTCCTTGATCGTCGACCTCGGCAAACTCAACGAGCTGCGGCAGATCAAGATAGCGGACGAAGGCGTCACGCTCGGCGCCATGGTCCGCTGGTGCGACATCCTCGACGATGCCCGCTTGCGCGCGGCACATCCGCTCCTGGTGGCGGCCGTCAGCCATGTGGCGCATTATCAGATCCGCAATCGCGGCACCGTCGGCGGCAGCATCGCGCATGCCGATCCCGCCGCGGAAATGCCGGGCATCGCCGTCACCTGCGAGGCCGAGATGACCGCCGTCGGCAAGGCCGGCGCCCGCACCATCGCGGCCGCGGACTTCTTCCTCGGCACGTTGACGACGGCGCTCACGCCCGCCGAGGTCATGACCGAAATCCGGCTGCCGCCGTGGCCCGCGGGGCGGCGCTTCGGCTTTGTTGAGTTCGCCCGCCGCCAGGGCGATTTCGCCCTCGCCGGCGTGGCCGCATTCTACGACCGCGACAACGGCGGCAAGGCGCGCAACACCCATATCGGCGTCATCGGCGTCGCCGACCGGCCGCTCCGCCTTCGCGCCGCCGAGAACGCCCTCAACGGCAACGCGATCGACGAGACAACGATCGCCGCGGCCGCGGCCGCCGCGCGTAGCGCGATCGATCCGCCGGACGACATTCACGCCAGCGGCGCGTATCGCCGCAGCCTCGTCGGCACCTTGCTCGAACGCGCGCTCAAGGCGTGATCGCGGACAGCGGCGCCGAAAATTCAAGGCTGAGTCAAGCTCAAGTCATTACGCTTATGTCATTTCAAGTTTACCGGTCTGCCTGTTAACGGCATAATGCCCAAAAAAAAGAGACGCGTTCCGTCAATTGGACAATCACACCGCTGAACAAAAAACAGTCCGCTGCAGGTCGAATGCGCACCGCGCATCTCCCGGGCGCCGCCCAATTAAGGCCAATCGTTTGAGTGGGAGAGAAGGTCATGAACGATATTTACGTCGAACATAAACCCGCGGGCGCGGTGAAAGAGCCGCCCAAGCTGCCGGGCCAGGTGGTGCTGGTGTTTCAGGGCGGCGGCGCGCTCGGCGCCTATCAGGGCGGCGTCTATCAGGCGCTGCACGAAGCCGGCATAGAGCCGAACTGGGTCGTCGGCACCTCGATCGGCGCCATCAACGGCGCCATCATCGCCGGCAACGAAATCGGTTCGCGACTCGATCGCCTGCGGGAATTCTGGGACCGGCTGGAGCGGAAACCGCAGTGGCACGAAACCTTGTTCGGCGAACAGGCCGCCGCCACCAGCGCCTATATGGCGACCCTCATTCAAGGCATCTCCGGCTATTACGCGCCCAATCACGCTATCACTTTCGGCGGCCTCAACGCATCGGTCGGCATCGAGCAGGCGGCGTTCTATACGATCAAGGATTTCCGCAAGACCGTGAGCAGCGTGGTCGATTTCGAGCGCATCAATTCCAAGCAGCTGCGCCTGACCGTGGGCGCGGTCAATGTACGGACCGGCAAGATGCACTATTTCGACAGCCGCAACCTACCGATCACGCTCGATCACGTCCTTGCCTCCGGCGCATTGCCGCCGGGATTCCCGGCGATCCGCATCGACGGCGATCCTTACTGGGACGGCGGGCTCTACTCCAATACGCCGATCGAAGTGGTGTTCGACGACAATCCGCGGCTAGACTCGGTCGTGTTCTCCGTCCAGATATTCCCGATCGCCGGACCGGAGCCGGATTCGGTCCTGCAGGTGATGAGCCGGCAGATCGACATTCAGTATGCCAGCCGCGCCGACAGTCACATTCCGCGTCAGGAGCATATCCACCAGCTCCGGCACATGGTGCGCGAACTGGTGCGCATGCTGCCGGAGGAGCAGCGCAACACTCCGGAAGTCAAAGAGATGGCCGGCTATGGCTGCGGCACGTTCATGCACATCGTGCGCATCAACGCCGCGTCGGCCGGAAATGAAGACATGCTCCGCGAGATCGATTTCACCACCTCGGGCATTCACCGGCGCTGGAAAGCCGGCTACGAAGACACGTTGCGCACGCTCGAGCGGCGGCCGTGGGAGGCATCGATCGACCCGATGGTCGGCGTCGCGGTGCACGATTCCGACGCGCCGGATCTTCCCAGCAGTCTGGAAAAAGCGAGGTGACGGCCGAGCCCGGATTAGGCGCGCCTCTGATGCTGCCGTAGCAAGCGACGGAACCAAAGCGGCGTTTGCCTATTTTTATTCGTGTTCGGCGTTGCAAGGAATTTCCCCATGGCCCCGACAGCGGCCAGGCGCAAGGCGACCGCGCAAAAATTGCGCCGCGCCAAGACGTCCCGGCGCAAGACGACGCGCTATTGGTCCGGCCGCGTGACCAAAGAGAGCGACGCCCTCGATCTCGAAAGCGGCGTTTTCAGCTTGCAGGACCCCAAACGCATCGCCGCTTCGCTCAAGCGTTCGGCGGAGCGGAGCCGGCGGCGCAAGGCGGAGCCCTACCGCTCGGCGCTGTCGATGCTGGTGTTCTACATCAATCGCGCCGGCAGGAATTTGTCCGCCGGACGGCGCCGAACGCTCGAACAGGCGAAAACCGAGCTGCGCCGGCAGTTCGGCCGGGACTGACCATCCGCTCGACGCGCCTTTAGCCCCGCGCCGGTCGCTCCGCCCGCGCCCCGCGAAATCACCGGTTGGGCTCATTTTCCGTGCGCGACAAACGATTTTACCCATGCCGGGCCGCATAATTTTACCGCGAATTAA
>Ga0209415_10005722_pt1 | contig 22268 bp, 24 predicted proteins | sample PeaSoiSIISIP2007_FD_187696 | JGI IMG/M metagenome (GOLD analysis project Ga0209415, IMG submission 187696) | Peat soil microbial communities from Weissenstadt, Germany - SII-SIP-2007 (SPAdes) (version 2) | ecosystem: Environmental > Terrestrial > Soil > Wetlands > Peat | place: Germany... | reverse complement strand
AAGTGGCCCGATACTGGGACGGAGCGACATGGGCCGAACGAACCCAACCCCTCCCTGCCCCTCCTCCTCCTCCTCCTCCTCCTCCTCCTCCACCGAGTGAGAAGTCCAGCACGACGTCCCGGGCGGCGGCGTCAGAGAGTTCCGATGACCTGGACTGCCGGCCCAACGATACGACCCAGGAAACGACAGAAGCGGCTCCCACATTCGGCCTCCCCCACCCTGAGGCGGAAAAGGACCCTCACGTTTGGGTGGGAGCTACCAAGGCAGCCGTGGGGAATGCGTTGGCCGTAGGTACCCCCGAAGCGTGGCTGAATGCGGCGCAAACGGCGGTGGTAGTCGCGGAAATGTCCTACGCGATGCAATTGGCAACACACGCACGCCAAATCGCGAAACAAGCGGTCCAACGTGCCGAGGCGGCACAGCAAGAAGCCCATGCGTTGACGGAGGCGGCCGCCGAGACGATGCGGACGGCGCAACAGTCGGCGCAGGCCGCCGAGGTGGCCGAACGAGAGGCGCGTGACGCAGCCAAGGCTGCTTCCAGCGCCAGGCAGCATGCGGAAAACATGGCCGCGTCCGCACCCCAGGCAACCGACAACGCCCGGGGCTTGGTTCAGGCAGCGACCAGCGCCACGGCAACGGCGGATGAACTGGAGGGCGTGGTGGTAAAGGCAAATGAAGCCAATACGCCTGAAGCTTGGCACGAAGCCTTGCAACACGTGGCGGCGCTATGGTCGAAGAACGTCGAAGAGCATTGATGCCTTGGGGGTGCTCCGCTCCTCTTGACGCCCATAGGTTGTCGACCGAAAAGCGGGGTTCGCCCTCCGGCGCCCTCCCAGCCGGCGCTCACGCAGGACGTCTGAACACAAGCAGCTCGGAATCGTCGTGCTCGGCCTGTCGCACCAGTTCCCAGCCGAGGTCCTGACGCGACCGCACGACCGCCGCGACGGTCGCCTCGACACTTTCCTGGTCCGGGGCCGATTCACGCGGGAGGAGCGTGAGCCCGTATCGCCACCTGTTCACGCCCGAGGATGGTAGCCATCGGCGACGCTCGATCAACAGGGCTCTGACCAGGACTGATGGGCCAGAGTAGCCTCTGACCAGGGCAATCGAAACCGTCCTTAATCTTTCATTTTCTGGTCGCCGTTGCGTCGCGTGGCGTTTAGCTCGTCCCCGTACCGTGCTCCTCGTGACCTTGGAACGACAGCCTCTCCACCACCGTCAATCCGGCGGATCAGATGTGTGGGTTCACACGGCACGCATGAGGAGCCGAGGGCCTTCGGCTGCGAAGAACACGCGACGTACTGTCCTGTACGTCGGTAGCGATCCGCATTGCCGCATCGTGCTCTCGCACATCATTCACAAGTTCCACGATGTGGACCTGAGGATGGCCGACCCCCACCGAGAGGGTCGGGACCTCGTCACCTCGAGCACCCCGGATCTCGTTCTGATCGACGACCAGCTACTCGGCGGTGACGCTCGCGCTGTGATCAACCCTCTGCAACGGGGGTCCGATGGCGCCCGCATCCCCGTGGCGGTCTTGTCTGGGGACGAAGGCGAAAGGGTACGACTCATTCGTGCCGGCGCGGTGTCGTTGATAGCCAAGCCGTTACGCCTTGTTGAGGTCGAGCGCTCGATCACGACATTGCTCGACCTCTTCTCGACTCGGTAGTTCGCTATCGCCTCTCCCGATGATCCGAACCTCGCACTCTGCCGATGACGTGTTCTGGAGCATGTGAGCGGCGTGGTGGAACGTGAGATCCATTCCATCCTCTGGCACTCACGAGACCGATATATCGAGATCATCTACGTATCCGGCGAGCCTGACTGTTTGATGGCGGCTCCAGAGGTTGCCCGTGCACTTGCCGACGACGTCGGTTTGCCTCTCGAATCAAGCACCAACGAAGCCCTGCGGTGGCAACGAAGCTAGGAACTCGACCCGATCTGAGCTCCCTGAAATCGATTTCCCCAGCATCGTCCTCTTGTTTTCCCCAGGCCCCAAGCACGAAAGTGACACTGCTGGCATGAGGTCATGGCCAGCGGCGGGAAGTCCGAATGCCGTACTTCGACCACCCTCTCTGGCCGAGGACAGGGGAGGAGTTCTACCAGCGCCGGAAGCGGCTTTGGAGCGGGAAATGGGTGCTGCTCACGAAGGAGCGCCCATCTGGGGGCTTGCCGTGTGAGGGCGCGTCCTCGAGCGACCTGGTGGCCCCCCGTCAGGTCGCCGGGACGACGCCCCCACGCCGGGCTCTTGTCGGTAATTCCCGCGGTTCGCAACCTGGTGCAAATGGCCTTGTCCACGAAGCCGCTCGACGCGATCATGCCGTCGAGCATCATCCTTCCGGTCGTTCCCGGTGTCGCGGTCCCGACGCCGATGCCACCGTGTCCGAGCCTCCGCAATGAGCCATGTCGGCAGTACCAGCCGATCGTGAACGGTGTGGTGAATCACTGATTCGCAGGAGTTTGGCGCACATCACCTTCAGTCTCGGTGAGGCCGCCGATCAGCGCTCGTGGACGGAGTCAAGAGCCGCGAGCGCAGCTCCGCGGGCGCCCGCCATGTCGAGATCTGGGATGACGGCGAACGTGGTCACGTCGAGCTGTTCCTCGCGCAGTGTTGTGTACTCGCGGATCCGTCCCACGAACCAGTCGCGGAACCTCGGGGAGGCCTCGACAACGCCCCCGCCGACGAAATAGGCGTTCGGATCGATGAAGTTGCTCGCGATCGTAAAGAGCCGGCCGAGTGCCATTGCCTGCTGATCGAAGATCTTGAGCGCCAGCGGGTCTTCGACGTCTCCGAAATCTCGGACCAGCTTGGCGGCGTCGCTGATCGACGCTGCCCTCGTGAGTTCGTGGTGGGGGAAGCGCGTCAGCCAGTAGGGCAACAAATTCCTCTCGATGCCGGTTAACGAGGCAACGCTTTCGGCATCAGCAACGAAACCGCACTGGCACTGCGGATCCGGCTGTCCTTCGGCTAGAAGTCCTTGCATCGGTATGTGGACGTGACCGAGCTCGCCCGCCATCCCCGCCGCGCCGCGGATCACACGCCCGTCTTCGATCAACCCACCCCCTAGGCCCGTGCCGACGATCGCGGAGACCGACGACCGCAACGACGCTTCCAGCCCGAAATGCTCGTGATGGGCCCAGAGCGCGGCGGCATTGCCGTCGTTGTTGTAGATGACGGGGACGCCTAGTCGGCGCTCGAGCGCGGCACGGAACTCGAAGCCGTGCCACGCCGGGTCGGAGAAATTCGTCGCGCCCCTCGAGGAGATCACACCATCGGCGCTTGCCGGGCCTGGCGTCCCGAGGCCGACCGCACGTACCGACTCCCTCGCCACGTCCGAGAGGCGGAGCACCTGGTCGACGGCCTCGATGAGTGCTCCGACCGCCACGTCCGGGCCTTCTTTGACCCGGCTGGGACTTTCGACCAGCCTATCGACCAAGAAGTGCCCCGAGCCGTCCAGCAGGGTTGCGCTATTCGAGGTGCCACCGTTGTCGAGGCCTGCAACGACCCATGAGCGGGAGGCCATACAGCGATCATGCCACTGCGGTCAGGAACACGCGCCGCGGGATGTGGGAGCGCTCGCACCGGAGCTCGTGGTTCGGTCCGGTCCTCAGCGACGATGCCGCCCTCCAGACGGACGCAGTAGGCGCCGTTGCTTCGGACCTCGGAGACTGCTTCAACAAGGTTGCCCCCGTGGTAGACGAGGCCGACGCCGTTATCGGTGGCGTAGGCGTCGGGAAATGTGCGGTCCCGGATGAGGCGGTGGAGGAGCGGGCACCGTTGGGCCTCGGCGTCGAATTCCAGGTCCGTCCGGGTGCCGCGCTTGACGCCCACCTGAGGTGGCGCGGATCGTTGGCTGGTCGGCGGGCACGGCGGGAACGAACATACCTGGCCCGCCATGGCGAAGTTCCTCTATCAGGAATCGGGACTGAGGCTGTTGGCCAAGACACGCTCCAGGGCGGCGGACCCCGGGACGAGGCGAATGACGTCGTAACACTTGCTGCTCACGCCCAGATCGGTGGTGGCCGCGATGCGCTGGCGAGCAATCTCTGAGTCGTGCTGGGTGTCATCCAGTCCTTGGCCGTCCCACAGCGTCATGACCATGATTTCATTACGTGCACCGTCGTGCTCCAGGCAAACAAGACCGCGGAAATCGGGATGGCCAGCGAACATCTGGCTGACGCCATCGAGAGCAGCGGTCAGGCCCGGGAGCTCATCGGCGTCGATGTGGAAACTGAGGATCCTGGCTCGGGTCACGGGATTCCCATCGACCGAATCGCGCCCCCAGCGCAGGGCCGAACGACTCTAAAGAGGGGGTCAGGCGGTTACCAGAGGGCATCGAGCTGAGTCAGAGAGGCCAGGTAGGCGCGCTCGGCGGCACCGAGATCGGCAAACTGGATCCCGACTCTCGTGCCTCTGTCCCTGTCGGGTCGGGAGTTCCGGATCTCTCCCCGCAGGTGCACAGCGACAAGGATGTGGCCACCCGCGGTCGCATCGTCACCCGCATCGTGCAGTTCGAGTCCGGCTCCCGCCGACGAGATGTCGATGACTCGACAATCAGCCCAGCGGCTATCCGTGCCGCCTTCGATCATGTATGTGCCGGGCCAGTTGGCAAACTGGCGAGGTAGGAATCGTTTGAGCTCGTGTTCCATTTTGACTCCTCACCGGCTGAGCGCATTGCCCTCCCGTGGTGAAACGCGCGTGAGGCCGCTGATAAGGAGATCGGCACAATCGGTGAAAGAAGAAGAACGGGATACCACGCAGGTGATTTCACCTCGGTGGAGAGGCTATGAGGATGGAGGGATACGGAGCCTCCCCAGAGCGACCTCCAGCGACCAAGAGGGTCTGGCCGTTCGGACTGACATGTCGGCGGGAATTGCTGTCATGGTGGTCAAGATTTGCAGGTTTCTCGCCGATGGAAGCCCGAGAGACAGCATGACCCGGGCGGCATGTCTCGATGACAGGCCGACGAGATCGAGATTGGCGACCCATGCAACAGCTCCGGAGGCTCCTCCCACGTCACTTCACCGACTGGTGCGGGAGATACATGATCGAAGGGGACCCGGAAGAGCGCTGGCGGGATTGCCGCATCGTCGACTTGTCCTCGGCCGGTGCTGGCCTGGAGCTGCTCGACGCCAACCCAGAGGAGACGGCGGGCAAGAGCATCATCATCGCCATGCAATTCCGGGGAGAAGTGCGACATTCCGAGCCCACCAGAAATAAGCGACTCAGAACCGGGGTCCAGTTCGTGGATCTCACCGACGAGCACCGCGTCTACCTCCAATCCCTCGCCGAGCTGGAGGCTGTCTGGTAGCCGCCCTTCGGGGTCGACTCGGGGATCACACGCTATGCACAAACCGCCTACTCAGGATCAAGGTCCTACGATCGCCTGTCGACGCTCTTCTATGCGCCGGATGCTGGTACTCAGTGTGGTCGTTGGAGTCGGCTTCATGGCGACTGCATGCGGTGGCGCCACACCGACCGCGCAGAAGAGCACGGCGGCACAGAAGAGCACGACGGTGACGGCCGAGCCGCTCATTGTGGCCCAGGTACCCGCCGCAATCGCCGTCACGGATGCGCAGACGCCTGAGGTTGCGGCACAGGACCAGGCGGCTCAATTGGGGGCTTTTGAGGAGCAGTACGCGACGTGCTTCACGTACGCGGCTCTCGACCAGAGTCTCGTCGAGAACACCGGCCTTGCCAACGCACCCGTTATCCAGTCCTGTTCCACCGCCGGCCTCACTCCGGCCGAAGTGCATGAGCTCCAGGATCTGATCGTCACGGCGTCGTAAGACTGTCTTTGCACTTGGTCGAGCCGCCCAGTGCAGCCAACTGATGCGCCGGGTCTGACTCAAGCCGGACTCGGTTTCTGCCGATTTGATCGGGACGATCGGCTGTGTTGGGAGACCGCATGGACTCCAAGAAAGACCCTAGTGAGCGATGGGACGGGTCCGGCTACCTGCACAGCCTGGCGGGCGAAGCCATCCCCGTCGAGGGACGCATCGTCGCGCTCGCCGACGTCTTCGATGCTCTCACGAGCGAGCGACCCTACAATCCCGCGTTCGATGTCGACCACGCTGTGGCACTGATGCGCGAGGAGCGTGGGCACCACTTCGATCCGCAGTACCTCGACCTCTTCCTCACGGTCGTGGACGAGGTCGTTGGCGTCTGGGCGCGGCTCGGTAGCGACCTTCAGCGTTCGAAGTAGCAATGGCGATGGACGACTACTACCAGAGCACGGTGCCGGGACCGAAGTTGCCACGATGAAGCACGGAGCGAGCGCAGGCGAATCGGAGTCACTCGAGATGACGCCGGCTACGTATGCCAAGGCCGTCGGGTCACGCCTGCGGGCTGCGCGGATTGAGATGCACCTCTCATTGCAGAGGGTCGCTGCGCTTTCGGAGGGCGAGTTCCGGACCTCTGTCCTGGGCGCATACGAACGTGGAGACCGAGCCATCTCGTTGCCACGACTGCAACGATTGGCCAGGCTCTACGACGTCCCGCTCGAGCGATTTCTGCCACATGATGGGAGCCGTCAAGATGATGCGCTCACCCGAATCGCGATACGTGGTGCGGGACAGCATCGAGAACAGGAGAGCTCGAGACCATCCGGTAACAAGGTCACCATCGACCTCGTCAGGCTCAAGGCGATTGACGGACCTGAGCGTGACGTGTTGGAGCCGTACCTCTCGGCGATCCAGGCCCAGCGGAGAGCCTTTCACGGATCGATGATCACCATCCGCGCCGAAGACCTACGTGTCATTGCTTGTCTGGTGGGACTCACACCGGAAGACATGAGGCTTCGCCTCGACGAGCTCGGCCTGTTGCCAGGCCCGCCAGAACACGAATCCAATCGGTCCCGTCGAGCGAGCTAACCCCTTGTGGCGGTGCTGGCGCCCTCGCCCTGGGGCTGACCCCCCACCGCCCGAAGACGAGATGACACCCAGCAAATACTCAGTGTACGCGGGCTAGTCTGCCGTTCAATGGACGGATGGGAGAGACCATATGCCCGAGTTCCCGGCAGTCACACACGTCGCCCTGACAGTGAGCGATCTCGACCGAAGTGTTCCGTGGTACGCAGCTCTCTTCGAGGCAAATCCAGTCATCGATGAGGACACCGGACCATTCCGCCACGTTGTCTGGGCGCTAGGCGGAGGCACGCTTGTCGGTCTTCACCAGTTCCCGAACCCTTCGAGCACCGACCCATTCACAGAGGATCGACCGGGCCTTGATCACCTAGCATTTGCATGTGCCAATCGTGCTGGGTTGGTGGCCTGGGAGAAGCGCTTGAATGCGCTCGGCATCAAGAATGGGGGAATCGTGGATGCTCCGTACGGTTCTGGTTTGTCCTTCCGTGACCCGGACAACATCGCACTCGAGTTCTTCGCTCCTCCCGGCTAGACGCGCCTAAGGCGATCGAAGGCCCACTCCCCCTCCTCGACGGCTGGACTCTCACAAGCGAGGGAACCCAGCGACCGCCGGTCAGAGACTTTCCCCGGTTGTTCGCAATGAGCCGATGCCGAGGCTGCCGGCGCGATCAACCGTGGGTCCTGAGCTCGTGGCCGCGGCCCTGGCCAACGGGTTGAGCTCGGGTGGGCCGACCCTCGTCAGGGTGTTTCGGTCTATGTGGCTGAAGGGTTCCTCCCTGCCCGGGATCTGCAGCACCCCTTCTTCCTCGTACGACCATGTCCCGTCGCCGTTCACGGTGACGTGGATCCGGTAGCTGAGAGTACGGAAAGCCTCGTCGAGGAACGGGTTGGACAAGATGCCGTGGACCTCGGAACCGACGGTGGCCGTGAGCTCGAATTCGGTGGCGTCGGGTCCGGCCGGGCCCGACGCCAGGAGCACCTGGGCCCGGGGGATGCCGAGCGTGAGGGTCACCGCCCGGGCTGCGGGCTCGTAGAGCCAGTAGCCGACTTGGTCGTGGAACGTCTCGACCTCGCCGGGCTTGGTGATATGGGTGTGGTACCTCAAGCCGTAGAACAGCTGGGGCCCGTTCGTCTGGCGGTCGATCGGGTGCAACTCGTAATGCTCGACGAACGTATTCTCCTCGGTCCCTTCAACGACGGGGTGGTGGTCAGATCCCTTGGTCCCCTCCCACACTCCGGCCATCGGGCGCAGCGGCCCAAGATTCGCGAGAGTGTCCGGGTCCCCCTCGGGCTCGGTATAGATATCGGGTCCGTACATCGTCACGCTGCCCACCTCACTTTGACCACCTCACTCCGACCTCCGTCGCAACCGAATTCCGGTCGCCGGTTCCCACGAAGATGCTCTGTCCGCCTGATCTCAGCATCAACAGCGTCCGCTGCGGTGTCGGCGGTGATGCCTGATCAAGCCGCCAATGCACGCGCCGCCGGTCCGAGGAGGTCGAGGAAATTCTCACTGTAGAACCGTCGTTTCGTGGCCGCGGTCGCCTCGACCAGGGTGGCCTCGAAACGTTCGATCGGCCTCCGGCCGCCTTCCACATGGGGGTAGTCGGAGGAGAACATACAGAGTTCCGGTGCGCTCTGCTCGATGATCCATCCGACGTCTTCGGTGGGATAGGGGGTGAAGCGGACCTGGCGTCGCACGTACTCTGTCGGTCTGAGCGATAGGGCGCGGATGCGCTCCTCGTGCCGGGTGAAGGCCTCCACGGCCGCTTCCATGTGCCGCAACCAAGAAGGCACCCAGATGGCTCCCTGTTCGATCACGCCAATGCGCAGGCGGGGGAAGCGGTCGAGGACGCCGTCGAAGATCATCGTGGCGAGGGTCTGCGCCGGTGGCCCGGGGATCCCCATGTAGTCGACCGATCGGAAGTTCTCCTCGCCGCCGTGGAAGTCGGGTGGGACAGGCAGGCCGTTGTGGAAGTAGTTCCGGTCGATGAGGTCGCCGGTTCCCCCGACGTGGAAGACCACACAGATGCCCGCCTCCTGGGCGGTCGCCCACACCGGGTCAAGGCCGATGTGGCTGGGCGAGTGGCCCGGCGGGCAGCCCGACGTGACGAGGAGGGCAGCCGCTCCCATGTCGATGGCTTCGTTCGCCATGGAGAGCGCCATTTCGAAGTCGGCGAGCGGCACGTAGCAGGTTGGCAGAAGGCGGGAGTCGACAGAGCAGAACTCCGTCATGCCGCGGTTGTGGGCGCGGGCCGCTCCGTAGGCGAGCTCGAGGTCGCCGCTGTGCTCCCAGTCGTGTAGACGCCGATTGTGGAACGTGTTGAAGACGAGCTGGCTCGAGAACCCCAGCAGGTCGAGGGCTCGCGACCGGTCGGCGGCGATGAACGACCCGGTGGCGGCGAAGTTCTTGCGGTTCATGATCTCATCGGACTCTCGAGCCCGGTAATCGGCAGACTTGTGCACTTCCGCGAGCCGATCGAACGAGGTCAGCAGGTTCCGGCGCTGCTCGTCCGGGTCGCCGGTCTGACGCAGCTCGTTTCCGCCGGGGTATGTCAGGGTCTCGATCCGGTCGCGGACAGAGGGATCGGCGTGGTCCCGAAGCCACGTCGGGGTCTCCATGATGTGCGCGTCCGCATCGTGGGCGAGCCGGCCGGAGTTGTAAGGCATAGCGTCACCTCCGATCACAGTCTGGCCCAAGAGATCAGTGGCTGCACTTCACGGTCGAGTCGTCATGCTGACCATCGGGCTTGGGACTGCCAGCCAGCCGAGCGCCCCTCGTAGGCGCCCGCATGGTCGTTGCGAAGATCGGTCAGACGATCTGGTGGCCCTGATGAAGCTGGCCCACGTAGACAGGCATGCTGACGCAGAAGCGCTCGGGCGGGGTCCGGCCCGAGATTGGGAGGGTGCCCGTGTGCCGCCGGGTCGCACGAGAACGAACCGTCGGGCAACGAATACCGATAACAACGAGCATGCCGAGCTGAAAATGGGACAAAGGCTGCATCTGAAGTCCTTGGCCGTCCTTTGAATACGAGTCGGCGTCGACCGCCGTCATCGCGTCCCGTCGGTGCTCTTCGTCGGGCCGACACGACCGGTACGGAAGACTCGACGTTGAACGGAGGGTGACGACACATCGGCAACGCTAAACACGCGACGCCGCCGATGTCTTGCCCCTCCCTCCACTGACAACCAGTCGCGTGTGAGAGGGTGCGGCAAGGGGGATGCTCCGGGAGGATTCACTCGATGCCGACCCGGCGGGATTGCCAAGGTGAAAACACCTGGCGAGTGGCAGGTGCTACCACCGTTCTCGCCTGATCAGTCCCTGGATACCCTCGTGACAAGCGCCGCCCATCTGTGGGTGGTGAAAATCGGGACCACAGCTTGCAGTTCGGGCGCGACGCCCGCCGGGGAGAGTGATTCGCCGGGAATGTGAGGGGAGTCGAAGGGATGCGACGCCGGATGATGGCCGTTGGTGGGGCAGCGATGAGTATTGCCGTACTCGTCGGCCTCGGGATGATCGAAAGTGCCCCGGCTACGGCAACATCACCGCTTCCGGTTGTCTACAACGGCGTGTTGGGGTATTCCCACGCCAGTAGCTCGGCGAGCCCACCGGGAGCCAACAATTGGTCATGCAAACCGAGCGATGCTCACCCGCGTCCGGTGGTTCTGGTTCACGGCACCTTCGCCGACATGTCCGACAGTTGGCAGGCGCTTTCTCCGCTGCTGACCGACAACGGCTACTGCGCGTTCGCGTTGAACTACGGTGCGGCCGACGGTAGTGGCTCCGTGGGCGTCTACGGGATTGGCGACATCGCCCAATCGGCTCAGCAGCTGGCGACCTTCGTGGATCAAGTGTTGACCGCCACAGGAGCAAGCCAGGTCGACATGGTGGGCCATTCCCAAGCCGGCATGATGCCTCGTTACTACCTCAAATTCCTGGGCGACTCCTCGCGTGTTCACACCCTGGTGGGGTTGGCCCCGTCCAACCACGGCACGACAATCGAGGGGATCACGACGTTGTCGGGGTACATTCTCGGAGCGAATCAGTTCGTCGGTGCAGCATGCACGGCATGCACCCAGCAGGAGGCGGGCTCATCCTTCCTTGCCAATCTGAATGCCGGAGGAGACACCGTCGCGGGGGTGAACTACACCGTCATCGAGAGCCGATATGACGAGGTGGTGACGCCCTATACATCCGCCTTCCTCTCGGGTCCGAACGTGACAAACATTACGCTGCAGGATCAGTGCTCCTTGGACTTCGGTGAGCACTTGTCCATGCCGTACGATCACATTGCGGATATCGACGTGCTCAACGCTCTTGACCCAGCCCATCAAGAGCAACCGCTGTGCTACCCCGTGGCGCCTGTCAGCGGCGGGTGAGGCCACGCAGGATGCCTTAGGCTGCAGTCGACGCAAGCAAGCTCGTCCAGGAACAGGAGGAACGCGATGCCCGAATTCAACTCTTATGCCCCCGGAACGCCGTCATGGGTCGACCACGCCGCCAAGGACCTGGCAAGCTCCAACTCCTTCTACAGCAGCCTCTTCGGTTGGGAGGCCGACGACCAAGGCGAGGCGATGGGCCACTACACCCTGTTGCGCAAGGGCGGGAAATCCGTGGCCGGCAACATGGGGATGATGATGGAGGGTCAGCCGAGCGCTTGGGTCACCTACATCTCCGTGGACGACGCCGACGCCACGGTCGATCTTGCCAAGAAGGCTGGAGCCGCCGTCTTCGTCGAACCCATGGATGTGACGGACATCGGGCGCATGGCGGTCTTCGCCGACCCGACCGGGGCTGCCATCGGCATCTGGCAGCCCAAGTCGTTCGCAGGAGCCGAACTTGCCAACGAGCCGGGTTCCTTCGCCTGGAACGAGCTGAACACCCGTGACGTGCCGGCAGCCAGGGCCTTCTACACAGAGGTATTCGGCTGGACGCCCAACGACCTCGACATGGACGGCATGCAGTACACCGAGTGGAGGATCGGAGAGAAATCGGTCGCCGGGATGATGACCATGCCTGACATGGTTCCCGCCGAGGTACCGGCCCACTGGCTCGTGTACTTTGGGACTGAGGACACTGACGCCACCGTCGCCAAGGCGAGCGAGCTCGGTGCAGTGACCGTGGTCCCGCCGACCGACATTCCTCCCGGTCGATTCGCCGTGCTCATGGACCCCGACGGCGCCGCCTTCGCCGTGATCAAGATGGCACCGATGCCCGCTTGACCCAGCTGGGGCAAGCGGCCCGGCGCCGTTGACCTCCGGGTTCGGCTACCGTAGAATACTGGGTATGGTACGAATGGGCTATTCGGGCGCGGCGCCATGAGCGTCCGCCATGCGCTGCTCGCGTTCTTGAGCGAGGGTCCCAAGTACGGCTTGCAACTGCGCCAGGAGTTCGAGGAGAGCACCGGCGAGGTGTGGCCCCTCAACGTCGGACAGGTCTACACGACGCTTCAGCGCCTCGAGCGCGACGAGCTGATCGAGTCCGACGAGCGTGGGGAGGAAGCCGGACCTCAAAAGGTGTTCCGCATCACCAAGGCCGGCCGGAAGGAGCTCGACACTTGGTTGAGCACGCCGTCGGACATGACCGAGCCGCCCCGTGACGAGCTCGTGATCAAGGTGCTGTCCGCCCTGCGCGTCCCCGGCGTCTCGGTCCACGACGTGATCCAGGTCCATCGCCGCTATCTCGTCGAGCTGATGCAGCAGTGGACCCGGCTCAAAGAGGACGAAGCCGATTTCGACCTCACCTTCTCCCTGGTCGTCGACGCCGAGCTCTTCCGGCTGGACTCCGTCGTCCGCTGGCTCGATGCCGCCGACGGTCGGTTGAAGCGCGCCGCCCTCGAGGCTCCCTCGGCCAAACCCGGCCCGCTCATCCGGCGGAGATTGGTCGCCCGGCGATGAGCTATCTCGAGCTGCGCCGGGTCTCGAAGAGCTACGGGGCCGGCCTCACCGAGGTGCGCGCGCTCTCGGGCGTCAACCTCGCCGTCGAGCGGGGCTCGCTCGTGGCGGTGATGGGGCCGTCGGGCTCGGGAAAGTCGACGCTGCTCACGATCGCCGGCAGTCTCGACGAGCCAACCAGCGGCGAGGTCGTGATCGACGGTGGTGCGCTGTCGTCGATGTCACGCAACGAAAAGGCGCGGCTTCGTCGTCGGACCGTCGGCTACGTGTTCCAGGACTTCAATCTCCTCGCCGGGCTCACCGCCGCGGAGAACGTCTCGTTGCCGTTGGAGCTGGACGGCATCTCGGCGAAGAAGGCGTATCTCGCCGCCATCGCGGCGCTCGAGGAGCTTGGTCTCGCGGACCGCGCTACCCACTACCCGGACGAGCTCTCCGGTGGGGAACGCCAACGGGTCGCGATCGCGCGTGCCATCGTCGGCGAACGGTCGTTGCTGCTCGCGGACGAGCCTTCGGGGGCGCTCGACTCGACGAACGCAGAGGCCGTGATGCGGATGATTCTCATCGCCTGCCACCGCGGCGTCGCGGCCATGGTCGTCACCCACGACGCGCAGCTGGCGTCGTGGGCGGATCGCGTCGTCTTCATCCGGGACGGCCGGATCGTGGACCAGACGGCCCCGCCGCCGAGCCCCGAGTCACTGATCGCGGACCTCCCCGCGCCGAGCCCCCGCCAGTAGCACGGGCTGTTCGACCGCTGCCCGACCGAGAAGTCGGGCCTCTTGACAGGGATCTCCTTGGGGGTAGAATACCCAGTATGTACTTGGGTGACCTACCCAACATGGACGCCGGGCACCCGGCAAAGGACGGTCGGCGCAGATGAGCCTGCTCGAGCTCCATGACATCTCGAAGTCCTACGGCCAATCCGCCACGGAAGTGCACGCGCTCGACGACATCGACCTCTCGGTCGACGGGGGTCACCTCGTCGCGGTGATGGGGCCGTCGGGCTCGGGGAAGTCGACGCTCCTCACCATCGCGGGAAGCCTCGAGGAACCGACAAGTGGCGAGGTTCGCATTGGGGGCGTGTCGCTATCGCGAATGTCACGCAACGAGAAGGCGCGGCTCAGACGGCGTACGATTGGCTACGTCTTCCAGGACTTCAACCTCCTTCCCGGCCTCACCGCCGCAGAGAACGTCGCCCTGCCGTTGGAACTGGACGGCATCCCGGCGCGCAGAGCGCGCCAGGCGGGCATCGAGGCCCTCGAGCGGCTCGGGCTGGCCGACCGAGCCGACCACTACCCCGACCAGCTCTCCGGTGGCGAGCGTCAGCGGGCGGCCATCGCCCGGGCCGTCGTCGGCGAGCGTAACCTCCTCCTCGCCGACGAACCGTCCGGCGCGCTCGACTCGACAAACGGCGAGGCCGTCATGGCGATGATCCGCGACGCCTGTGAACGCGGGGTCGCCGCGATCGTCGTCACCCACGACGCGCACCTCGCGTCGTGGGCCGACCGGGTGGTCTTCCTTCGCGACGGCCGCATCGTCGACCACGTCGCACCCGAGGCCCCCGCCCCGCTCTTCGCTCCACCCGCCGGTAATGGGGCAACCGGGCAGGAGACCCTGGAGGGTTCCCGATGAGTACCGCCGTGCTCGAACCGGTTGCCACCGCCCGCCCGGCCGAAGGCGGAGCCCCCGCTCGAAGGGCGGTTGTCCGCTGGGCCTGGCGGCTCTTCCGGAAGGAGTGGCGTCAGCAGTTCCTGATCCTCGCCCTCATCACTGTCGCGGTCGCGGCGACGATCGTCGGCTCGGCCGTCGCCACGAACAATCCGCCGCCGAAGAACTCGGGCTTCGGTTCGGCGCAGGACTCCGTGTCCTTCACCGCCTACGACGCCCACGCGGCGAGCGTCATCGCGAGCCTGGAGCACCGCTTCGGCCGCGTCGAGGTGATCGAGAACGAGACGCAGTCGATCCCGGGATCGATCACCACCTACCAGCTGCGTGCGCAAGACCCGCACGGGCCCTTCAGCGGTCCGATGCTCTCGCTCGTCTCTGGGCACTATCCCTCCGGCGCCGACCAAGTCGCCGTGACGAGCCTCGTCGCGTCGGCGTTCCACGTGAGGGCGGGAGTCACCTGGCGGGTCGGTGGTGTCGGGCGCGAGGTCGTCGGTATCGTCGAGAACCCCCAGAGCCTCCTCGACGAGTTCGCCCTCGTCGCGCCCGGACAGGTGACAAATCCGACGGGGGTCACGGCCTTGTTCGACGCGCGAGGAGCGACGTTGAGCTCGATCGGCAACCACGTGCAGACCCCGGCGACGGTCGCACAGTCGAACCCGCTCAATCCCGAGACGATCTCGCTCGTCGCGCTGGCCCTAGGCATGCTGCTCGTCGCGCTCGTCTCCGTCGGCGGCTTCACCGTTCTTGCGCAGCGTCGCCTCCGTTCGATCGGAATGCTCGAGTCGACCGGCGCGACCGACCGCCATGTCCGGCTCGTCGTCAGCGCCAACGGCACGGTCGTCGGCCTCGCCGGTGCGATCCTCGGCTTCGTGCTCGGCCTCGTCGTTTGGCTCGCCTACCGTCCGAAGCTCGAGCAGAGCTCGCACCACGACATCGGGGCGCTCGCCCTCTCGTGGACGGTGGTGGTCGCGGCGATGGTGCTCGCGGTGGTCGCGGCGTTCTTCGCGGCGTCCCGGCCGGCGCGGGCAATCACCAAGGTGCCGATCGTCCAGGCGTTGTCGGGCCGACCGGCACCGCCTCGCCGGGTCCACCGCACCGCGCTCCCGGGGATCGTCTTCCTCGTCATCGCCTTCCTCTTGCTCGGGTACTCCGGTGGCACGAATCACGGCAACGGCAGCGGCGGGGCACCGGAGCTCCTCTTCGGGATCGTCCTCCTCATCCCCGGGCTCATCCTGCTCGCTCCCTTCTTCCTGTCCCTCACGGCGCGGCTCGGTCGCCGTTCTCCGATCGCGACCCGGATCGCGCTGCGCGATCTGGCCCGGTATCGGGCACGCTCGGGCTCGGCACTGGCGGCGATCAGCGTCGGGGTGCTCGCCGCAGTGATCGTCATGCTCGCGGCGGCGTCCCGATACGGGAACGTCCTCGACTATGCGGGTCCGAACCTGGCATCCGACCAGCTCGCGCTCCATGCCAACACGCCACCACCGGTGGGTACCATTCTTATCGGCCCGAAGGGGCGAAGCGTCCAAGGTGCGCCCACGGCGCCGGTTGCCACGCCGCAGCAGCTCGCGACGTCTGCCGATTCGATCGCGAGGGGGCTCGGCGCTCAGCTCGTCGACCTCGAGACGCCGAATGCGCAGGTGGACGGGACCAATCTGGGTCGGCAGTGGGATGGAGCGGTCTACGTGGCGACACCGCAGGTGCTGCGGGCGTTCGGGATCAATCCCTCCGAGATCGACCCGAACGCGGACATCTTGAGCTCGCGTCCCGGTCTCTCGGGCGTCTCGGGTCTCGTGCTCAACTACGGGTCCGGTGACAAGTCTGCAAACAGTCCTGACTCTCCCGGTGGGGGGCCGACCCAGCACTGTACGGCCGCCGCGGGCTGTGCGGTGCACCCGGTGATCCAGGACATCGGGGCACTACCGACGGGTACGTCGGCGCCGAACACGGTGATCACCGAGCACGCCATGCGCGAGTTCCATATCCAGTCGAGCACGAACGACTGGTTGGTCGTGGGCACCCAGCCCTTCACCGCCACCCAGATCAGCAGCGCCGAGCTCGCGGCGTCGACGACCCAGCTCGCGGTCGAGGCGAAGAACGACCAGCCGACCTCGGGCGCCGTCGTCGGTTGGGCGACGATCTTCGGGATCGTCATTGCCCTCGGTGTGCTCGGGATGTCGGTGGGGCTCGTCCGGAGCGAGACGGCGAGCGACCTCCGCACGCTCGCGGCGACAGGGGCGTCCAGTTACACGCGGCGCACGCTGACCGCCGTGACGGCTGGCGCGCTCGGCTTTCTCGGTGCACTCCTCGGGGTAGTGGGCGGATACGTCGGGATGATCGGTTGGCTGCGGAGCAACTCGCTGAACGGGGGGATCGCCGCCCTCGGTAACATTCCGGTCAGTGACCTCCTCCTCCTCCTGCTCGCCATGCCGGCGTTCGCGGCGATCGTCGGTTGGCTGTTCGCCGGTCGCGATCCCACGGCGATGGCCCACCAGGCAATCGAGTGAATGAGCATCTTGCCCGAGGTCGGGACGGCACATCTCGCTGCTGAGCGTCGCCACGTCCTCGCGGGTGTTTTGTCGGTCACGATCGTCGCCGGTCTGTCCCTCTACTTCGCTTTCGGCTACCAGGACGACTTTCGTGTCTACCTTGCCGGGGCTCACCATCTCTTCTCTGCCGCCCTCTATTCGCATTCGACGCGCGGAGAATTGTTCACCTATCCGCCCTTTGCCGCCCTCGTTTTCGTGCCGTTCGGGCTGATCCCGAGCACGGCCGTTGCACAGATCCTCTGGGTGGTGCTGAACGACGGAGCGCTTCTCGGGATCCTCGCCCTCTCGATCAGGGCAATTCGGTCGGACCTCTCGACAAGGGTGCGATGGCTGTGGGCCTTGGGGCTTTCCGCTCCGGCCTTCTTCCTCGATCCGGTCTTCTTGTCCATCCGAAACGGTCAGGTGGACGTGCTGATCACTCTGCTTGTCGTGTGGGACCTGGCCGGGCCCCGAAGGCTCGGTCGAACGAGCGTCCCCGCCGGCGTGCTGACCGGAGTGGCCGCGGCCATCAAGCTCACGCCGCTCATCTTCATCCCGTACCTCCTGCTGACGAGGAGAGGTCGAGCGGCTTGGAGATGCGCCGGCACCTTTGCCTTGTGTGAGGGGGTTGCATTCATCGTCACACCAGGCGCGGCGACCGCCTACTGGACGCGCTGCATCTTCGAGTACAAGCGCGTTGGCGGATATCTCGGACTCAATGGACTCTTCGCACCGACCAATCAGAGTATCCTTGGAGCGCTTGCTCGGATCAACCACGGCGCCGTCTCCTCCGGAGCGCTCTGGGCGACCGATGGCGTTGCCGCCGTGATCGGACTGACCGTCGCTGCACGCCTCCATTCCCGTTGGTCGCCTTTCGCCGGTCTCGTCGTGTGTGCGATGACCGCCTTTCTCATCTCACCTGTCAGTTGGACTCACCAGATCGTCTGGGTCATCCCCGCCATCGTCTGGCTGGCAGCGGCGCCCGAGCGGCCGACGTGGGGTCGCGCCCTGGCTGGCGTCACGACGCTCCTGTTTTGGAGTGCCCCGGTGTGGTGGGTCCCCGACAGGATCCTTGGGCCGGGTGTTTCGGGTGGGGTGACGTCCTCCTCCATTGGCCCGCTTCACGAAAGCGGCTGGCAGCTCGTCGCTGGCAACTCGTTCTTCGTGTGGATGGTCCTCCTTCCGATCGCGCTCGGGGTCTCTGTACTGCGCCATTCGGGAATCGTCGGTCGGTCCTTGGAGAGAACGAGATGGTCAGCTGATCTTGGCGCTCGCGAGCCTCTGCAACCGTCCCTACTCGAGAATGCGACTCCTGAAGGCTTCTCAGAAAAGGTACCGGCACGATCTGTTTGACGTCGAGGCTGGCTATGTGCGTGCGCGATGCTGTGCGAAATCGCCGCTGTCACGTCGTGCCCCCGCCCTGTCACCGTCGGGCAGCATGCGCACAACGGTGCGGCCGGTCGTTTCGCGACGCTCGAGCGCTTCGAGGCCGGCGGGAACGTCGGTGAACTCGATCTGTCGCCCGATCACCGGGCGGATCGTTCCGGCCCTGGCGAGTTGCAAGATGCGGCTCCAGATTTCGATTCCCTGTGCGGTGGACAGGAAGTTCATTCCGAAGGGACGAGCCGGCCGCGGCGAGTCGACGTAGGCGAAGCAGATCCCGACGAGATCGAAGTTCCCGTAGATGCTGGGCTGGATCGGTAGCGGACGCTCCTCCGCTTCGATTCCCGAGGCGAATCCGATGATGAGGTGGCGGCCGTTGAACGCCATGGCACGAAACGTGTCTGTCGTCACCGCACCACCGACGGTGTCGAATGCCACGTCGACTCCCCGTCCGTTGGTGACGTCGTCGACCACGGCGACGAAATCCTCGGCGCGATAGTTCACGCCGAAGTCGGCGCCCAACGACCGGCAGAACTCGACCTTCTCGTCGGTGCCGGCAGTGCCGATCACCGTCGCTCCGAACGCCTTGGCCAGCTGGACGGCGGCCGAGCCGACTCCGCCGGCTGCGGCGTGGACGAGCACCACGTCGCCTGGGGCGATTCGTCCCCGGACCCGCAGGGCGAGGTAGCTCACCTGGTAGGGGAAGTACATCGCCACCCCCTCGGCCGCGCTGAGCCAGCTGGGGAGCTGTTGGAGCATCGCTCCCTCGAGCAGGGCCACAGAAGCGTAGGCACCCTGTACACCCGCCGTCGTGCCGACGACTCGTCGGCCGAGCAGCCCCTCACAACCCGGCCCGGTCGCCTCCACCGTCCCTGCTGCCGCCATGCCGATGACGAACGGGGGCTCGAACTTCAACAGCCCGTATCGACCACGGATGGTGTCGATATCGTTGAAGTCGAGGCAGAACGACTCTACGGCGATCCGTACCTGGTTTGCTCCGGGATCGCCGACCTCGACGGCCTGGATCTCGAGGGCGTCTGTCGGAGCGCCCAGGTGAGTGACCATCCACGCCGTCGCAGGCGACGTCATCGGGAGCCCCCATAGTCAACGGGCAGGTGTTTGATGCCGTTGAGCCACGAGGACCGGAGGCGACTGGGCGGGCCAGCCAACCTCGGGGCGGTCAGTTCGTCGGCGATCGCGTCGAACATCACTTTCAGCTCGAGTCGGGAGAGGTTGGCCCCGATGCAGTAGTGGGCGCCGCCGGCACCGAAGGTCGCGTGAGGATTCGGCGAGCGAAAGATGTCGAACCGCCGCGGGTTGTCGAACACCTCCTCGTCGAAGTTGGCGGAGGCAAAGTACAGGCCCACCCGTTCGCCCTTCTGCACCACCTGGCCGGCGATTTCGGTGTCCTCGTTGGCCGTACGCTGGAGGACCACCGCGGGGGACGCCCAGCGCAGGATCTCGTCGATGGCCGTTGCGGGGCGCTCGGACCGCCATCGTTCCCACTGGTCCGGATGTTGGAGAAAAGCCAACATGCCATGGCTGATCGCCTGTCGGGTGGTCTCGTTCCCAGCGACGGCGAGGATCATGAAGAAGAACGCGAACTCTTCGCTGTTCAGGCGTTGGCCGTCGGCGTCGGGTTGGACGAGTCGGCTGGTCACGTCCCCGAGGTCGTTGTCGACGCGCGCCTCGGCTGCGGCGTGCGCGTAGGCGAACATCTCCATCACGCCCGAGAGGTCATCACTGGCGTATTCCGGATCCTCACTACCGGCCATCTGATCGCTCCAGCAAAAGAGTTGCTGGCGATCGTGGTCGGGGATGCCCATGAGGCCGGCGATGGCTTGCAGAGGTAGGTGACGGGACACGTCCATGACGAAGTCCCCCGTGCCGCCATGCTTGGCATCCCACACGATTCGGTGGCCGCGTTCGCGCAGATCGTCCTCGAGGCCGGCCAGAGCGCGCGGCGTGAAGCACCGGTTTCCCACCCTGCGAACTCGGGTGTGTCGGGGCGGGTCCATGCACAGGAGGAGGTTCTTGGTGGATTCTCCTGTGGGATCGGACGCATCCAGCCGGCGAACGAAAGCGGAGTTGGCCTCCACCGACCACCCCGGATTCCTGGTCACGGCGGCGACGTCGGCGTGGCGGGTGAGTGCCCAGAATCCGGCGTCGCCGTATCCCGATATGGACGCTTGCGGATTCCACCGGATGGGTTGATTCCGGCGCAGCCAGGCGAACTCGTCCAGGGGCAGATGATCAGCCAGCAGGTCGGGATCGCTCAGGTCGAGGCGAGCGTCGACAGGCGTCGAGGGCACGACGGCGGACCTCCTCCTTGCCATCGTTGGCCCCGACGACCGTAGACTTTGATACTTGCCAGTGTCAACTAGGCTGGTGCCGAGATGGAGTACCAGGTGACGATGCCGTTCAAGGGGGTGAGCGCCGACGACCGGCGCCTCGACCGGCGCAAGCGCTTGGTGGGAGCCGCCTTCGAGATCGCCGGAACCGAGGGCGCCGGCGCGCTCGGCGTCGGTCGTGTGTGTCAGGCCGCCGGACTCACCAAGCGGTACTTCTACGAGAGCTTTGCGTCGTTCGCCGACCTCCAGAGCGCTGTCGTCGACTACGCAATCGCGGCGATGTCGGAGCGTGTCGATCCGTTCCGGCCTTCGGAGCCGGGCGGCCCTCCACAATCGTGGATCGAGGCGTTCGTCGGTGCTTTGGTGGACGACGAGTGCCTCGCTCGGGTGCTTCTCGCTGAGACCCACGGTGGCGCGCTCAGCGCTTTTCGGCATCAGATCATCGACGTGGCCATCGCAGGAATGGCACCCACCGGCTCGGACCCGCAGGTGGACCTTCGTGCTCGGCTCGTCGCCTTCGCACAGATCGGCACCCTGAGCGAACTGTGCCTGGCGTGGCACCAGGGGCAGTTGGCGATGGAGCGCTCCACACTTGTCGAAGTGCTCGCTGATCTGTTCGTCCGTATCGAGGGCGCTCGTTCTGCAGCCCCCGGCACGTCGAGCTCCTCCTCTCACGCCTGAAGACCACCGTGGAGCCGCCACTGGACCGCCACTCGGCCTCAACCGAGATCGTCGCGATGCCTACTGCTTGGAGATCGCTCGCCGTCGACATGGCTGTTCGTCGACACGGGGCCCAGCCAGAGACTGGCACCGACGGGGCGCGAACCGTCGAGGGCGGTTGAGACTGGCGCCGCGCCGCGAGCTCCCACCTGGTTGTCGAGATCTTCGACGCTGACGATCTTCGTGGCTCGGTTCGGGTAGGGGTCGGGGTAGTCGACGACCCGGATGCGACCGGTCGGGCGGTAGCGACCACTGTCGATGACGTCTCGAGGAACGTAGGGATCGAGATGCATGTTCCGGAAGAGTCGCGTGGTGGGCTCCCAAATGGTGACCCGCTCGTGCCAACGCAGGAGATCCAGCCTGCGCAGGAGCGTCATGAGTGTGACCAGGGTGCCGGCCAGCACGCCGGCGACCAGGGCACCCAACGGGGTACCGCCGGGGAGCACCGCGATCAGTCCGAGCAAGAGAAGGAGTAGGAGAAGCAGTCCGATCCATTCGATCGGTGACATGGCTTGGCCGGTGGCGGCCTCGATGAGAGCCCGGAATTCACCCGTGTCGACACCGATCTGGACCAACTCCTTGTACACGACCTCCTCCTGGCGGGTGCCAGGCGTCAGGGCGTAGACGGCCCCCATCAGCTGAAGGTATGAGGGCCAGGCTGCGTGGTAGTCGACCAGCCGGTAGTCGATCTGATCGGTGAGATGCCGGTCGATCAGCGCACGGATGCGGCTCCGGTCGCCCTCACCGAACACGGCCACCAATTGGTGGATCGAGAAAAGCGAGGCATTGCCCTTCGCCACCAGGTCATGAACCAGGGCCAGCCGCTCACGAGTTCGGACGATCGTGAAGGCCATCAGGA
>Ga0209415_10005721_pt1 | contig 22268 bp, 20 predicted proteins | sample PeaSoiSIISIP2007_FD_187696 | JGI IMG/M metagenome (GOLD analysis project Ga0209415, IMG submission 187696) | Peat soil microbial communities from Weissenstadt, Germany - SII-SIP-2007 (SPAdes) (version 2) | ecosystem: Environmental > Terrestrial > Soil > Wetlands > Peat | place: Germany... | reverse complement strand
CAGAGTTTCACGCAGCCGTTGACGGTACTGGCTGATCCGCGCATTTCGGCTTCGGACGCGGACATTCAATCGTCGGTGAAGACGCAGCTTCGCATTCGGGATGACATCACCCGCGCTTCCGATACCTTCAATCAAATTGAGTGGCTGCGGAAGCAAACCGAGGTTCTGGAAGCGATGCTGCGTCCGCCAAAGAAGAAGGAGAAGGAAAAACCTCCATTTGCCGAACCAGACGATTTCGATGAGCCGGAGCCTGCTCCCGCGGAAGATGAAGCCCAATCAAAACGGAAGGCGGAACTCCTGAAGGTCGTCGAAGAGATGGACAAGAAACTCCAGGCTGTCGAGTTCAAGCTGGTCACGCCGTCGCAGCTCAACAGTGACGATAAGTATTTCGTAGAGGCCGACAGGGTTTATCTCAATCTGATTTGGCTCAACGCGGAAGTTGGTCCCGGGGGCGGAGACGTTGCGGGCGGGGCGGACTTTGCCCCGACGGACACTGCTTTGGACTTGCTTCAGGGGATAGAGACGGAACTTGCCGGCGCTGTCGGGGATTACCAAAAGCTGATCGAAAAAGATCTCCCAGCGTTCAACCACACACTCGCGGAAAACAATCTAGCGGCGATAACCGCCGCCGCGATGGTCCAATGAGAAACTGAAAAGTAATCCGGCCGTCCTGCTCAGCATCTTTCCGCTCGCGGCGGATGCTCTGGGAGAGACACCCCTACCACTGCAATGGATTCAGACGTTTCCTTCGTTCTTATTGACAGTCGTCTGAAGAGTTAGGCAGGATGGCAAACCAAGTGGCTGCCTCCAGTTCTATCTCTTCATTCCTTCCGGCCGTTGTGTTTGTGAATCCCACAGCGGGCGGCGGGCGCAGCCTTTCTTGCCTCCCGCGCATCCGCAAAGTGTTCGAGACGGCCGCCATCCCCGCAGACTTCATTTTCGTGGAGGGCCCCGGCGACCTGGAGACGAAAGCGCTCGCTACGATAAAGAGTGGCAAGCGGCTTTTGTTCGCGCTTGGCGGGGACGGAACGTTTCACGAATTGGTGAATGCCGCATATGGCGCCGACGTGGTTCTTGGTGTTCTGCCAACTGGTGGAGGGAACGACTTTGCTGCGGCACTGCATCTACCTAAAGATCCTGTTGCAGCTGCGGAAGCGGTCATTCGTGGCGAGCCGAAGTGGGTAGATCTTGCAAGAGTGCACACAGCGGATGGACGCGTGCGGTTGTATTCAGGCGGAGGAGGACTGGGAATAGATGCCGAAGCAGCGCGGCACGCTGGAGAGACTTTTCGCGGTTGGCCGGGCCGATCCCGATATGTCGCGTCGGCGCTACGGGCCTACTTCGGGCATCGTCCACTCCGTGTGATGGCAGAATTTCCGCAGAGCAACTTGCCGCCGATCGAAGTCGATTGTCTCCTGGCGGCTGCGCTAAACACGCCCACCTACGGTGCAGGGATTCGGCTGGCACCGGATGCCCGGCTGGACGATGGCTGGCTTGAAGCGGTGATTGTCGGAGACCTTGGGGCTTTCCAAGTCCTGGCGTTATTGCCGCGATTGTTGAAGAGCGGGGAGCTTCGAAGTTCGCACATCCAGAGGCTTCGAGTGCAATCTGTGAGGTTCGCGACAGATCGGCCCTGCTTGTTTCATGGTGATGGCGAGATATTGGGTCCCACTCCAGTGGAGATCGAAATAGTGCCCCAGGCCGTGCGAGTCCTTGCGCCTGCAGGGTATTGACTTTCAGTAATGCCGCTTTCGCTTAGGATCAGGGTGTGTTTTTGCGAAAGACCTTGCGCCGGATATCTGGCCAGAATTCCTTCAATTCGTTGGAGAGACCATCCCAGAGGATTAGGAACCCAAACGTAGAAATGTTTCTACCTACTGTGCGGTCCTCCGCTGGATGGTAAATGTTTGAGATTCCAGCGGCCACGGCATTGCCGAGCGACTCCGAAATGTTGAAGCGGTCATGTCCGGAATCCGTGCGCGTGACAAAGAGTCTGTTAATCCCATGATAGGCGCGATGTACGAAGCTGCCTTTTCCCATCTGGTAGTAGCGAGGGTCTTCGTGCAGCAAACTCGGAAAAATGGCGGTAGTCATGTACGTTCCGATGCTGTTGTCGGCGAAGGACTCGCCATAGCGCTGTCCGTAGGCTCCCCAGCCCTGTCCCCAGGACTTTGGATCACTCTTCGCTTGGCTGATTGCGGCGAGGGCGCCGTTGAACGGGTACGCAGCCCAGTCGAAGACTCCCGCCGTGGCGAGTCGAAATTTTTGACCTGAGGTAAGCGGTGGAAGTGTCTTGGCGGTTTCCACGGTGCCGTAATTCGGCAGAACTTCGAAGATACGGTCGTTTACAGTACCGGTCTCTTTCTCCAGCTTGCTTTTGCCCACTTGAGCGTCAGGCGAATCTTTGTCCTGCGAATCCGTTGCCTTGTCCTTGGATGAGTCCGCCGGAGCAGGCGCAGGTGGTTGAGGAGTTGGCTGCTGAGCGAAAGTCGAAGGAGCAATGAAGAGCAGAACAATCAATATTCGTAGAGACAAATGGCTCGGCCTCACAATCGTCCAATCCAATCAGAACTCCGATTCTCTCCTGTGAGAAGGGGTTTGCAAAAAAGGGCTGACCGAGCATCCAGAAAGCCGTGTTGGGACTTAGATTCCCGTTCCACAGAAAGGGTTTCATCGGTATCGCAGGCAGCTAAGGTTATTTCTGGAGGATCGCGAAGGATCCAATTACCATTCACTTCGCTCAACCCTTCTTCTTATCGATTTTCAAATTCAGGGTGATGTCCTTGCGGCTGTCAAAACTCGAAACAGTATGGGTCGCGGATTGAGAGCCTTCTTTTTCTGCATGAATTTCGTAGTCGGCATTTGGATCGAGGCCGCTAAAGCGGTACTTGCCGGTGGTGTCCGTGTAGGAACTGCGAACGACATTCGTGCGGGTGTTTTTCAGGAAGACAACGCTTTCCGCAATGAGACTGTCGGATTTGTCCTGCACGATGCCGTGGACGGTGCGGAGTTGGGCCTCGCGCTTGGCGTCCTGCGCGAAAGTGAAGACCGAGCCCAAAGCCAGAATTGCCGCCATGAAAATAAATCGTTTTGGCGCCATCATTTGTTCTCTCCTCCCGCGGCTTCCATACGAAATACTATACGTGCTTCGCTAACTCCTGTCTTGGCATCCAGCGCGCGGATTTGATCGGCGAACCCTTTTGCCCTTACCAACATTTCGTAGTCCGAGCCTTGAGGAACGCGCACCGCAAAATCCCCGCGTGAATTTGTATAGCTGTCCCAGCGATATTTTTTCTCATTACGGCGCCGAATCTTCAGCTCCACGCCCGGGAAGGCGAAACCTTTGGCATCGAATACCGTCCCGATTATCAGGAAATCGTTGGCATGGCTGTACTTTTGTTTTTGTGGTTTCGTGGATGACTCCGCCGGGGCGGGTTGCGGGGCTTGAGGAGGCGGAGGTGCCTGCTCCTGCGCCCTAGCAATGGCCGGATGACAGGTAATCCATACTGCTGCCATTCCCGCGAGGACAATCCACCGGGGACTTTGCATGAGCCCTCTCCTGTCAGTTTAGATGCTTGTGCTGGGAAAGCGGATATTGGACTGTACGGCAGAAAAGGGCTATTCGTCGTCCTCTTCTTCTTCGTCGTCTTCCTCATCTTCGTCCGGGAGATCGCCGTTCTCCGCAGCTTCTTCTTCGTCGTCATCTTCTTCTTCATCATCGAGGTCGTCAGAGATGAGGTTCAGATGCACGGGATGCGTCTGGGAGACCTCGAGCTCGGATTCGCACTCGGGGCAGCTCAAGATTTCGCCTTCTTCGACTTCGTCTTCGTCCACGTCGATTTCGGTGGAACACTCAGGGCAGCGGATCACGGCTCCATCCTCCGTAGCAATGTTCGCAGCGCGGGGCCCACAGATTGTGCCGCCGCCATGGCGTATTATATACCGCGTGGTGCTAAGTCAACTCTAATGCGCGGGGCGGCTGCTTCGATTGTAAACCGCTCCGGGGTAGAAATCCTAAAGTGGCTTCCTCGCGAGAATATCCCGAGCGTCCGATTGTCGGTGTTGGCGGCGTGATTATTGAAGATGGGCGTGCCCTGCTCATTCGCCGCGGCAGTGAGCCTTTGCGCGGGGAATGGTCCATTCCTGGAGGGACACTAGAGCTGGGCGAATCGTTGCAAGCGGGTGTGGCGCGCGAACTGCGCGAGGAAACAGGTCTCGACGTGCGCGTATTGGATCTCATCGAAGTGTTTGACCGGATATTTCCTGATGAGAGCTTGCAACCTTCCGGGGGGAAACGCCAGCCTCGTTTTCATTTCGTTATCGCGGATTATTTGTGCGAGCGTATCGACGGCGAACCGCGGGCGGGAAGCGACGTCACCGATGTGGCGTTTGCCACCGAAGAGGAGTTGGGGAACTTCCACCTTACAAAGACGGCTACCCGCGTCTTAAAGAAAGCGTTTGCCATGGCTCGTTCGCGGCCCACATCGCGCTGATCCAGGAGCGAAGCTTCTAGTCTGTGGATATTAACTAAGGGGCCTTGGCGATTTCGATGCTTCCATTCGAATCGGTCAGCTGCAATTGGCAGCCTCCTCCACCGATCGTCCCGTTTAGCGAATCGCCGCCGATGTTACCCGTCGCCGTGACTGGCAAGTCGGAAGAAACCCTGCCGAAAGAAGTCCGCGCGGAAACGTTGTAGCCCACGCCATCCGGTATGCGAACGCGAATGGAAGAAAACGACGTCTTGAGGGAGATGTCGCGGCAGCCGCTGGCGGAACGCAGTGCGGTCACGGCGATGGCTCCATTCTGATTGTCCACGCGGATGCGGCCGCCTACGGATTCCAGCGTAACGCCGGAAAAGGAAGTGGTCGCAGTGGCGTCCCCTTTGATATTTCGTGCAGTCACTGAGCCATTGCTATCATCCGCGGTCAGATTACCGTTGATTCGGTCGGCGGTGATGCTGCCAAAGCTGGTCTTCGCGTATGCATCAGCGCCGATGTCCGTGAGCGTGATCGCCCCATTTCCAGTGATTGCGCGAATCCCCTTTGGAATGTTTGTCGCTTCAATGGCCCCAAACGAAGACTTGAGCGTGACGACTCCTCGAATATCACGCACGGTGATCTTTCCGTTGGAAGTCTCGGCGTCTAGTGAACCGTTGATGTTCTCTAGATCGAGGTTGCCAAAGGAATCGCGGATGGTAACGGAAGGTCCTGTAAGCGCGCTGGCTCTAACGCGGCCATTGCTAGTGGTGCAGTTTACCCGGCCCTTTACGTCGGTAAAGGTTACGTTTCCGAAGCTGTCGGTGACATCGAGGGAACCGGCGACCGAAGAAACGTCCACGTTGCCGTTGTTGTCATGGACGGACAAATCTCCGCGAATATTCTTTGTATCGACGTTGCCGAACGAAGTTGTGACCGTGGCCGAGGCGGCGCCGTCGAGAGTGATCGCTCCATTACCTCCCGTGATGGTCGCGCCGCTTTGAATGTTGCGCACCGCGATGCTGCCGAAGCGATCCTGGACTTCAAGAGTTCCCTTTACGTCGGAAACCTGCACGGAACTATTCTTGTTGTTGACGACGGCGTTGCCCCCCACGCCGGTCAACTCCATACTTCCGAAGGAGTTGTTCAGACGCACTGGGCCGACTTCCTGGACAGTAACTGAGCCGAAGCCATTTTCGACTTCCACGGCGCCGTGGACACGCGCGACGTTAACGCTTCCGAAGCTGTTGCGGATATTCAAAGGGGCATCCGCCGGCATACCGATATCGTAGCTCACCGACCAGGAGGAATGCTTGCTGATATGGAACCACTTGTTCTCTTCTGGCGGATAAATCGTGCGAATGGTCACGCCATCGGCCGTCTGTTGCACTTCGATTTGAATTTTTTGGGCGAAGGACTCGGCTTCGTCATGGGAGCTGGCCTGTGCACGGATGACCGCGGAAATCTTAACTTCGCGGCCGGCTTCTCCGTGGACTTTGACCTCGCCGAATTTGTGCTCGACGCGAACAGACTGTCCCGCGCCCAGTGTCAATGCCTTGTCAAAATTGCGCGTGACCTCATCCTGTGCGCGGCTGGCAGCCGCAAATGCCGGAGATGCCGCCAGCACAAGGACGGCAATGCCGCTCATGAGGTACAAGCTATGCAAACGCTCTCGATTCTTACTCGATACCAACAACTTCATCGCTTTTCCTCCAAAATATCTTGCAGCGTTTGCTGCTTTTCCTGGTACATCGCCAAAAGTTGCTGGCGAAGATACGCATTGGATGGATTCATACCAGCCTGCGCACGAAGATCGTTAATGGCGCTATCGAGCACGAGCAGCTTTTCGCGATAGCTGGCCTGCAGAGGTGTAGCGGGGTTTTCGAGTTGGGGCTTGGCGTCGACAGCCAGCTTGTCGATGGCCTGCTCGTAGGCGGCTTGGGCGCGCTCGACTTCGGCGAGAGCGGGGCTCTTCAGAAGCGATTGGTCGCCGCCGGATACAGGCTTAGCGGGGTGCAAATAAATCCAGCCGGCGGAAACGGTCAGGATCAACACCAACGCGGCTGCGGCTGCGGTTTGCCATCCAAGCGAAAGGCCAAAGCCAAGCGAGAGCCAGCTCCAGCGCCCCGCGCGGATTTTCTTAGAGGCAGCTTCTGCTGTGAGCGCTTGCTCGATACTGGGCCACAAGGCGGGCGAACCGGAATAGTCGCGCAGTTCCTTCGCTGCGACACTGATAGCCTTCCATGCGCGCAATTCTTCTGCACAGTCCCCGCAGTTTGCGCTGTGCGCTTCGAGAGCAGCCCATTCGGCGGGCGTGCCGTCTTCAAAAATCCTGTCGCGATCTTTACATGTGATATTCATTGGCGTTCACCGTGCTCCCGCAGTGCTATTGCTGCGTGGAGGCTCAAGTACCTGGCGAAGATTTTTCTTCGCCTGAAAAAGTGTGTTCTTCGAAGCCGTCTCCGTGATTTCCAGCATTCCGGCAATCTCCGCATGATGGAAGCCCTCGACTTCGTACAGCAAAAAAACGTCGCGCTGATGCTTGGTTAACGCGGCCAGCGCCCGTTCCAATGCCATCTTCAGGGAAGGATGAGCTCCGGGTGCGCGCGGCTCCGGGCGTGGCGACTCTTCACTATTATCGTTCTGGACTTCTTTTTTTCGCACCCTGCTGCGGCGCGCGTCGTAGCACGTGTTGATGAGAATCCGGTACGTCCAGGTAACAAAACTGGATTGCCCGCGAAAGCCGCCGATGCTTCGCTGCACTTTCAAAAACGTTTCCTGCACAGCATCCTCGGCGTCGATCGGATTGCCCAACAGATTGCGTGCCACGTTTTTCATACGCGCGCCATGAAGGGCATAGAGGCGCTCGTATCCGCCAAGATCGCCCATGCGGCAGCGCTGCGCCAGTTCGGCGTCCTCAGAAGCTACAGCACTCGTAGCGGCAGGCGGCGCAGTCTGGCTGAGGCGGCCTGTCAGGTCTTCGGAAGGTTCCACTCGCATCTCCCGTTCGCGCGGCACGGAAGAGATTCTAGTCTTCCAGGGCAGCGCAAGTCCCATAGTTCCCATTCCTAGCTCCTGGGATATAGACGTCACGGAGGGGCCAAATGTCAGGGCGAGGGTTTGCCCCGTCTATCCGAGGGACTTACTTGTCTGAGGCTAAAGGGCTGATTGCAGAGGTGATAGCAGGTGAGGAATCGAGAGCAAGGTAGATTTTCTTGTGCAAGAGGCTGTTTTCGTGCCCGATGATTAGAACTGTCTCCGGGTCATCCTCCGTGATCAGCAGGCGCAGTCCGGAAGCGCTCTTGGGCACGTCGAAAACGATATCCTTTGCGAAAGACTGGCCGGGCCGCAATGGCCTCTGCAGGGAGCTCGAGTCGCCATTTATACGTGCAAGCCTGGCTTCTCCTTCCGTAGAGGGCAAGTAGACACGGCCGTTTGCGTCCACAAGCACAACACGGCGCGCGTTAGGCGTGAGCGGCCCGTCGCCTCGGTTTGGAGAAATAGTGCGCTCGTCGAACCAAACCTTGAGGCGAGTGATTACAAATTGCCCCTGCGCTGAGGTTTGCCGCAACTCTGGACCCAGGACACTCGTTGTTTGGACGCCGGAGACGGAATAGCCGATGTGACAATCGAGCTCACAAAAATACTTCCAGCCTCCCGCCGGCAAGACCTTCTCACTGCTCGTCAGCGAGACGATGCAAAGCAATAATGCGTAGCACGCGATAATTGCCAGAGCGGCGGCGCCGCCGATGCGCGCGTAGAGCCTGGAACGGCGCACTGCTCCGTACAGCAGAACCAACAGACTCACTCCGGTAGTGAACACCGCGCCGAGAAAGAGCAGCACAACGATCGGTGCCAAATGGGGGGTAGTTTCAGCCATCTCTTTACTCCCTTCCAAGGAAGTTACCCAGCAATTGCATCGGGCAGAGCTCCACGAGTTCTCTCGCGCCTGCTGAATTCCTGCACTGCGCCCGCAAGGTCGGCCGCCGTAAAATCCGGCCAGCGTTTCGACAAAAAGACAAATTCCGCGAAGGCGCACTCCCACAAAAGAAAATCGGAGAGGCGCTGCTCGCCGCCTGTCCGGATGAGCAGATCCACTTCTGTCGAACCGCCTCGAAGGACTTCCGCCAGAACGTTCGAGAAGGACTCGGGCGAGAGTTCGGTAACTTTGTAAAAACGGCAGGCGGCGTGATAGATCGCTTCGCGGGCGGAGTAATCAATCGCCAGTCGAAGATGAAGGCGCGTGCCACTTGCGGTAGCGGCTTCGGAATCTGCTATTGCTTGCCGCAGAGTGGCTGGAATCCGGTCTCGGCGCCCGATGACGCTGAGCCGCACGCCTTCCGCTATACAGTGAGATGTTTCTATCAGCAAGTATTCATGCAGAAGGCGGAGGATCGCATTCACTTCCGAAGCGGGGCGCTTCCAATTTGCCGAAGAGAGAGCAAAAAGGGTAAGCGTGTGGATTCCCATGCGTGGCGCGCCTTCGATGATGCGGCGAGCGGATTCGGCGCCGGCGCGATGGCCGGCGGAGCGAGGCAAGCCGCGCGATGTCGCCCAGCGTCCATTTCCGTCAGAGATGATGGCCACGTGAATACCAGAACTCAAGACAGGTTCAGGAGGTGTTGTGGCCAGATGCTGCATGGTTAAGGGTTGCATGTTTTTACTTCTTTCTCCGCCGCCGGAAAAATCGCCATAAACTACTCTGTAACGCAAAGTGCATAGACAAAAAAATATATTCTGCTTAACCTTCGCGCGTCGCGCGAATCAACGCTTCCATATGATTCAGATAACGCTCCAACGCGCGCCGGCCTGCCGCTGTCAAGCGATACTCCGTCTTGGGCAGCCGTCCATCAAACGATTTCGTGCACACGATGTAGTCTGCTTCCTCGAGCTTGCGCGCGTGCACGCTCAGGTTTCCGTCCGTGGTCTTCAGCAGGGCTTTGAGCTCATTGAAAGTCAGCGAGCGGTTCACCGCCAACGCGCTGACAATCCCCAGGCGAATTCGTTCGTGGATTAGCCGATCCAGGTCCGGCGAAACGGCCTCGCGTGCCGAGCCACGTACGGCAGCGAGGGAAGCGTCACGCTCGCGCGTGCGCTGCTGACGATCCTGGTGAGCTGTCGATGACTTCGCCATGCGATTCTCTTTATCCGCCGTGATGCCGGGCAATCCAAATTCCAAAGCCGAGTTGCAAAACTCCGAATCCTGCCGCCATAAACGCGTCGCCCCAGTGAGCAGGCGCAAAAAGTGCGGCTGCGCCGAGACTCATGAGGCAAAAACCCATGACCGGAACGACGCGCACCGAAAACGCACCGCCGGTGACGATCGCAGTCCCGTAGAGAAGCAGCCAAACCCCTGGAAGCGCCGCTCCAGCGCCCGCCGCGAATAGAGCAAAGGTCAACAATCCTCCAACGATGATCGGCGGCGCAAAGCTGAACAGGAATTTGCGGCCCGGACCTGAAAAAAGAGCTGAATTCGCGCGATGTGCCTTCGTGGCCGCTGCTGGAGCGGCGATCGCTACCGCGACAAAAGCCTCAACAAGCCAAACGGCTAACCACGCTCGCGGAGAGGTTTGACGGGCTGCAACGAAAGCAGCCGCGAGCGCGGTAATGCCCATCGCGACTCCGCCCCAGCCGGGGACGGCAGTAAACTCGGCCGCACTCTCCATCGTTTCGCGAATGTATTTGAGATGGTCGGCCGCGCGTGCGTCTATGGGGATGGGTTCGCGATTGTTCGAGCGGAGAGGGCCAGTGGCTGCCATGCAAAAAGCCTATCTCAATCTCCGATAATTGTCAAGTACTTTGTAGCATAAAGTTAGCGTGGAGTTTTGACTTAAGGCCGCTTCGGATAGCACCCTCTGATCGCGTTCCAGCGGATGGTAAACACATCCAGAAACATGTGAATGCTGTCCCGGAACATGTTTACTTTCGTTGCAGGCGAATGCCCCCAGCGCACCGGGATTTCGATGGTTTGCAGGCCATGGTGCCGCGCCAGATAGAGCAATTCCGGATCGAATCCAAACCGCTCGATGCGCTGCTGCTCGAAGAGAATCTTGCAAGGTTCGCGCCGGAACGCTTTGAAGCCGCACTGCGTGTCGACAAATGGCAAGCGGAGAATCACACGCACGATCGTATTGAAAATGATGCCTGCGAACTCTCGAAAACGTGACTCATGAACCGTAATAAGACTTCTGTCGAGGGCTCGTGAGCCTATCGCTACGTCGTAGGTCTTCAAAGCATCGAGAAGTTTTGGAGCTTCTTCGATCGGCGCGGAAAGATCCGCATCGGTAAAGAGCACGCTTCGGCCGCGCGCTTCCTGCATCCCATGACGAACGCTGAAGCCCTTTCCGCGATTCACGCCGTTCGAAACGACGCGCAGGTTTGGTAGGGTTTTTTGAAAAGATTCGGCAACCTCGGCCGTACGGTCTTTCGAGCCGTCATCGACGACGAGAATTTCCGTATCTGCTCCTAAAATGGGAAGGAAAGCTGCGATTTGCTCGAGAGTTGCGGGGAGGCGTAGTTCTTCGTTGTAGGACGGAATTATAATTGAAAGTTCAGGCGTCGCGGTACTCATCGCGCCGGAGGTTCCTTCCATCCGTAGTAGCCGATAAGGGGTACGAAGCGGCACGCTTCCAGGGTGTGTGTCTCATAGGAATTGCCATGACGCTCAAGGTAGAGCAATTCCTGATTCTCCGCATCTCCTACGGGCAAAATCATCCGACCGCCCTCCGCGAGTTGAGAACGAAGCGGCTCCGGAACGCCAGGTGCCGCTGCTGCGACGAGGATGGCGTCGAATGGTGCAACATCAGGCAGACCCAGCGTGCCATCGCCGCAATGAACATGCACATTTGCGTATCCCAGACGCTCAAGCCGCGCCGCCGCAGTGGCGGCAAGCTCCGACTGCGACTCGACAGTGAAAACGACTTTCACCAGCTGCGAAAGTATCGCGGCCTGATACCCGCATCCTGTTCCGACTTCCAAAACGCGCTCGTTACCAGTGAGGTGCAGCGCGGAGGTCATCGCCGCGACAATGTAAGGCTGCGAAATCGTCTGACCTTCTCCGATGGGCAAGGGCGCGTCTTCGTAGGCACGTGGGCGAAACTCGGTTGGTACAAACTCTTCACGGTGCACCGCCGCCATGGCCGAAAGCACACGGGAATCGCTGATGCCTCGTCGTCGTAATTGGCGCTCGATCATTTCAGCGCGCGGCACGGCAAATTCGTCGCCGGCCCCCTCTGGGGACGGCACACTAGGCCCGCTACTGCGAAAAGGCTTCATCTTGCCCTTGCCCTTACCTCATCTTCCATAGTCGCTGCAGCAAAGGTCCCACTCATCAGGCATGCGAAAGCGTCGCTGCGTGTTTTTCCCAAGCTCGTGTTTCGAGAATCTCCGCGATCTGCGCAATCGCAAGGTCGCATTCGTCTTCGCGATTATAGAAATGCGGCGAAAGGCGAACCCCGGCTTTCGGACGGTAGTCGACCAGAATCTCCCGTGCCAGCAGTTCATGACTCACTTCGGCAGCGTGCGGGCAATCGACGGAAACCGTCCCCGCCCGTTCCGCGGGATTTTCTGGCGTGTTGACGCGCCATCCGTGCGCCTTTGCGCCCTCAAATAGACGCGCCGTCATGCGCATGGATTTTTCTCGAATCCTGCCAATACCTGCTTTATTCAAAATGTCCAAGCCTGGCTGACAGGCATACAGCGCGGGAATATGCGGTGTACCGTTCAGATAGCGAAAGGAATCCGCGCGGGAATCGATGGCGCCTGTCTCAAACGCAAAGGGCCGCTGATGCGCAATCCATCCCGTAATCGCCGGTTTCAACACCGGACGCAAATCTTCCCGCACGTAGAGATACCCGACGCCGGGCCCCCCGCAAAGCCACTTGAGTACTCCACCGCACGCAAAATCGACACCCAGGCCACGGACGTCGATCGGAATCGTCCCAGCCGCCTGAAAAACATCCAGAATGACGCGCGCGCCGACGCGATGCGCCTTCTCAATAATGGCGCGCGCATCCACAATGTAGGCGCTTCGAAACAGTACTTGCGAGATCGGCACCAGGAGCGTGGTTTCGTCAATCGCCGCTAAAAACTTATCCAAGTCAAATCGCACGGAATCATTGCTGGGAACAAGTTCCACGTGTGCCCCGTTGCGCCGCTGCTCATGGTAGAAATACTGAATGGAAGGAAACTCCAGGTCCGTCATCACCACTCTATTTCGCGGTCCGCGAAAATCAAAACACGAACTGATCACCGCCTGAATTAACGTGACGTTTTGATGAAGAGAAATCTCGCCGGCTCGTGCGCCTATCAACGGAGCGATCTTGTCGCCCACGCCGACGGCCATGTCCCACCAGCCTTCTTCCCACGCGCGCACTCCCCGCTCGCCCCATGAATCAGCATAGGCGCGCACACCTTCGTACACCCCGCGAGGCATTGCCCCCAGCGAGTTGCTAATCATGTAGGTGGTCTTATCGAGGATCGGAAATTCGCTGCGCCACTTCAGCAAGTCATCCATCTTGCAAAGCTCCATCGGAAATCTTTGGGGAACGGACCTTTCTCCACACAAGGTAGCACAGCGAAATGAACACAAGCCAGGGAACACCCGCTTTCAACGTGATGCGCAGATCGGGAACCCACCAAGTCGACATAAGCACCGCAGTGAGTCCCAGGAGCCCCAGGATCGAACTCCACGGCCCGCGCGGAGCAAGCCGCATCGGTGGTTTCTCCCACCTTGCCGTTCGGCGCCGAAACGCAAGGTGGGTGACAAAGATCATTTGCCAAACAAATATGCCGCCTAGGAACGCTGATCCCAGCATGTATACATACGCTTTCGCATGAAACCAATGATCCACGAAAAGCGCGGCGAACATTCCCGCGCTGGATACGAGCAACGCCACTACAGGAGTCCCGCGATTGCTCAATCGCCCCAATCCCGCCGGCGCATATCCTCCACGCGAAAGCGAAAAGAGCATTCGCGCCATTAAATACAAATTGCAGTTGACGCTGGAAAGCGCCGCCGTAAGCACCACGAAATTCATAAGCCCTGCTGCCGCGGGAATGCCGACAATTTCGAAAACGCGCACAAAGGGGCTTTCTCCCAACCCGACTTCATTCCATGGGACGATCCCTACGACTATGGCGAGCCCGCCGATATAAAAAAGCCCGAGCCGCCCAAGTGTCCAGCGCAATGCCCTTGGCAAGGCCGTCGTAGGATCTTTCGCCTCGCCCGATGTGACTGCAACTATCTCCACGCCCAGAAAGCTGAAGATGGCCATTGCCACGCCGAGCCCCACTCCTTGCCATCCGTTTGGAAGAAACCCGCCATGCCCCGTGTAGTTCGCTACTCCAATCCGAGGGAAACCGAATCCCAAGAGCAACGCCGTGCCAAGAATCAAAAACACGGCGATGGTCAGTACCTTAATCATCGCGAACCAATATTCAAACTCACCAAAACTTGCCACACTTCTTGCATTCACATAAACGAGTGCCGCCGAAAACCCCGCAATCCACATCCACGATGGAACATTCGGAAACCAGTGCTTGCAATAAATCGAGGCAGCCACGACCTCGCTGCCGGTCGCAATCACTTGCGCCAGCCAGTAGGAATAACGCATCGCGAAACCAGCCCATGGATGCACATATATTTCGGCGTACACGCCGAACGAACCCGCCACGGGATGCGCTACAGTCATTTCGCCAAGCGCCCAGATCAAGCAGAGCGCAATCGCCGCCGCCGCCAAAAAACTGAAAATTACGCCCGGTCCCGCGAGCTTTACGGAAATGGCGCTGCCGAGGAAGAGCCCTGTTCCGATCGCCCCGCCAATCGCGATCATCGAGAGTTGCCTGGGCGTTAAATTGCGATGAAGCCCCGCTTCCCGCTCGACGATTTCGCCGTGCGCCACGCCGCTCGCCGAAACCGAACCCGAAGATGTTGTCTCCGCCATGCCGCGGCATGGTAGCAGAAAGCCGCCAGCACCGCGTCCGAACCACCTGAACGTACGGACAGTTTAGCCAGAAGCACGCCTGTCCCCCGCGATTGGGGTGGCCGGCCGCATCCTTCCCTAGAATCGCAGGAGTGGCGGAAAAGCTCTGAAAGCTCTGCCACGGAGGAAGTTAGTCATGAAAGCCGTTCTTGCCCTTGTTATTATTTACGTCGGAACATTCTTCCTGGCCATCCAGGGCGCATCGCAAAATCCGGTCAGCGCCGCGCTACAAAGCGCTGCCGTGCAGGACCAGGCAAGTTCGGGGCAAGCCAAGCCCATTGATCCCGTCAAGGACGCCGACATTCGTTCGCTGATGGAACTCATCGGCGCGCGCGATCAGATCCAGGACGCCGTCAGCAACTCCAGTGAGCAGTACCGGGAAAAGCTTCTCGCGACCGTTCCCAACAACGACAAAGGGCAGGCCTTCGTGACGTCGTTCATCGAAAGCTATCAAAAGAAATTCGACGTCGACCAGATGACCGAGCAACTCGTAGCTATTTACGATAAGCATTACACCGACGACGAAATCAAGACGATGCTGCAGTTCTACGGCTCTCCCGTGGGACAGAAGGTCGCTGCAGAAACGCCCAAGATTGGCCGCGAAATCCAGGTAGTTAGCCGTACGACCGGCGCTAAGGCCGCGAAAGACGCTCTGCAGGCAGTGAAAGTGCAGAATCCGGAAATCGGCCAATCCGCGCGACTTGGCAACAATGGTCCGCGCCGCTGGCAGCCCGGCACTCGCGCGCAGCAAGGCCAGTCTCAGCAGGCCGCGCAACAGCCGGATCCCCCGCAATTCTAGTTTTAGGTAACTGCCAGACAGCCTACTGGAAGTGTTTCTTAATCTTGACGTCGATGCCAAACGTGCCGTTTTGATCGCGTAGCGCCACGATCGAAACGTTGCGGTCGATGTTGTATTCCACCTGGATGACCTGCTGCTGAGTCGAACCCACATTGGAAACGTATGTAATCGTGAGATTGCGCGTGACTTGCTGCTGCACCGTCACTCGAGCCGCGGCGTTTTGTGAAGAGCCCGTCGAGCCGACTTCCGCTAACCCCGGATCCACACGAAGCCGCGTGATCCCAAACAATCGCTCGAGCCTCCCACTGACTTGGCTCGACACGGCCTCCGATAAAATCGCCGACGCTCCTGACGATGCGTTTTGTGTCGCGCCCGTTCCGCCGCCTCTGATGCTCGCTTCCGAACTGGTCTGCCCAAGCGCCAGCAGCGTAATGATGTCGTTCGCCGGCAGCGGCGGGTCAGAACGATAAGCCAACGTCAGCTTGCTTGCGGGCCCATTAAAATTCAGCGTGATCTCGTACTGTTGAATCGTCGTTGTCGCTTCCACGTTCAAAACCGGGTCGAGCCGGAACGGATTCGCAAAATTCATGTCGCCCCGCGTCACCCGGTACCTGTCGCCATGAAACGTCATCTCCCCGGCGAGGATGTGAATGTGCCCCAGTAGAATCGGATGCTCCCATGTCCCGCGCACGCGCAGGTTCGCTTCTGCTTCGAGCTCCGCACCAGGCCACTCCATTCGCGCGTCGGGCGCCGATAGAGCAGAGATATCGAATTGCAAGTTGCGTAGGAACGGCGAACTAGTCGATGGGCCTGAAATGCTTCCTTTTGAAGACACCAGCACACTGGCAACTTCCAGCCCCTGCGTCAGCGTCACCCGCTCGATCACCACTCTTCCCGAAAGAACGCCGGCAGTAGGCGTGCCTGCCAGCCGCAGCGATCCTCCCGCCAGCCAGCTCATGCCCTCTGGGTACCGGATACGCACCCGTTCGGTTCGCACGGTTACGTCATACCGCAGCGGGGTCTCACTGTAGTTCAGGCTTCCGGTAAGGTGCATTGTTCCGCCACCGGATTCCGCTGTCACGTTTTCGAAGAATAACCTCGTCGCGTCAAAAACCAAATCGCCAGTGATATTGCTCATCCCCGTTGGAAAATCTGCCACTCGCGCCGATGCTTTTTCGATGTGCACTTTTCCCGTGATGCGCGGCCGGTCAAACGGTCCTTCGAAGGATGCGTTGATCTGGGCCGGGCCACTCGCTTCCAGCGCCGGCAAAAACCCTGTGACTAGCCGCAGGTCCAGCGCGCCATTTAGCTTCAACCCCAGCGTGCCCTTTCCCGCAAATCGCACTGCTCCCGCAATGGCGATGTTTGTATCCGTTCCCTTGAATGTCGCTTGTTCGATTTCCAGAATCTCCTTTGACGTGCGCAGATGAATGGGGCCCGAATTTTCCAACTGCACGTTGGCATAAGTCAGTGCCAGCTTGGAAAAAGTGGCGTCCACGACGATTTTCTCCGGCTCCTTCAATTCGCCTGCCACGCTGATGTCTCCGTCAGCCACGCCGTGACCGTTAAACTGCGCGAGATGCAAAGCTGTCATCAAGAACGGATTCAAGTCGATGTTTGCAATCGAAACTTTCCCGTTCAGAGGGTACGGATCAGCCAGCCCAAGCCTAACTTCGCCCGAAATCCCCCCGGTGGTCATCGCCGAACCAAGCTCCAGCTTCGCCGTGCGTCCGTCGGATGTCAGACCGCCGTCGAAGCTTCCAATCACATCCTTACCGATGCGGAAGTCCACCACTCGAAACGTTCCCTCGCATTGTGGTGCACGAACGGGACCGTTTGCCTTGAGACGAAATGTGACAAGTCCTCCGATCAGCAGCCTTGCTGACCGCAATTTTTCTATGTTCTCGAGAGGTAAGGACGCGCCCACCAGATCCGCCGTAATGCTTTGGTCCGAAAAACGATAGCCGGCCGTCCCGGTAACGATTCCCGCTCCCCGCCCACTCTCTTTTCCGGGAGCAAACACGCGGAGTTCCGCGTCGGCGATGCGCACTTCGTCAGGCGAGAGGTTCAGTTGGCCTCGCAATCGATTGAAGGAGACACCAAAGACAATTCCTTCACTAAGATCGAAAAGCCCGGTAACCACCGGCGCCGCGCGCATCCCGTGCCCGTGCAATTGCCCGCTCAAGACGCCTTGCACTGGATACGCCGAACCCAGCAACTTCTGAATCGTTTCGACCGGAGTCTTGTCGAAGTTCACATCCGCGGTCCATTCGTTCTCTGGCAGAAAACTCCAGTCGGCTAAGTCGAGCCTTCCCTCAATCTCCGTCTCCATTGCCCCATATCGCAACTTGCCTCGGGCTAGTTCAAGTTCAGTGGCCGAATAGCTGAAGTCGCCTTCGATGGAGTCCAGCGCCGCTCCGTTGTAACGCACCCTCTCGCTCCGCAGGTGACCGCTAAATGTCGCGTGTCCCGCGGGACCCGAGATCTTGCCGTCCCATTGCGCACTCCCCGAGATTTCCTTGATTGCGTCTGCGGAGCCGCGCTTCGCCCCGCGTATCGCGTCGATGAAATCTTTGTACGATTCGAGCGCCCCAGTCTCGAAATGCACGTCCAGCATGGAATTCCGCGGCGCAAGCACTCCGGTAATCGTCCCTCTAGACGACGGCGTTTCGAATTCGCCCGCGCCGATCGCGAATACCCCGGAATCGAAACGGTAATGAAGTTGCCAGCTCGCCGTAACTGGCAAATGGCCCGCCGCCAAAACGTCCCCAGGCGTCCAGTCCATCTTTCCGCCCAGCTCAAAATGTTCGAACGCATTGCTCCATGTCTCGATAGTGTCTCCACTCAGCAAAGCGTCCCATTCCAGTTCATCTATCGGGAATCCGGGGTGCTCGATGGCGGAAAATACCCCCGCAAGTCGTACATTTTGGATGTGAGTCTCCGCCCGGAACTGAACTCCCGCGAAACGCAGCGTGACTTTCCCTTTGACCGTTCCGCCAAAAATCTCCGCCAGAAAGTCCGGCACCGCAAGCCCATCGTTGTTAATGCTGTAGCTCCCGCGGCTGGTGAGTCCCGCGGCGTGGAAAATGTCGTAAGTCAGATGGATGTCCCGCCCTGCGTAGCTGCCGGTCCCTTTGTACTGGCCATCCGCAAGAGTTCCCTCGCCCCGCACATCCACGTGTCCCGTGGGGGTCAGCGGCGAACGAAACGTCTCGCGGAAATCCAGCAGTTCCACCCATCCCCGGTGTCGAAAACTCCATTTCGGTTTTGAGAAGTCTGACATCTCCGCTTGGGCATCAAGGTGGGATCGCCCGGCACTTAGCACTCCCTGCTCCAGAGTGAATCCATCGCGCCATATTGTAAATTTTGCGGAGAGATTTGCTGAGATCGGCACCATTCGATGTGCGGTGAACTTGATTCCCTGCCATTCCAGGTTCCCAAAATATAATGGATGCTCCGCCGTTCCGCCCGCGTCGAGACCCAGGCTCATCGCGCCGCCTTCCACCGCCAGCGGCACCATCACTTCGTTGTACAGAATCCACCCGTCTTCGATATTGATCCGGCGTACGCGGAGATCGAAAAGCGTCTCGCGCAGTGGCTTATTGGAACCGCGCACTTGCCCCGGAGCCAGCATGTTTGTCGAGCCGTCCTTAGCGACCCTCACATGCACTTCGGGTTTTTTCACCAGGAGGTCGCTCAGGGATACCTTTCGCCCCCAGAACGAATCGATCTGCAATTCCGCTTGCACTTCTTCCGCCGAGAACAGAGGCTGCGTCCCCGCTGGCTCACTTCCGTGAATCACCAAACCCTTCAGCGTGGTTCTCTTTGAGAGCCACTGAATCGAAATGGCCCGCAACTCCACGCGCCCGCCGGTCGCTTTCTCCAAGCGGTGCACGATCCATCGCTGCAGGATCGGATTCCCCGCCCCGCTTCCGAAGAAGCCAATTACGCACAAGATCGCTATGAGCGTCAGCACCCATGGGGTGTGGATCACCCAATTCCATATTGGGTGCCGCTTGCGGACCTTCATTTCACTCCCGCTTCAGAAAACTTTTGCACGTGCAGCCGTGCGCGGCTTTCCTTCAGCCAGCGGTCCGCCTGCTCGTTGATATCGTTCTGCACTAGAGCTTCCTGGATGATGTCCCGCGAGGCATCCAGGGTCGGAGGTTCCTGCCCGCGTGCCTTTGCACGTGGCACGACCGCATTTTGATAAAAATCCTCGATCGCTTTTTCGTCGATCTGCGCCGACGGCCGGAATCTCGAGTCGAGATAGTTGCTCAGGTAAAGCTGAGCGGCAACGATCTTTCGCACTTCCGCGTCATTCAGCCCGCTGTGTTTTTTGCGCGCTTCATATTCCTCAGCCGATGCAAAGGATTTCACCACTCTTGCCACGCCGCTGTCGATTTCTTCGTTCTTCGGCTCGGGAAACCGCGACAACTCCGCTTCCGACCTCACGATCCACTGATCGATCAGCCGGTCCAGAATGGCGCTCTCGCTTTCTGATTTTCCGTCCACCAGTTCTTGGTACTCCTTTAGTTCTTGCACGTCACTCCGCAATATGATGTCGTTCTCGACTCGCGCCACGATCCGGTCCACCACCTCCTGCCCATTCGATAATGAAGCAGTAACAAGCGCCAAAAAGACAAAGCAAAAGCCGGAAATCAATCCTCGACTCGTCAAAAGGTCGACCCCAAATTGAAGAAAATCTGAAGCCTCGGCAGTTGCGTTCCCTTAAAGCAAAGCGGAGTCACTGGTGTGCCCGTCGTGCTGCTGACGCACGGCACGACGAAGAAAGGCCGGTTAATTTGATATCCGAGATCGATTCGAATCGGTCCTACCGGCGTCGAATAGCGGAGACCGAAGCCGATGGTGTGGGCGAAATAATTCAGCTCGTTCGTGCAGTTGTAGACGCATACCGTCGGATTCGTGGCGCTCGCGGGCTGCGCCGGATCCTGCAAAGCGAAAACGGGCTTGGGCGAATAGGCCCGAAACGTGATTCGATCGAGCCGGCTGTAAACGTTGCCTCCGTCGTAAAAGATCGCTCCGCCCAATTGTGTGCCCACATAGGGCAACCTCAGCGGAAAGCGAAACTCCTGGTTAAACACCAGCATCGCCTGACCGCCCACGGGGAAGCCCGTGCACGGATCACGCGGCCCTGCTTGGTTCAGCGCAAACCCTCGCAGAGACGTCCCACCTCCGCCGAAGAATCGTTCCGGAAGCGGAATAATCTCTGGCGTCGGTCCGGTCGGCGCCGTCCCCGTGCACGCATTCGCCGCTGGCGCGGGAAACGTTAGAGACTCTGTATTTGCGAATGGTTCCAGAATCCCGATGCGGATGGAACGCGCAAAGCTGAACCGCCTCTTGATAGGGTGGTATGTTGAATTTTGAAAGAAGAATCGAAGAAAGCTCGCGCTCGAACCGATGCCCGTGCTGGCAATGTTGAAATCCGCGCTATTGAAACTACCTTTGGTCGCATCCGCCGGATTGTCTCTCGCGTCACGCAACCACGTCAGTCCAAATTCAGATACCAGTGTCGGATATTCAAATAGAGGTATCTCCTCCGGCGCAATGTGTGAATTCAAGTTCGAAACCAGCACCTTCCGGAACGCATACCGGTACACAAACGTCGTTAGAGGCGTCACCTGGTTCGTCAATTGCGCCGATACTTCATACCGCATTTCGGTGAACGTGTTGATGTCCTGCGTTTTTTCCGTGTAAGCAGTGGCCTGCGTGCTGTAATGCGAATTTCCAAAGGTATTGGGGATGGAATAGCCGAGCAGCGCGCGGTCTTCAATCGTGCTTCCCCGCAGTTTTAGCGAAAGGGAATCCGCCCGTCCCGTTAAGTTGACCTTCGTCAACTCAAAAATCCCGCGTGGCGCCGCCTGGATCTCTCCTCCCGTCGGATTTGTTGTGCTCGCCAGCCGTTGCACTTCGAATCCCCCGCCATACGCCATCGTGTATCGTTTGGCCTCTTCCACAAGCACCACGATGTCCTTCTCAGGGTCCGATCCATCTGGATTTTGCGGTTCGATGGTCACTCGGTTGAAGACACCCAGGTTGTACAGACGCCGCTGCGTCTCCACGACGTCCCCTTCGCGCAGCGGCGCCCCCGTTTTCACTCGAATCTCGCGTTGAATCACTCCCGTTCGCGTGCGCCTGTATCCGCTTAGAAGAATTCGCCGAACTCGCGTTTGCGGTCCTTCCGTGATGTGATAGACCAGCCGCACTGGCGCCGCCTGCGCAGCCTCTGGCTTTGATTTCTTTTCTTTCTCTTCTTCCTTTTTCTGGTTCTTCTCGTTTTCAACCGTTCCTGGTTTCGCTTCTGCACTCCCGGCAGTTGGCGTCTCATCCGTCACGCGAACTGCTGTGGACGTAAAACCAGCTTCCGGAAATCCTTCATTGAAATACAGCGCCAGAATATTGTCCCTGTCTGTCGTCACGTTAAAATCCGAGTATGGCTGCCCTGGCGTCGATCCCGCCACGCCCAGTAACTCCTCCTCTTTGAACGCGTGAATCCCTTCAATCGCTAGCGAGGCCACCAGCGTCTGCTCTCCTTCCTGGATCGCGAACCGCACGAACACATCTCCTCCCTTCCCTTTGTAGTTGTCCAGGACTTGTCCTGCCACCTTCGCGTCCAGAAACCCGTTCGCGTCATAGAGCCCGTGCATCGATTCCGCGTCCGAATCGATCAATCGCCGGCTGAACCGCCCCCGCGACTCGAAAGCCGCTCCGTAAATCTGCAACCGGCTCCGAAGCAATTCCGTGCTGAAGTAATGATTGCCGGTGATTTCAATTCCTACAAGTTTGTGCCTGTCGCCTCGCTCGATGTGATACGTGATCACCTCTTCCGTGCCCTTCGATTTCCGCTCTTTGCCCCCCACTTCCTTCGTTTCTGTTGTGTAGTTCACTTGCGCGTCAAAATACCCATCCCGCTCCAGCCGTTCTCGAAGGTTTCGTTTTCCTTCCTCTAGGAGGTCCGTATCCACCGCTCCTTCCTGATACACCGGAACC
>Ga0209415_10005719_pt1 | contig 22271 bp, 15 predicted proteins | sample PeaSoiSIISIP2007_FD_187696 | JGI IMG/M metagenome (GOLD analysis project Ga0209415, IMG submission 187696) | Peat soil microbial communities from Weissenstadt, Germany - SII-SIP-2007 (SPAdes) (version 2) | ecosystem: Environmental > Terrestrial > Soil > Wetlands > Peat | place: Germany... | reverse complement strand
TGCTCTGGGTAGAGTGTAACAGTCTTGAAGAAGAGCGATTCTGTATCCGTTAGCAATTGAGACGCGCGCTCCAGCCCTCGCCGCACGGCACGGAAAACCCGCAGTAGGTGCTCGGAGGGAACGTCCAGCTTCTGATCATGTTGCCCGGGAAACTTGATTTCGAAGTCGACTACTTCGCGAACGCGAGCTGTGTTCCAACCGTCCGTAGGTGGCCATGCTGTGCGGCCAAGCGGGCGAGTTGAATGCACATACGGCTGCACCACGCGCTCAAACTCTCGAAGGGTAATGTTGGTCCAACCGTCCTTCTTTAGGCGGCTCTTGAAGGAGTACCAGTCGCGATCGTAATCGTCGTGTGGCGAGTCACGGAACTCTTCTAGCAGGAGGGACCACGTCTTTCTGGCAACTTCGTTGAGCACGACATCGGACCGCTCGATCACCAATTCGACTTGGTCGAGAAGGTGCGGATGCAAAACGGGATATCCTGCGGCCCACCAGGCTGTTACTGGCTCACCGAGAATACGTCCAATCCATCGCGCCAAGTGCCAGAGTCGCGGCGGGAGTGGGTCCGGCCATCCTTGCCAAGTACCCGCCAAGCTCTTTCGGATGCGCGCGGGATCGTCACCAGCGTTCTGCGACAGCACCTCATCCTCCACGGACTCCGCAGGTTGGTCCGGGGAAAGGGGCGCCGCGTCGTGATCGAGTCCGTACGCCATCAGCGGATCGAAACGCTCTTCGCTTCGGCATGACTTGGTCGGTTCCGCCAGCCGGATGCGGCGGTCAAAAACGCACAACCATTCGCCCGGTAGTGGCGGACTCGCATCAGCAAACGCCTTGGCTCCAACCTCTGAACGGACCAGTGCTGCGACCTCACCGCGTTCATGCTGTTCGAGAGCTCTTGGTCCTCTCCGCGCCAGATCGACTATTGAAGCACGCCATGCATCGGGATCATCCGCTCGCTTTGCCCAAGCCCGCAGCGTGTTCCACAGGGAAGAATGCTCGCCATCTGATTGCGTGTAGGCGATCGCATGAACGCCGCGGTCGTTCCACCGCTCGCGGATGTCGTCATCGGTTCCTGCATCGAAGGCGTAGATCGATCCGGGCCCGTTGTCCCCGGCTAGCGAATGAAGCCCTTCCAAGAGATACCGAACCGGTGGGTCCGAAGCCGAATAGCCCAACAGCACGATGACGTACCTTTGAAGCAGTTCCCTTGCGAAACGAGTGGCCCAGCCCTCTGCAAGGTACGCCCGACCGAAATCTGCGCTACTCAGGACGAAGCCCTGCCGTCGAGCACCCTCCTTCTGTCGCTGCGCGAGCCTACCATGAAGATAAACGATCCCGTCCAGCGCTTGATGGCTAGCAAGATCTGGAAGGGCGGGTGGAATGTACCGCTTCAACCGCCGATCAGCGCGTTCGAACAGCAAGTCGAAATTCGTTGTGACCAATTGCACCCTTCCAACTGCAGACCGAGACAACTTCAAGATGATCTTGTGGTGCTCCACAGATGCGTTCGCAGGCGTTCTGAGAATTTTGCCGACTTCGTCGTTGATTCTATCTGCGCCGTATTCGCGCTGGAGTGCGCCAAAGACTTGATCCAGCGGAGGCCCGGACTCCGGATAACTTTGTGCCTGCTCGAACATCTTCTGAGACTTTGCACCCTCGGGTGTCCCCAGTGTGGTGATGATCTCTCCAGCGAGCTTGAGGAAGCCAGGGAGCAACGGCTGCGATACACCGGAGCTGCAAAAGAACACTACGTTGCCGCGGTCTCGTTCTTCCAAGAGTCGGTCGGGAATGCTGGGGCCGTCCGCAAGGAATCGCATCGGTGCGCTTGAGAGTTACCACAAAACTCGCGGGTCGGGCCACTGCGGACTGTCTTCCTGAGGCGTCGACCGGATCGGGCTACCCTCGTGTGTGAATCGTGACATTGCCTTTCGTTCGGCCCCACGTGGATCTCGTCCTCGACGAGACTGGCTGAGAGCCCCGGCGCTAACCGGTTGCGCACCTCGGCCGTCAGCGGCCGCCAGGAAGGTCGACCAGCCCCGCGATCGTGCGATCGACAATCAGGGTGAACCACGCATCGGCTTCGAGTACGGCGAGAAGCGGCATCAACGGCTGCGGATCGCACGGGCGAGACCGACGCCGCCTATCGCTCTCCATCCGAGCGCCGCGTAATCCCGGTGGATCATCGCCGCGACGATGATCCACCGCTCAGGCGAGGCGCTCCAAGAAGACCGGCAAGCCGTCGAGCGGCTTCGAGATCGGCGCTTGTTGGACCGGCATGCGGTAGCCCTCGGGAACGCGCCAGCGCAGGCCGAGGAGCATCTGGTGCATGATGCTCTTCACCTGCACCTCAGCGAAACGGTAGCCGATGCAGAGGTGGGCGCCGCCCCCGAAAGGCACCCAGCAGTGCGTGTGCTTCTCGTCCTCGGCCCGGGGCGGGCTGAAGCGTTCCGGATCGAAGCGTCCCGGGTCCGGCCACCATTCGCGCATGTGGTGCGTGTGAATCAGGTGGAAGGACAGCCAGCTAAACCTGCAGCCGACCGCGCGTACACCCGAGCGATTCGCTCCAAGCCATGCTTGCCTGCGGCTCGGTCCAGCAATGGGGTAGATTTCACCGCCCGTGGTGTTCGGCTTCGCGCACGACCAAAAACAACGCGGTCGCAAAGGCCGCCAACGCCACGATCACAAACCAGACCATCAGGCATCCTCCATTTGCTCGATTCAACTCAATTATCTGCTTCGGCGATGTGATCCAAGCCACCCCAGTCGTTCTTCCGCGTCGGTATTGAGCCGCCACACGCGCAGGCCCGCTTGCGTGGCGCGAATCACCTTGCCCATCCGCTTCCCGTGGGTGTTCAAGGCCGGATGGCGCAGAACGCGTCGGATGAAACTCGCTGCCTCATTCTCGGCAACCGCCAGGAGGATAAGGCAGTATGCGACATGGCGGTGCGCGGGCTGATAGAACCAGTCATCGCGCGTAAAGAACGTCGGCTGTCGCAGCCTGCGCAGAAACGGAAGGATCTCGGCATCACGCATCCCTGGACGGCCGACTTCATGCCCGATCTGCCGAACACGGATGCGCCAACTTCGAAGGAGGCGACGTTGGCTGTCCGGCAAGTTCTCGTCGAGGACGATCACGATCCGGTCATGCGCGCGGGGAAAGAGCGGGCGAGCAGCGCCTCACGGGCAAGCTGCACGGCTTCAGCGATTGCGTCCATAGAAACCGCGCCACGCCATTCTTCGACGATGGTTTCCCACGCCATGCCTCGCGCCACCTGCGCCAAGATATCCGCAACCAGGATACGCGTGCCCCGAAAAGTGGGCTTCCCTCCACAGATGCCGGCATCGGCAACGATGAATCGGCCGAGCGCGCCGCCCTTCGGTGCCCGGGTGCGTCCGGTCGTTTGCGATCGCTTCCTACGTTTGGTCGGCATGTATTCGTCCCACCCGCGACGTGAGCATACCTGCATGCTCCGCCTTTTTCGAGCTGACGACTAAGGCCCCGCCAGCGGCTGCCGACAATCACCACCGTCCAGCGCACTGCGTCCATCGAGCGTCGCGTCATCGCAATTGATCGTCGTGGCGACAATGATCCGCGGCTCAAGCGAGCCGCTCCCAAAAGACCGGCAACCCGTCGAGCGGCTTCGATATCGGCGCTTGTTGCACCGGCATGCGGTATCCCTCGGGAACACGCCAGCGCAGGCCGAGGAGCATCTGGTGCATGATGCTCTTCACCTGCACCTCGGCGAAACGGTAGCCGATGCAGAGGTGGCCGCCGCCCCCGAAGGGGATCCAGCAGTGCGTGTGCTTCTCGTCCTCGGCGCGTGGCGGGCTGAAGCGTTCCGGTTCGAAGCGTCCCGGGTCCGGCCACCATTCGCGCATGTGGTGCGTGTGAATCGGCGACAGGACGACCATCGCCCCCGCGGGGATCCGAAAGCCTTCCCACTCGAAGTCGCGCAGCGCCACGCGTGGGATGACCGGCAGCGGAGGGTAACGCCGCAGCGTTTCTTTCATGACCCACGTCAACCCGTCGAGCTTCTCCACATCGTCAAAATCGATCCAGGGTTTCCCCAGATTACGGCTCTCGTCGCGTAGACGCTCTTGCCACGCCGGGTGGCGCGCCAGCTCGTAGGTCATCGACGTCAGCGTACTGGTGGTCGTATCGTGCGCGGCCATCATCAAGAAGACCATGTGATCGATGACGTCGGCATCGCTGAAGCGCGCGCCCTCTTCGCTCTCGGCGCGGCAGAGACGGCTGAACATGTCATCACCGCTCGCGGCACGCCGTTGCGGGATCAAACGGCGGAAGTAATCGACCATGAACTCGCGCCCTTTCAGCCCACGGTGAAACTCGAGACCGGGAATCGGAAGGCGCACGCGGGACATCGACGCCGACACGAGATCTTCGAAGACGCCGTTCATCCGCGTCGTTTCGGGACCGAGATCGACGCCAACGAAGATCGACGCGGCGATATCGAGGGTCAGCTCCTTGAACGCGCGGAAGGCCAGGAAGCCGCCGCGGCGGTCGCGCCAACCGTCGAGCCCGCGAGCGATCATTGGGTTCATGCGTTCGAGGTACTGCCGTAGTGCCGGGCGGACGAAGGCCGCGTGCATGATCTTGCGGTGCTGCTTGTGCTCCTCGCCGTCGCGCAGCAACAGGCCGTTGGGGAAGATGCGCCCCATGATTGCCATCCACGGCTTCCGCGATGAGAACAAATCGTCGCGGTCGAGCAGGACGAAACGGTTCGCATCCGGCCCGAAGAGATTCACCAGTTGGAAGATGCCGGCGCTTTGCGACACGACCGGTCCCTTCTCGTCATGCAGCCGCTGCAGGCGCGACAGCATGTCGATGCGCTGCGACTTGCCGCCGAACAACGCGCGCAACGTGTCGAGAAATGGCGCCTTGGGAATGTCGGTGCGCGCCTCGGGGGCCACCGTGGTGGAGATGGACATGCGCACACTTCGCCGGAGAGTCCGTCCCGGGTCAAGGGGCTGGGGGGAGGGGGAGCCACGGCAGCGCCTCCTGCACGAGAAAGACGGGGCCGCGCAGGTTTCACGCGATCGCAGTGCTTGGTTCTACGTGTGAGCCTTCGACTCTGATCGCGCTGCGGCGAGCTTGCGCAACGCTTGCTTATCCACCTTGCCGCTGCCGAGCACGGGCAGGTCGGCCTCCGTGCAGAAGAAGATGTGGCGCGGAACTTTGTAGGTTGCCAGCCGTTCGCGACAGAAGGCGATGAGCTGCTCCTCGGTGCAGGCGTCGTGGCGGCGCACCACGAACGCGGCGACGTTCTCGCCGCGCGTCGGATGTGGGACGCCGATGGCGCAGGCGACTCTGACGTTGGGGTGCTGCTGCAGCGTCGCTTCGACCTCCGCGGCGGCGACGTTGACACCGGCCGTCTTGATGACGTCCTTGATGCGGCCGAGGAAGTGCAAATGGCCGGTCTCGTCGAGGCGCGCCAGATCGCCGGTGTGAAAGAAGCCGTCGGCGTCGAAGCACTCCGCCGGCGACATCTTGTAGTAGTGCGCCATCATCGACGTACCGCGCACGAGCAGCTCGCCTTCCTCGTTGGGAGCAAGTATTCGGCCCGAGTCGGGATCGATGATCCGAAATTCCAGGCCGGGCATCGGCCGGCCATGCGCACCGGCGCGCACCGGGAGCGGGTCGTCGAAGCGCGATGAGGCGGCCATCGGACCGGTCTCGGTCATTCCCCACGTCCCGACGGCCTGATGGTCCGGCGGGTACAGGCGTGCCGCCCAGTTGGTATTCGCCCCGACTCCCTTGCGCAGGCGCAATTTCGTCCGCGCAAAATCCGGATGCGCAATCAGCGCTTCCGCCTGATGCGGCCAGCCGAACAACGTCGTGCAGCCGTGGTCGGCCATGAGCTTCAACGTCGCGCCGGCTTCGAAGACTTCCTGCAGCAACACCGCTGCGCCACGCGACAACGTCGCCAGGGCGACGGCGACCAAGCCGCCGGTGAAGAAGAATGGCAGATAGCCCCACGTCCGATCCTCCGACGTCAAGCCGAGGCGGTCGGCGACGTTGTGCGCCGCGTGCAGCATGGTGGCATGCGTGTGCACGACGCCCTTCGGCGCCGCAGTCGTGCCGGACGTGAAGAACACCGTGGCTTCGTCCGCCGCAACCACCTGGTCCTGCGCGGCCGCCAGCCACTCGTCGGTCAGGCTCGCGCCGGCTTGGCATAGGGCGTCGAAGTCGAGCGCCCCGTTCGGACGGGCGCCACCCTGAACGATGACGTGTCGCAACGCCGGCAGCTGCGGCGCCGCCAGCTTCTGTCCGCCGTAGGCAAGCGCCGGACAGATCTCGCACAGCATCTCCGTATAGGCATGCTTGAGGAAGTGCGACACCGTAATCAACACGGTCACGTCCGCGTGCCGCAGCGCGTACTCCAGCTCGGGCTTGCGCAGCAGCGTGTTCAGCGGGACGACAAGGGCTCCGAGCTTGAGCACACCAAACGCACACGCCAGCCACTCGGGGCGGTTCGGCATCAGAATCCCGACACGCGTCCCTTTCGACACGCCGAGGCGCGCCAAGCCCTTGGCGACTGCGTTGGCCTCGACGGCAAGCTCGCGAAAGCTGACGCGGCGCTCGGCGGAAATCAGCGCGACGCGGTCGCCGTGCTCGCGGGCGAGCGCATCGACCAATACCCCGATCGTGGTCATGCTCAGAGCGCTATATGAAGTCGCAGCTCGACAGTCAAAGCCCGGTGACGCGCGGCCCGAAGTGCGACAACGAAAGTGTTGGCGTCCACCGGGGCTCATTTGATAAATGGATCTGGCGAATCGGAGGAATGCCATGCAACCGTATGCCTTCACCAAAAGTCAGGAGCTCTTCGCACGGGCCGCCCGCTACGTGCCCAACGGCATCTACGGCCATCAAACACCGGCGATGCTGGTGCCCGGCTCGTACCCGTATTTCTACGAGCGCGGACAAGGCGCGCACGTCTGGGACGTCGACGGCAACGAGTACATCGACTACATCTGCTCGTACGGGCCGATCGTGCTCGGCCACCGGCATCCGAAAGTCGACGAGGCGGCCCTGGCGCAGATGCGCAAGGGCAACTGCTTCAACGGACCGACCGAAGTGTGGGCCGAGCTGGCCGAGTACCTGGTCGAGCTCACGCCGTGCGCCGATTGGACGGTGTTCGCGAAGAACGGCTCCGACGTGTGCACCTGGGCGCTGCTGGTGGCGCGCGAGCACACCGGACGGTCGAAGATCGTCATGGCGCACGGCGCCTACCACGGCACGCACGCGTGGTGTACGCCGATGCCCGCCGGCACGACGACGGAGGACACGGCGAACGTACTGACGTTCAACTACAACGACCTCGCCGACCTGCGCCGCGTCGTCGACGCGCACGACGGCCAGGTGGCGGGGATCATCATCACGCCGTTCCGGCACGACGCGTTTCACGATCAAGAGCTGCCGGTCGAAGGCTTCCACCACGGCGTGCGGCAGCTGTGCGACGAGAAGAAGATCGTCCTCATTCTCGACGACGTGCGCTGCGGCTTCCGCCTACATCTGGGCGGCTCGGGCGAATACTTCGGCGTACGCCCCGATCTCGCCACGTATTGCAAGGCGATTGCCAACGGTTATCCGCTCGCGGCCTGTGTCGGACGCGATTTCCTGCGTCCCGCGGCGGAGAGCGTCTTCTTCACGGGATCCTACTTCACCAGCGCCGTGCCGCTGGCGGCGGCGCTGGCGTGCTTGAAGGAGCTCAAGGCCAGCGGCGCGGTCGAGCACATGCGCCACGTCGGCACGCTGCTGTGCCGCGGCCTGGCGGAGCAGGCGCGCACCCATGGGTTGGAGGTGACGCTATCGGGTCCGCCGGCGATCCCGTTCATGTCGTTCAAGAACGATCCCGGGTTCGATCGCAACAAGGTCTTCGGTGCCGCCTGCGCCGCGCGCGGCGTCTTTCTCCATCCGCATCACAACTGGTTCCTGTCCGCGGCGCACACCGAAGCCGACATCCAGCGGACCTTGGAGGTGACCGACCTCGCCTTCCGCGAGGTCAAGGCACAGTGTGCGTGAGCCCGTGGAGCTCGCCGAACGACTGACGCCCGATCTGCTGCGGGTGGGTACGGCGCACCTGCGGCGCGCCGATCCGCGTCTGGGCGCCGTCATCGATCGCGTCGGCGCCTGCGGGTTGCGCCGCCGCGGTCCGATCTATCAGTCGTTGTTTCGCTCGATTCTGTACCAGCAGCTGGCGGGCAGCGCCGCCGCCGCGATCGAGCGGCGCGTTTACGCGCTCTTCGATGGCAAAGTGCCCGCGCCGGCGGACTTTCTGCGCGCCGGCGAAGCAGGCCTCCGCGGCGCCGGGTTGTCGCGACAGAAGCTCGCCTATCTGAGAGATCTCGCGGCGCGATTTGCCGATGGCCGGCTGCGGGCGCAGCGCCTGGCGCGGCTGCCGAACGACGAGCTCGTCGCCGCCGTCACCACCGTGCACGGTGTCGGCGAGTGGACCGCTCACATGCTGCTGATCTTTTCGTTGGGCCGGCCGGACGTCTTGCCGGTCGGCGACTACGGCGTCCGCAAAGGCGTGCAGCGTCTCTACGGCTTGCGTGCACTTCCCGAGCCGCGCACGCTCGAACGCATCGCAACGCCGTGGCGGCCGTACCGCAGCATCGCCTCGTGGTACCTCTGGCGCAGCGTCGATACGCCCGGTTGAATCATCGGTCGAAGAACACCGGCAGGTGCGCGGGCGAGCGGAACGCGAGCCCGACGACCTGCGACGGTTGCGACGCATCCAGACGCAGGTTCGGCAGACGATCGAGCAGCGCGTTGAGCGCGATCTTCGCTTCGGCGCGCGCCAGGTGCGAGCCGGCACAGAAGTGTTCGCCGAAGCCGAAGGCGACGTGATCCTCCGGCTTCCGATACAGATCGAAGCGGTCCGGATCCGGAAAGTGCGTCTCGTCGCGATTGGCCGAGCCGATACACGCCGACACCAAGGAGCCGGCCGGAATCTCCACACCCGCGACGGTGACCGGTTCGGTCGCCTCGCGTGACACGTACTGCACCGGCGCCTCCCAACGCAGGGTTTCTTCGATCGCCCAATCGACCTGGCTGCGGTCGGCGCGCACCGCCTCCAACGCCTGCGGCGTGGTGAGCAGCGCGAACAGCGCGCTGCCGATGAGGCGGTAGGTGGTCTCGGCACCGGCGGGCACCAGCAGCCGCAAGAAGCTCAGCACTTCTTCGTCTTCCAACCGTTGTCCCTCGACTTCGGCGTGGACGAGCGCACTGAGCAGGTCGTCGCGCGGCTCCGCCTTGCGCGCATCCAACACGGGGCGCAGGTAGTCGACGATGCGTTGCGAAGCCGCAAAGCCGCGCGGTGGATCTTCACCGACGGAGATGAGATCGAGCGCCCAGCGATGGAAGGCCGCGTAGTCTTCCATCGGAATCCCGATCACGTGGGTGATGACGCGGATCGGGAACGTGAAGGTGAACTGTGCCACCAAGTCGGCGTGCCCGTCGGCGACGAAGCTATCGATCAAGGCGTGAGCGATGGCCGCGATGGTCGCCTCGAGCCCGTCGCGCAGCGCACGCGGCGTCAAGAACGGCGTCACCAGCTTGCGGTGCCGCAGGTGCTCCTTGCCCTCCATTTCCAAAATGGTGCGTCCCATCACGATGCCGATGCCGCGTGCGTTGCCGCGGGAGGAGAACCGTTCGGGATCCTTGAGGAGCGCAACGACGTCATTGTAGCGCGTCACCAGATGATCTTCGCCGAGGAGATTGCGCGTGCGGATGACGGGTTGTTCGCGCCGCAGCCGGCGATACACCGAATATGGATCGGGTACCGGGCTGAGCATCGTGCCGCCGAAGAGCTCGGTTGATGTCGTCATGGGTTTCCTCCGGTGATGCGTCAATGGGCGCGGGCGCTCGGACCGACCAAGCTCAGAATCGCCCGCGCACCGCGGATCGATCACTCATGGTGCTCGTCGGGCGGCAACTCGTTGCGCTCTTGGCGTTCGCCTCCGGCGTGTCCAGGCGCCTGCGTATTCGGACCTGCAGCGCCGGCTGTCGCACCGCCGCCCCGGCCGCGACGGCGGCGTCTGCGGCGCTTGCGGCGCGGCGGCCCGCTTCCGGCCGCGTCGCCCGCGTGCGGCTCGTAACCTTGCGGCTCGCCGACCGACGACGCGCCGGGCTGCGGCGGGCGCGGTTGTGTCTGATCGCCGTGCGGCGCGCCACCTTGTGCTACGCCACTGGGTGGTCCGCCGCGGCGGCGCTTGCGGTGCCGTTTGCCACGCTGGGGTTTGCCGCGCGGCGGCCGTGCAATCGGTTGCCAGAAAGTCGACGGCCGTTGCGGGGCGCCGCGACAGATGTCGCACAGCCCGCACGGAGCGCCGGCTTCTTCACCGAAGTAGGTCCGCAAGTAGATGGCGCGGCACTCGGTGGTGTTGGCGTATTCGGAAAGCCGATCGAGCCGCCGGCCATCCTGCGTGCGCAACGTGAGGAAACGGCCGGCCAGACTGCGCGCTTGCTCCTGGAAGTCCGCGGCAGGCACGGTGATGCGAATGCCGTCCTCGCCCAGGGTCACAAACCCGGCTTCTTCGAGGACGGCCAGCAGCGCCTGCGCCTGACGCTCACTCAGCTGCGCCGCCAGCGCCAACGCGTCCACCGCTGGAACCCGTTCTTCGCCCGCCCATGCGGCGAGGGCGGCGGCAAGACGATACAGTTGATCGGGGCGCACCCGGCTGGTTTGCAGCAAGGCTTCGTGAATGTCGCGGTCTTTCGGATCGAAGAGGAGGATGCAGTTCGCCCGGCGTCCGTCGCGGCCGGCACGCCCGGCCTCCTGCACGTACTGCTCGAGGGACGCCGGAGACTGATAGTGCACGATGTACCGGATGTCCGGCTTGTCGATGCCCAGCCCGAACGCGCTGGTGGCCACCATGATCGTGCGGCGGCCGGCCCGCATGTACAGCTCCTGCTCGGCGTTGCGCTCCTTCGCCGCCATGCGCCCGTGGTAGTGATGCACGGGCATGCGCAGCAGCCGCAAGGCGCCGTACAGATCGTCCACCGCCTTCGTCGTGGCGCAGTAGACGATCCCCGGGCGGTGCAAGCGTTTGACGAAGCGCGCCAGCGCCCGCAGGCGGTCGGCGCCGGAGATCTGCATGACCTCGAAGGCCAGGTTGGCGCGATGCGGCGAGCCGGCAACCACCTCCGGATTGCGCATGCCGAGGTAGCGGACGATGTCGTCGCGCACGCTCTGCGTGGCCGTCGCGGTGAGCGCCAGCACCGGCGGTGCCCCCAGCTCGCGCAAGCGCTCGCCCAACCGCAGATACGCGGGGCGAAAGTCGTGCCCCCATTCCGAAATGCAATGCGCCTCGTCGACGGCGACCAGCGCAATGCCGGAGGCGTGCAGGGCGCCGCCCAACTCATCGCCCGCCAGCGTCTCCGGCGTGGTCATGACCAGCACTGAACCGCCGGCAGCCACCCGCTTCAGCGCCTCGCGTCGCGCCACGCCGCGGATCGTGCCGTCGATGCGTTCGACCGGAATGTGCCGCGCTAGAAGCTTCTCGTGTTGATCGCGCAGCAGCGCCAACAACGGCGACACCAACACAACCGGCTGCGGCAGGACCATGGACGGCACCTGGTAGCACGCCGATTTCCCGAAGCCGGTCGGCAGGACGACGAGCACATCGCGCGCCGCAAGTGACGCGGCGACGGTGCGTTCCTGTTCCGGATAGAGCTGCTGAATCCCCAGTCGCAAGGCGGCGGCGTGGCAGCGGCGCAACAGATCCGTGTCGTCTCCCGAAGCTTCCGCAGCTGCTTCCGTCTGTATGTTGTCAGTCATTTCCATAGGTCCATGAGCCAGGTCGCAACGTGACCGACGCGCAGGACACTGCAGACGTACGTAACGTCAGTGTGCCAGCCCCCCTTTTCCGCCGCGTCGGCCCCCTGGTGCTGGCGGCCGCTCCCGAGCGGCCCTAGGCCACGGCCCTAACTTACGACTTCGCGGCACCCGCAGCAAGCCCAATCCAGCTCGCCGAACATTCCCGGGCGCCCGGCGCAGGACGCGGCCTATTGGTAGTTGGCTTCCCCCGCCATGAATATCTTCGCACCGCCGCCGGAGTTGTCCGTCTGGGTGAGATACACTCGCCCGCGCTTCGGCACGATGGCGATGGCGTAGGTTTCCAAACCTTCGAAGGTCGCACAGTCGCCGGGGTTGAGCGGCGGCGTTCCGGCAACCGGGGTGCAGTTGGCATCCGTCATTGACGGTGACGGGTCGTTGATGGTCAACGTACCGGTTCCGTCACTGTTGATGAAGTATGATCCTGCCCAGTTGAAGTCTATTATCACCGTATTGCCGGCCTGATCGTCCGTCGTTGCGATGGTGTGCCCGTTGACGCCGCCCGTCCCGTTGAATGCCATCTGGCCGACGCGCAACACGTCCTGTCGCGGGGCACCGGCGATATCTGCCGGATCCGCGACCGTTTCGGCCGGGGGCGGCGATGGGTTTGCGACGCACACCAGCGACGGGTTGGCCGCAAAGCTCTTGGCCGGTCCCATCGTGAACGAGTAGGTGCCGCGCGGGGAACGCGCTGTGTACGCCGACGCGAACACCGCCTTACTCTGCAGCGACGCCTCGCCCTTCATGAAGATCTTCGCCCCGCCGCCGGCGTTGTCGGTCTGGGTCAAGGACATGCCGCGGTTTCTCGTTGTCGCCAGCACATAGGTCTCGGGTCCTTCGAAGGTGGCGCAATCACCCGGATTCAATGCCGGCGTCCCGGAGACCGGAGCGCAGCTCGCATCCGTGACCGTCGGAGAGATGCTGAGGGTACCCGTGCCGTCGGTATTCATCGCGTAGCTGCCGGAAAACCCGAACGTGATGATCACCGTATTTCCCGCGTTGTCATCGGTCGTCGCGATCATTTCACCGACGGCGCCGGTGGCGCCATCGAAGGACACAACTCCAACCCGCAGAACGTCCTGGCGCACCGCACTGCCGACTCCGCCCGGATCACCGGGCGTATTCACCGTGAAGCTCTTTGCCGGAACCATCTGAAAACCCCAGCTGCCCCTCAAGGAAGCCGCACTGAATGCAGGGGCCGCGAGCGCCCTGCGGCCGCCCAAGCTGAGCGCAAGAAGGACAGCGAGACCGGCCCGGCGGGCCTGGATAGACTTCATCATGTCTCCCTTCTGCACCGGGTCGATGGCCGAGCTCAGGCCCTGAGCGCACCAACCACAGTGCACGAACGTGGCGCGTCCACGAATTGCGTCGATAGGCTTCAACCGTACGCCTGGATCGCGCAACTATCAATCAATTAATCTGACCGGCGATCCCAGCCGGGCGAGCCGGTCAGGCGAAGAGAACCATCGACGAGTCAGCGGGAGCGCGGCAAGCCCAGCACGCGCTCGGCGATGATGTTGCGTTGGATCTCGGAGGTGCCGGCGAAGATGGTGCCGGCGCGATAGTAGAGGTACGAGCGCGGCCAGCGGCCGTGCGCGACCGCGCGCGCATCGCCGTGCATCAGCTGGCCGTCGACGCCGAGAATTTCCATCGCCGTGTCGTGCAGCCGTTGGCTCATCTCGCTCCAGAACAGCTTGACCAGCGAGCTTTCGGGCCCTGGCTTGCCGTGGCGCAGCAATTGGGTCAGCGTTCGCCAGTTCTGCAGCTTGAGCAGCTCCACCTCGATGACCGACTGCGCCAAACGCTGACGCAAAATCGGATGCGTCGCGGCAGGCGTTCCCTCGACCGTGCGGCGGCGCGCCAACGCGATCAGCTCGTCGAGCAGGATGCGATGCACCACCAGCTGGCGCGCCGACGTGCCGCGCTCGTGCGCCAGCGTGGTCTGCGCGATCTCCCAACCGCGGTTCAACCCGCCGACCAGGTTCGTCGCCGGGATGCGCACATTCTCGAGAAACACCTCGTTGAACTCTTCGCTGCCGGTCATCTGCCGCAGCGGCCGAATGGCGATGCCGGGGCTGCGCATGTCGACGATGAAGAAGCTGATCCCCTTCGCCTTCGGGGCAGCCGCATCCGTGCGGGCCAGTAGGATACCCCAGTGCGCGAACTGCGCGTAACTGGTCCACACTTTCTGGCCGTTGATGACGAACTCGTCGCCGTCGCGTTCCGCCCGGCAGCGCAACGCGGTGAGGTCCGAGCCGGCGTTGGGCTCGGAAAACAGCTGGCACCAGATCTCCTCGGCGGTGAGGATCTTGGCGAGGTAGCGCCGCTTCTGCGTATCGGTGCCGTGACCGATCAACGTCGGCCCGACCAGGTTGACGCCGATGCGGCCGATGATCTCCGGCGCCTGCGTGCGCGCCATCTCCTCCTGGAAGATGTAGTTTTCGATGACGCTCACGCCGCGGCCGCCGTACTCCGTGGGCCAGTGCACCCCGACCCAACGGCCGGCGGCGAGCTGGCGCTGCCATTTGATGAGGAACGCCACTTCGTCAGCGAGCGTGTCGGGCTCGGGAATCTCGCGCGGCAGATTGTCGCCCAGCCATGCGTCCAGCTCGGCACGAAAAGCTTCTTCGGCAGGCGAAAAAGAGAGATCCATCGTTGGGCCTCAAATGGCGCCGGCGCGTCGCAGCACGGCGATCTCATCCGCCGAGACGCCAAGCAGGTGGTGCAACAGCGCATCGGTGTCGGCGCCCAGACGCGACGCCGGCTGGTAGCGCGGCTGCACGCCGTCGATCTTGATCGGGCAGCCGACCTGCCGCAGGCGGCCAAACTGCGCGTGCTCGACTTCGATCACCATGTCGCGCGCCAGCACCTGTTCATCCTGCAGCGCCTCCTCAACGGTGTACACCGGCGCGCACGGGACGTGGCCGCGCAGCAGCCCAAGCCATTCGGCCGTGGTCTTGCGCTCCAGAGCTCCCTGCAGCAGCACGATCAGCACGGTACGATGCGCGAGGCGATCCTGGAACGTACGGAAGCGCGGGTCGTCCTTCAGAGAGCCGAGTCCCAGGCGATCAGCGAGCCGCTGCCAAAACTTCTCCTTCATGCACATGATGACCAGGCGGCCGTCGCGGGTGCGAAACGTCTGCGACGGCACCAGGGTCTGGTGCGCACCGTCGGGTAGGCGCTCGAGCTGGAAGCCGCGGTTGAGGCTCCACACCGCCAGGTAGTTGAGCATCGAGATGGCGGTGTCGAGCAAGCTGACGTCAACATCGGAGCCGACGCCGGTGGCGCGGGCGCGCAGCAGGCCGATGAGCAAACCGACCGCCGACGTGAGGCCGCCGGAGAAGTCGACGATCGACACGCCGCAGCGCGTCGGCGGCGCGCCCGGATCGCCGGTGACGCTCATGAAGCCGGCGAGCGCCTGCACGAGAAAGTCGTAGCCGGGATCGGCGGCGTGCGGGCCGGTTTTGCCGAAACCGGTCAGCGCGCAGCACACGATGCGCGGATTGACGTCTTTGAGACTGGCGTAGTCGAACCCGAGCTTCGCCGGCAGGTCGCCGCGCGGGTTGGCGTACACCGCGTCCGACACTTGCACCAGGCGATGCAACAGCTCGCGCCCCTGCGGCACGCGCAGGTTCAACGTCACCGACTTGGCGTTGCGATTGAGCGACTGGAAGTACGGGCTGTCGCCGTCTTCGGCGTACGGCGGAACGTTGCGCGCCTCGTCACCACCGATCGTCGGGTCTTCGATCTTGATGATCTCGGCGCCGAGATCGCCCAGGATCGTCATGGCGTACGGCCCTGCACCCAGCTGCGTGAGCGCCAAGATGCGGACGCCTTCGAGCGGCAATGCCATGTGGTCTGTGTACTAAACCCACGAACAGGTGCAAGGGTAGCGGCGTTACCGCGCCCAGCGCATCGGCCGGCTTGTGAGGTTACCGAAGCCGAGGCGGTGACAGAGCGCCTCGTATTCGGCTCGCTGCACGCCGCGCCATTCGAGGTCCGCGAGCGTCTCGCGCAGCGGCACGTCGGTGCGCAATGTCGCCAAGTGCTTGTACAGCAGCGCATCGGCGCGGCGTGCCGCGAGACTTGCGGTCAGGCGTTCGATGCCGCGCAGCTTCACCGTCCAAGAAGTCGGATCGTCGGGAATCGCCTCGATCGACTCATAGACGCGCAAGACGGCAGCGGCGGTTTTCATCCCCCAGCCCGGGATACCGGGAATGCCGTCGGCGGTGTCGCCGACGAGCGCTAGGAGATCGGGGATGGAGCGCGGGGGCACGCCGAATTTTTCCTGCACCGCCGGCTCGTCGTAGGCGATGCCACGCCGGCGGTCGTAGGTGACGACGCGTCGGCCGCGCACACACTGGCAGAGATCCTTGTCGGGCGACAGGATGACGACCTGCTCGACCTGATCAGCGAAGCGTGCCGCCGCCGAGGCCAACGCGTCGTCGGCCTCGAACTGGACCATCGGCCACACGACGATACCGAGCGCGCGCAACGCCTCCTCGGCCAACGGGAACTGCGCGCGCAGCTCGGGCGCCACACCTGCACCGGTTTTGTATCCGAGGAACAACTGGTTGCGGAACGACTCGATTACATGGTCGGTCGCCGCACCGACATGCGTGACACCGGGCTCACGCAGCAGCGCCAGCGTCGAGCCGATGAGGCCGCGGATCGCGCCGACCTCGTGGCCCTCGGGACTGCTCTCGCTCGGCATCGCGAAGTAGGCGCGGAACAACTCGTAGGTCGCGTCAAGCAGGTGCAGCTTGGGCATGGTCTTCTCGTAGCAGGGGGCGGGGTTGCTGCGAAGAGCTTTAGTTCACCCTGTCGCGCGCCGCAAAAACTTCGCTCGACAGGCCGAATCCGAGGCGGTACCCTCGCGTTCGTGACGCGGCACCATGAAGAGCCGGGGACGCACGCGGGCAGCATTTTTGTCGGCCGAGAGCGCGAGATCGCGGAGCTGGACAGCAGGCTCGCGACGTGTTGGCGGGGCGCGGTCGCGTGGTGCTGCTGGTGGGCGAACCGGGAATCGGCAAGACGCGCCTCGCCGACGAGCTGGCACAGCGCGCGGTGACGCGCGGCGTCCGCGTGGCGTGGGGCCGCTGCTGGGACGGCGGCGGCGCGCCGGCCTTCTGGCCGTGGGTGCAGGCTTCGTGCCTGCACGTGCGATGGGGATCTCATGGCGGCAGACCCGCTCGTCCGCAATGCGCTTTCTGACCTCGCGCAACTGCTGCCCGAGATTGTGCCGGCACCGCACAGGGCTGACGCCGCGGGGCTGGACTCCGAACAGGCGCGCTTTCGCCTGTTCGATTCAACCACCGTCCTCTTCAAGCATCTGGCAAGGCAGACGCCGCTCGTGCTGTTGCTCGACGACTTGCACGCCGCTGACGAGCCTTCATTGCACCTCCTCCGCTTTCTGGGGCGGGAGATCGCGGACGCGCGCATCTTCGTCTTGGGGACGTACCGCGAAGCCGAAGTGCGGCGCTCCGCGGTACTGAGTGGCCTGCTAGGTGAAGTAGCACGCGCCAGCCAGCGCATTCATCTCCACGGGCTCAGCGCCGCTGAGGTGGCGCGATTCATCGAGCGCGCCGCGGGGCAGGCGCCGACGCCGCCGCTGGTATCCGCGGTGCATCGCATTACCGAAGGCACCCCGTTCTTCGTCGACGAGATCGTCCGGCTCCTGGTCCACGAAGAGCGGCTGCGCCACGCGGACGGGGAGGTGCCCACGTTCGGCATCCCCGACGAAGTGCGCGAAGCCATTCGCCGGCGCCTCGACCCGCTCGGTGCCGACGCCCGGCTGGTCTTGTCAGTAGCGGCGGTCAACGGCCGCGAGTTTGACGAACGCGTCGTCGAGCGCGTCGTGGCGGATCAGCAAACGCTGCCGGTGTTCAGCCTGCTCAGCGCGGCGGTGGCCGCCGGCGTGATCTCCGAGCTGCCCGGCGCGTTGGGCCGGTATGCATTCTTTCATGAGCTCGTCGTCGACACCCTGTACAACGATCTGGGCCCCAGCGAACGCGCGCGCTGGCCCCGCGCCACGGGCGAGGTTTTGGAACGGCTCTACGCGGCGAATCTCGACCCCCACCTTGCCGAGATCGCGCACCATTTCGGGCAAGCCGCACGTGCAGAGGACGCCGGTCAGGCGATTGACTACGCGGCACGCGCCGGCCAGCGGGCGTTTCGCTTGCTCGCCTATGAGGAAGCCGCCAACTGGTACGAGCGCGGCGCTGGCGCTGATCGACGCGAGCGGCGCGACGGACGAGGCACGCTGCCGGCAGCTCATCGTGCTCGGCGAGGCGCATCGTCGCGCCGGCAACTTTGCGAAGCTTGAGCCCACCTTTCAACGCGCCGTGCAGCTGGCGCGCGCGCTGGGCAATGGAGAGCTCCTGGCGCGTGCGGCGGTCGGCTTTGGGCGCGCCGCCGCGGAGACCGGCATCGTCAACCAGTCATTGGTCGGCTGGCTCGAGGAAGCGCTGGCGCGGCTGCCCGATCGCGACGACGCATTGCCAATGACCTCGGCCGGGTTGAGCACGTGCGACAAGAGATCGACTTCCTCGCCCGCGAGCTGGCGGCGGCGGCCGGATTGGGCGGCCGCAATCGTAAAGCCGGGTCCTACGCCGAGCGCGCCCGCGTCAATGTCACACGTGCCATCGGCGCCACGCTCAGACGGATCCGTACCGCGGACGCATCGCTCGCGCGGCACCTCGCACTGCGCATCAAGACCGGCAACTTCTGCGTCTACCGTCCAGAGGCGTAAGGTCGCGGCCGCCGAGATGGAGTATATCGGGCAGGCGCTCGCACGCGCCGAGTAACAAGGCGTCGACCTCGCTGAGATGGCGCCGGAGCGGTGGAACAAGTCCTTGCCGACACCGTAGTCCGCAACGACACCGGCACGCTCGAAGCGCGTGTGGCGTACTAGCCGAACCCGATCTCGGTCAGGTTCACTAGCTGTGCAGCGATCTCACCGCGCGACATAGAGGGCTCGCGCCGCCGGGCCGTTCAGGCCTATGGCGCGTTTCGGAAGCTCCAAAATAGGTATTGACTCTAGGCCGTACCGCATTGTAGAGACTGCGCGTTGTCAGGGTAGCGTCGGCTAACTCACCAATTTGCGCTCCGGGACGGGAGATGGCTCGCAGACTGCTTTTCGTTGAGCAGGGTTCGGTTCCGTTCGACCAGGGGTTGGCTCCCCTGTTGACCCCGGACGCCGGCTTTTGCTGCGAACGGATCGCCTGGAGCGCGTCGTGTCTGGATGGTTTGCGGACCGAGACCGCCGACGTGGTCGTCGTCGTCGCGGCCCCCCAAACCACTCACACAGCAGGTCTGCTCCACTGGGTGCGCGACCAGCAGGTTGCGAAGCCGACATTGGCGGTACTTCCCGAGACTGCCGACGACGCGTTTGTGCGCTCTGCGTTGCAGGTGGCCGACGACTTCGCGCTGTGTCCGATTCGCAAGGACGAGTTCCGCCATCGCGTCGTTCGGCTGTTGGGTGCGGCGCCAGGCACCGTCGAATCCGTTCGCACGCGCCTCACGGAGGAGTTGGGGCTGTCGCAGTTGATCGGAAATGATCCCGCGTTTGCGGCGATCATCAAGCAGCTTCCAGCGATCGCCCGCAGTGGCTCGCCCGTGCTCATCACGGGGGAGACGGGAACGGGGAAAGAGCTGTGCGCGCGGGCCATTCATCATCTAAGCCAACGGCGCAACTTCCCCTTTATTGCCGTCGACTGTGGAGCGCTGCCGGAACATCTGGTGGAGAACGAGCTCTTCGGCCACACGCGCGGCGCGTACACCGACGCGCACCACGACCAACGCGGCCTCATCGCCATGGCCGAGGGCGGCGCGCTGTTCCTGGACGAGATCGACGCGCTGTCGTTGGCCGCGCAGAGCAAGCTGCTTCGCTTCCTGCAGGAGCGAAGCTTCCGACCGCTCGGATCTGATCGCTTCCTCCAGGCCGACGTCAATATCATTGCCGCAACCAACCGCGATCTCGAGTCGGTGGTATGCGAAAGGCAGTTCCGCGCCGACCTCTTCTACCGGCTCAACGTGTTGCGTCTGCACCTCCCGCCACTACGCGAGCGGCGCGGCGACATCGGCGCACTGGCGACGCACTTTCTCACCGAGCATCGCGCCACGACCCATGGCCCGAGATCGTTCTCCCCGGCAGTGCTGCGCCTGCTCGGCGCCCACGACTGGCCCGGCAATGCGCGGGAGCTGCAAAACGTGGTTCAGCGCGCGATCGTCGTGTGCGACGGAACCCAGATCCTTCCCTCTCACATCGGGCTGCCCCGGTCGGCCAACGCACGCATGGACGCCCCTGAATCTTTCCGACAAGCGCGAGCCCTCGCGGTCGCCACCTTCGAGCATCGTTATGTCGAAGACCTTCTGCGTAAGCATCGCGGTAACGTTACGCGCGCGGCGCGTGAGGCGCAGAAGGAACGTCGCACCTTCGGACGGCTGTTGAAGAAATACAATATCGACCGCTATCGCCCGTGACGCGGCTGCCCGTTGCTTGTCGTGTGACGGCGCGTCCCGAGGTTCGGTGACCGCGGCGCACTGACGCGCACCGTGTCACTTTTGGCCCGCCACCGGGTCAATTTCGTCCCACCACCACGCGTTGGCTGGCGACTGCTTCAACGAGGACTTTCTCAACTGCCGCTGTATTGGGTGCGGTGCTCCCGACCCACTTCCCCCGTGTGCAGGTTTGTTGTTGCGCGAGGGAATCGGGTCACATTGTCTCGCCTCGGGATGGCCCCCGCTTTGCTGCAGAACTGGAAGTCTATTTGGAGTGTGAATTGTGCACCGCGAGCACGATCCACCGGAGAAGGCGAAGGAGATCCTCGACTACTTTGTCCGCAATCCGGAGGCCGCAGACACCCTCGAAGGCGTGGCCCGCTGGCGTTTGATGGAGGAACGGGTCCACCGAAACGTCGAGGAGGTCAATCAAGTGCTCGGCTGGCTGGTGGCGGAAGGATTCTTGTTGAGGGAGTTTGCGAAAGGCGCGGATCCGATTTTCTCCCTCAATAGGGCACGGGCTGCGGAAGCCAAGGGCTTTCTGGTTGATACCGGCCATAGGAGGGGAGGCGATAAGGCTGGGATCAAATGAACGGAACCACTCCGTTCCTCAACAGGGCGTGAGCTCAGTGATGGCAGCGGGAACCGCGGAAATACAATTGTCCAAGAGCGGGTCCGACCTGGACGGTCTGATTCAGGCTTTGGAGCGACTAGATCATCGGCTTCAGGCCGCAGTGGTTGAGGCGCGAACCGCTTATGGGCATGAAGCTCAGTCCGATCCGTTTCGGGGACTGCATATCACCGAAAGTGAAGCGCGCCGGTTGCTAGCGCGCGAGCCGTTGTCGCCCATGCTGTGCGCGGACGGGAACGGATCTGAAACCGGGCCCGATCAGCCCCTCGATGGGTCGCGGCTCGGCTGGCTTGCTGAGGTGTTCGGCCTGTCTCCCTTCGACGTAGACGTGATCTTGATCGCACTCGCCCCTGAGCTCGATCTGCGGTACGAGCGCTTGTATGCCTACCTCCAAGACGACGTGACGCGGCGCCGGCCAACCGTCGACTTGGTGCTCAACTTGTTGTGTTCGTCCGCCGCAGAGCGGCTGAGCGAGCGCGCCCGTTTTGCGCCTCAGGCCCCGCTGATGCGCCACGGGTTGGTTGACCTCATCCCGGATCCCAACCACTGCCAGCCGCCGCTGTTGACCCACTACATCAAGCTGGATGACCAGATCATCCGCTCGCTGCTCGGTCAACCCGGTCTCGACCCTCGGCTCGGGTCCTTCGCTGAACTCGTCGAACCCATCGTCAGTGCAGACTCGTCGTTACTGCCCGTCGAGATCCAGGAGGCATTGCCGGCCTTAGCGCGGCACACCGGCATCGGGGCATCCTTGCGGCTGTATTTCCAGGGCCCCCACGGTACGGGCAAGCGGCACGCCGCGGAGGCGCTGGCGGGCGCAGTGTGTGCGCCGCTGCTGGTTGCAGATCTCAGTCGCATCGTAGATAGACCCGACTTCAATCACGTTTTGCAGCTGCTGTTCCGCGAGGTTCGATTGAGGCAGGCCGTCGTGTACGTCCGCGGACTGGACGAGCTGCACCGCGGCAGCGGTACCGCCGCCTGGCAGTCAGTGCAGACGGTGCTGGCTCGACATGACGGGATTGCGATCGCGGCCGGACGCCAGCCTTGGGTGCCAACGGCAACCGCCGGCATGGCAGTGGTTACGGTAGTTTTCGACATCCCCGGGTTTCAGGCGCGGCGTCGCTGCTGGCAAATCGGCCTGGCACAGTGCGGCTGTGCACCGCGAGACCGCGATCTGGAGGCTTTGGCCGGAGGCTTCCGGCTGACACCGGGGCAGATTGCCGCAGCGATCGACAATGCACAGCACCTGGCGCAGTGGCGGGGGGCGCAATCGGCGG
>Ga0209415_10005718_pt1 | contig 22274 bp, 21 predicted proteins | sample PeaSoiSIISIP2007_FD_187696 | JGI IMG/M metagenome (GOLD analysis project Ga0209415, IMG submission 187696) | Peat soil microbial communities from Weissenstadt, Germany - SII-SIP-2007 (SPAdes) (version 2) | ecosystem: Environmental > Terrestrial > Soil > Wetlands > Peat | place: Germany... | reverse complement strand
AACCATCACATCGTCGAGTCCTGCTACAAGGGACTGGCGCGCGCGCTCAAGGACGCGCTCGCGATCGATCCGCGCCAAGCTGAAATCGTGCCCTCCACCAAGGGCACCCTCGCCAAGTCGGCGTGAGGAGCAAGCTCATGGGTGACGACTGTGATCACGGCCCTCATCGACTACGGTTCCGGCAATCTGCGCTCCGCGGCGAAGGCGATCGAGCGCGCTGCGCGTGAGGGCGATTTCGCCACCGACGTGGTGGTGACCAGCGATCCCGATCTCGTGCGCAAGGCCGATCGGGTGGTGCTGCCGGGCGTCGGCGCTTTCGCCGATTGCCGGCGCGGCCTCGCCGCCGTGGCGGGCATGGAGGCGGCGCTTTCCGAGTGCATCATCGGCCGCGGCCGGCCCTTCCTCGGCATCTGCGTGGGGATGCAGCTGATGGCGAGCTGGGGCCGCGAGTTCGAGGACGTGCCCGGGCTCGGCTGGATCCCTGGCGAGGTCGTGGCGATCAAGCCCGCAGATCCCGCGCTCAAGATCCCGCACATGGGCTGGAACGAGCTCGAGCCGAGGCGCGCGCATCCCGTGCTCGCTGGCATCGCCAAGGGCGATCACGCCTATTTCGTGCACTCCTTCGAGATCCGCTGCGAAAATTCCGCCCATGTGCTCGCCACCACCGAGTACGGCGGCACGCTCACGGCCGTGGTCGGCCGCGACAATCTGGTGGGCACGCAATTCCATCCGGAGAAAAGCCAAGCAACCGGCTTGCGCCTCATCGCGAATTTTCTGGGCTGGCGGCCATGAGCGACTCCAAATCGTCGGGCGCGACATCCGTCGAGCTGCTCACGGAGCTCAAGGGCACCGACCTCTACGATCTCTGCGACGCCGCCGAGGCCGCGATCGCCGACGGCGGCGGCTTCGGCTGGGTCAAGCGGCCGCCGCGCCACATCATGGAGTCCTATTGGAAGGGCGTGGTGCTCGTGCCGGACCGGCGCGTCTTCGTGGCACGCCTCGACGGCACCATCGCTGGCTCGGCCGTGCTGGTCCGGCCGCCACGCAACAACGAGGCGCAAGCCTTCGCGGCGCAGCTCACGGGCATGTTCGTGGCGCCGTGGGCGCGCGGCCGCGGGCTCGGGCGGAAGATTGTCGAGTTGGTCGAGGCAACCGCCCGCGAGCTCGGCGTCGAGGTGCTGAACCTCGATGTCCGCGACACCCAGGCGGCGGCGATCCGGCTCTTCGAGTCCCTGGGTTACCGGCGCTGGGGCCGGCACCCCGCTTATGCCCGGGTCAACGGGAAGATCGTCAGCGGCCACTTCCTCTGGAAGCCGCTGGCGGCGAGCCTGAAGGGCGAGCTGTGATCGTCTTCCCCGCCATCGACCTCAAGGGCGGCCAATGCGTGCGCCTGCTCAGGGGCGACATGCGAGCGGCGACCGTCTTCAACGACGATCCCGCCGCGCAGGCACGCCTATTCGAGGCCCAAGGGTTCCGCTGGCTCCACGTGGTCGACCTCGACGGCGCGGTCGCGGGAAAGGCCGGCAACGCGCCCGCGGTCGACTCGATCCTCCGGGCGGTCGCGATCCCCGTGCAGCTCGGCGGCGGCATTCGTGACGCCGCCGCGATCGAGCGCTGGCTCGAGCGCGGCGTCCGCCGCGTCATTCTGGGCACCGCCGCGCTCACGAACCCCGAGCTGGTGCGCGGCGCCTGCCGCGCCTATCCCGGCTTCATCGCCGTCGGTATCGATGCGCGCGGCGGCAAGGTCGCGGTCGAGGGCTGGGCCAAGACCTCCGAGGTCTCGGCGCTCGAGCTTGCGCTCAAATTCGAGGACGTCGGCGTGACCGCGATCATCTATACGGATATCGAGCGCGACGGCGCACTTGCGGGCGTCAATGTCGAGGCGACGGCGGCGCTCGCGCAGCGCCTGGAGACGCCGGTGATCGCCTCGGGCGGGGTTGCCTCTCTCGACGACATCCGTGTCTTGCGGCGCCATGAGAGCGACGGCATCGAGGGCGTGATCTGCGGCCGCGCGCTCTATGACGGGCGAATCGATCCCAAGGCGGCCTTGGCGCTCACCGCGGAGGCGGCCTAGATGCTCAAGGCGCGGGTGATTCCCTGCCTCGACGTCAAGGACGGCCGCGTCGTCAAGGGCGTCAACTTCGTGAACCTGGTGGATGCCGGCGATCCCGTGGCGCAGGCGAAATTCTACGACGCCGAGGGCGCGGACGAGCTTTGCTTCCTCGACATCACGGCCTCCTCCGAGAACCGCGCGACGCTCTACGACGTGGTGCGCCGCACGGCCGAGCAGTGCTTCATGCCGCTCACGGTCGGCGGCGGCGTGCGCGAGGTCGAGGACATCCGGCGCCTATTGCTGGCCGGCGCCGACAAGGCATCGATCAACACCGCGGCGGTGGCGCGGCCGGAATTCGTGCGCGAAGCCGCCGAGAAGTTCGGTAGCCAATGCGTGGTGGTCGCGATCGACGCGAAGCATGCGGCGCCCGGTCGGTGGGAAGTGTTCACCCACGGCGGCCGGCGCGCCACGGGCATCGATGCGATCGACTGGGCGAGGCGCATGACCGCGCTCGGCGCGGGCGAGATCCTGCTGACCTCCATGGACCGCGACGGCACCAAGCAGGGCTTCGACATCCCGCTGACGCGCGCGATCTCCGACGCCGTCACCGTGCCTGTCATCGCCTCCGGCGGCGTCGGCACCCTCGAGCACCTGGTCGAGGGCGTGCGCGACGGCCACGCCAGCGCCGTGCTCGCCGCCTCGATCTTCCACTTCGGCACCTACCGGATCCACGACGCCAAGGCGGCGCTGAGAAGCGCGGGAATTCCGGTTCGGGGGTAGGCGCAAATCGAGAACCCGGAAAGAGAGGTCGATCTTCTTGTCGCGGGCGCCGGGGCTGGCGGGATGGCGGCTGCTTTGGTGGCGGCGCTGGAGGGGCTCGAGGTGCTGCTGTGCGAGGCCTCGGACCAAGTTGGCGGCACGGCGGCGACCTCGGCGGGCACGCTGTGGATTCCCGGCAATCGCCAGAGCTTGGCCGCGGGCTTCACCGACAGCGCCGAGCAAGCCGAGGCCTATCTGGACTCGATCATCGGTGCCGAGACGGGCCGCCACCTGCGCGCGGCCTTCCTGCGCACCGGGCCTGACGCCATCGACTATCTCGCGGCGCGATCGGACGTCGTCTTCAGGCCCTGCGGCCGCCATCCGGACTACCGCTCGAACCAGCCGGGCGCCGCGATTGCGGGCCGCGCGATCATCCCCGAGCCCTTCGACGGCCGCGTGCTCGGCCGCGATTTCGAGCGCGTACGCCCGCCGATCGACGAGTTCATGATTTTCGGCAGCATGATGGTCGGCAAGGACGACATCGTGCGGCTCCTCGGCCGCTTCGCGTCCTTCGCCAATTTCGTCCATTCCGCGACGCTGGTCGCTCGGTTTCTCTCGGATCGGCTGCGGTATAGCCGCGGCACGCGGCTGGTGATGGGAAACGCGTTGGTGGCCCGGCTTTACCACAGCCTGCGCCGGCGCAACGTGCCGATCCTGTTCGAGACCTCGATCGAGGATCTCGTCGGCGGCGCCGAAGGCGTTACCGGCGCGGTGCTGAGATCAGGCGGAACGTCGCTCACGGTGCGGGCGCGCAAGGGCGTCGTGCTCGCGACCGGCGGCTACGCGCACAACGCGAGTCTGCGCGGCGCCTTCATGCCGGAGCTCGGGCGCGCGCGGTCGATGGCTGTGACATCCAACGGCGGCGCCGGCATCGCGCTTGGCCGAAAAACGGGCGCCCGCATCGCTCCCGCTGAGCATCGCAGCGGCGCCTTCTGGTCTCCTGTCTCGGTGACCCACCGCCCCGACGGCAGCAGTGGCCTTTTTCCGCATCTGGTCCTCGACCGCGCCAAGCCAGGCCTCATCGCGGTGAATGCTGCCGGCCGACGCTTCGTCAACGAAGCCGATTCCTATCACGACTTCGTCGAGGCGATGTTCGCGGCGCACAAGACCGTGCCGAGCGTTCCCGCCTATTTGATCTGCGAGGCGGGCTTCGTGCGCAGGTACGGTCTCGGCGCGATCCATCCGGGCACGCGCTCGCTCGCAGCGTTCGAGCGCAGCGGCTATCTCGTTTGCGCGCCGACCATCGACGAGCTCGCCCGCCGGATCTCGGTCGACGCGGCGGGCCTGCGCGGGACCATCCGCCGAAGCAACGAGTTCGCGCGCACAGGAGTCGATCTCGATTTTGGCAAGGGTGAGACCGAGCTCAACCGCTTCAACGGCGACCCCAGCCACGGGCCCAACCCCTGTCTCGGCCCGATCGAGGCGCCACCCTTCTGCGCGCTCGCAGTCTGGCCGGCCGAGATCGCCTGCAGCACCGGCCTTGCGACCGACGAGGACGCCCGCGTCCTCGACCGAGGTGGCCGGCCGATCCCGGGCCTCTACGCCTGCGGCAACGACATGGCCTCCATCATGGAGGGCGTCTATGCCGGGCCCGGCATCACACTCGGCCCCGCGCTCGTTTTCGCCTACCGCGCCGCGCGCCATGCGGCGGCCAACCCCGCTTTGACTCAGAGGATCTCGTAGAGCAGAAGCAAGACCTCGAGCGCGAGCACGCAGATGATCAAGAACTCCAGGACGTACTCGCGCCGGAAATAGCTGAATTCCGAGAGCCGATCGTTCGCGAGCTCGTAGAGGTCGGCGACCACGTCGATCCGATCGTCGAGACGCTCCAACCGATGGGTCACCTCGATCCGGAGCGCCAGCTCGACGAAGAGCCGTCGCGCGAGGCCCGGGAGCGCCTCCGGCCCTTTTTCCAGCGGCCCCTCGATGGCGACGTGGCGAAAGCGGGCACCGGTGATGGCCTCCGTCATCTTCGCCACGTGGTCCCAGCGGTGCAGTGCGCGGACACCGACCCGGTGTGTGAGCCGCGCGTCCTTTTGCGCTACCGGCCACCACGTCGAGAGATCACTCTCGAGGCGGCGCAGCTCGGACTCGTAGAAGGCGAAGCTCGTCAGGCCCTGTAGGTAGGCGTCGAAATCCGCAGCGGCGCCGATCACCAGCGCGCGGCCCGGCCGCCAGAGGATCCGGTCGCTCTGGAGGGTGAGATCCACCAGGCCCGCGCCGGCGACCCACGCCTCGGCCGCTTCCCGCGTCTGCGGCGGCGCGGCATTGCCGCCACGCAGGTGCACCACGAGGAACGTTTCGGGATCCGCTGGCGCCGGCGCATCGGCGGCGACGGGCTCGGACACGGCCACGCGCCCGAGCTCGGCGAAATCGAGGAGCACGGTGCTGCCTTCCGGCGCCTTCTCCGGAAAGCGCACGCACAGCATCGAGGCGCCGCCGGCGGGCATCGTGGCCATGGCGTCAGGACCTCATGCCGGGAGCACCGGAAACTGCGCCGTTAGAGGCTCGGCCTCCGCGATCTCCGGAGGCGCCACGAACGGCACGCCATCCTCCAAGACAGGCCCCGCCTGGCTGAGCGCGAACAGCGTCTCCTTGCAGTGGACGAAGCAGGCCTTCAGGAAATCGCCGCTGAGATGATCGAGCCACGGGCCTAGGCGCGTCTCGATGGCGCGGTCGATGTCGGCCGCCGACCACTCCTGGGGCCGGAACCAGTCGGACGCGACGAGAAAGCCCCAGCCGCCCAGGAACGATGGGATGAGCGCGCTGTAGCTGTGGACCTCGGCGAAGACTGTGCGCAACGTGCGCGCCAGCGCGACATGCGCCTTGTCATCGGAGAAGGAGAACTCGAGCCCTTGGATCGCCACGATCGCCCCCGGCCGGAGCCGGCGTTTCAGCAACTCGTAGAATTGGCGCGTGTAGAGCGACTGGGCGGGCCCGTTATCGAGCATGTCGACGACGTCGATGATCACCACATCGTAAAGGCCGTCGTCCGCCTCGAGGAACCGCCGGCCATCGCCGATCAGGACGCGGCCGCGCGGATCGCCGAAAGCGCCCCGGTGCCATTTTGACAGGTGAGTCCGGCTCAGCTCCACGAGCTCGCGGTCGATATCGACCATGGTGCAGGCGCGGACCGAGTGGTGCGCGAGCGCCTCGCGGAGCACCGCGCCCTCGCCGCCGCCGATGATGAGCACGTCCCTCGGCTCGGGATGCCGCAGCAGCGCCGGCTGCGCCAGCAGCTCGTGATAGAGTGCCTCGTCCTCCTCGCTGCTTTGGATCACCCCGTCGAGGAACAGCGCGACGCCGTAGCTGTACGTGTCCGCGATCAATACCTCTTGCAGAGCCGTCCTGCCGCTGTGCAGGACGCTCCTTAGCCGATAGGCGTAGCGATCGAAGGGATCGCTTTCCTCCACCAGGAGCAGCGCACCGGCAGCCGAGTCCGGGACCCGCTCCGGCTCGACGTAGAAATGATTGGGCAGCAACGCCGGCAGGGGATACGGCCGGCTGATCGTCGGCTTCGGCTGGCTCTCCATGGCGCGGCTCCTCGCGAGACTCCCCGGCCCTCATGTTTACAATTCCCCGGCCCTGTGGCCACAATAACCGCGACGGCTGGCGCGGATTTGGCCGGCCGTTACGGGCGGGCATGGACGACAGCGGGGCTCTTTCGAGCAGTACGATACCCGATGGTGCCGTCGGCGCGGTGGGAACGCATGTGCTCGTGGATTTCTGGGGTGCGTCGCCGCTTGACGACATCCAGCACGCGGAGCGGGCGCTCCGAGCGGCCGCCGCGGCCGCGGCCGCCACGGTGCTTCACGTGCACGTCCATCGCTTTGCCTCGAGCGGCGGCATTTCCGGCGTCGCCGTGCTGGCGGAATCGCACATCAGCATTCACACTTGGCCCGAGCTCGGCTACGCCGCTCTCGATATTTTCCTGTGCGGGAGTTGTGACGCGCCCGCGGCCGTCGCCGCTCTCCAATCCGCTTTCGCTCCCGACAAGAGCGCGGTGAGGACGATTTCTCGGGGAGCGCGCTGAGGGCGAACGACGCCCGTCGCGAGGCGAAACCGCGCAAGGGCTCGGCATCATGAGTGCTCCCGGTTGCAAGGCGTCCTCAACTCCATGGGATTGTAAGCGCCGCCGATGAGTGGCTTCGTCTATTCGCTGGCGATGCATCCGGCGCTCGGGCAAGGCCGCTCCAGCTGGAACGACGATTTCTGGTCGCTCGGCGATCTCGAAGTCATCGCCGAGAACCTCGTCGCGGCGACGCGGCAACCGCGGCACTGGAAACGCTGGACCATCGACCGAGGGGACGCGACCCGCCGCTGGCTCGCCGAGTGACAGCGCTTGGCGTATCTGCTACGTCCGCACCCCGGATCACCTGCGCGAGGCACCAGGCCATGACGGCGCGCGACGCCACGACGCTCGACCGGCTCTTCGAGACCATCGACGCGCGCAGACACGCCGACCCCGCAACCTCCTACACCGCGAAACTCCTGCGTCAGGGGCCCGAGCACGCGGCGAAGAAGCTGGGCGAGGAGGCGCTCGAGACGGCCCTCGCGGCGGTCGCGGGACGCCAGGCCGGCGTGGTGAGCGAGAGCGCCGACCTGCTCTATCATCTGCTGGTTCTGTGGGCCGCGAGCTCGGTCACGCCCGCGGAGGTCTGGGCCGAGCTCGCACGCCGCGAGGGCACCTCGGGCCTCACCGAGAAGGCGCAGCGCCCGCCGCAATAACTGTCCGTCCGAAGGAGTGCGGCCATGGCCTACGATCCCGGCAACGTCTTCGCCCGCATCCTCCGCGGCGAGCTGCCGTGCCAGAAGGTGTACGAGGACGACCGCGTGCTGGCCTTTCGAGATATCCGGCCGCAGGCGCCCGTCCACATCCTGGTCATCCCGAAAGGTCCGTATGTCTCGCTCGACGACTTCGCCGCCGATGCCGCTGACGCCGAGCTTGCGGCGCTCCTGAGGGCCGCCGGTCGGATCGCCCGTGAGCAAGGCTTGGCCGAGACCGGCTACCGCATCCTCGCGAACACCGGAAGCGACGGCCACCAGGAGGTGCCGCACTTCCATCTGCACATCTTTGGCGGCCGCGACCTCGGTCGCATGCTGTCGAAGGGGCCGTGATCGGCGCCGACGGAAGCCGCACGCTCCCGGTGCATGAAATACTTCGTTTACCATTACGGCGGTGACGGGTTCTTAACAGCTTACCTCTAGCCTCGGAGATGAGTCCGTCCCATATGGCGGCGGCCGCCAGGTCAAGGGCGCGCGGAAAGAGGCATGACCGCACGAGAGAAGCCAGCGGAAGAGAGACTCGAGCCCCCGGCGGGCGCGCCGCTCGATAACGCCGAGCGCCGCCTCCGCGATTTCGCCGAGGCAGCCTCCGACTGGTTTTGGGAGCTCGATCGCGAGCTCCGCATTATCTACATGTCCGACGGCGTAAACGCGCCGTCGTCCGACTCTGCTCGCGACTTTCTGGGCAAGCGCATCACGGAGGTGCGTGGGCGCGGGCTCGAGCAGGTCGACTGGGCGCCGCTCCTCGAACTCCAGTTGGCGCGCCAGCCGTTTCGGGATTTTCGCCTGTGCCGCGCAACGCGGGGCGGGGCCATTCGCCACGTGAGCCTGAGTGGCATACCCGTCTTCGATGCCGAAGGGGCATTTCAAGGCTATCGCGGCGTCAGCCGCGATATCACGAAGCAAGTGAATGCGGAGACACGTGTCGGCATGGCGGAGCGGGAGCTCCGCGAGAAAACACGGCTCCTGGAAGCGACGCTCGAGAACATGGAGCAGGGATTGATCGTGCTCGATGCCGGGCTCCATATCAGGGCCTGGAACGACCGATGCGTGGCGCTGCTCGATCTGCCGAAGGGTGCCATGGGAGTGGGCCGGCCGGTGGAGCATCTCTTCCGCGTCATCGGCGAGCGCGACGAATATGGGCCCGGCGACCTCAACGCCATCGTTGCGACGCTCATGGACCGCCTCGTCCGCTGCGATCCGCCGATATGGGTGCGGCAACGGAGGCGGATCTGCTCCGCGCCCGCGACGAGGCCGAGCTCGCGAGCCGCAGCAAGACCGAGTTCCTCGCGAACATGAGCCATGAGCTGCGGACGCCGCTCAACGCCGTCATCGGCTTCTCCGACGTGCTGTCGGGAGAGCTTTTCGGGCAGCTCGGCGACCGCCGATACCGGGAATACGCGCGCGACATCCGCGACAGCGGCCTGCATCTGCTCAAACTGATCAATGACGTGCTCGACGTCGCCAAGATCGAGCACGGAACCATCGAGATCGCCGAGGAAGTGGTCGATGTACGCGCGACGGTGGAGTCCTGCATGCGTCTGGTCCGCGAGCGCGCATCGGCGGCGGGCGTGAATCTTGCGGTCGATTTGGAACCGGATCTTCCGACGCTGCACGCCGACAGCCGGCGCCTGAAGCAGATCTTGATCAACCTGCTCTCCAACGCCATCAAGTTCACGCCGACGGGCGGGTGTGTCACCGTCGAGGCGGCGGCCGAGGAGCGGGGTTTTCGCCTTTCGGTCGCCGATACCGGCATCGGCATCGCGCCCAAGGACCTCGAGACCGCATTGCGTCCCTTCGGCCAGATCGATACCCGGCTCTCGCGCAAGTACCAGGGGACCGGGCTTGGCTTGCCGCTCGTCAAGGCCATCGCCGAGTTGCACGGCGGCGGTCTCGAGCTCGCCAGCACGCCCGGCCAGGGCACCACCGCCACCGTCTGGCTGCCGCCCGAGCGTGTCCGTGCCAGGATGAGCGCGGTCGCGGATTAACCGCGCTCCCCGGCTCAGCCTCGCCCCTTTTCCGCCCGGCCCGCCCGCCGGTTGCGTCGCCGCCCGAATAGGACTAAACACGGGCGCCCTTTTGGACCACGTCAAGGTTGGCCATGGCGCAAGCGGCGGTTGGCGCCGGCTCGCAGTCTATGAGGCGGGCGAAGCATAACCTGGTCCTGGGCGCGCTCGGCGTCGTCTACGGCGATATCGGGACCTCGCCGCTTTACACCGTCAGGCAGTGCTTCGATGCCGAGGGCGGCATCACGCCCGAGAACGTGCTCGGCGTGCTCTCGCTCATCGCTTGGTCGCTCATGATGGTGGTCACGGTCAAATATGTGATCGTCATCATGCGCGCGGACAATCGTGGCGAAGGCGGCATCCTCGCGCTCACCGCGCTGGCGCTGCGCTCCGCGAGCCGTCATGGCCGTCGGCATCGGCTCATCCTGATGGCGGGCTTGGTGGGAGCGGCGCTGTTTTATGGCGACGGCGTGATCACTCCCGCGATATCCGTGCTGAGCGCGATCGAGGGATTGAATGTCGCGACGCCACTCTTCGGTCCCTACGTGATCCCGCTCACGGTCGCGGTACTCGTTGCGCTGTTTGCGATCCAGCGCCGGGGCACCAGTCTGGTTGGCGGCTTCTTCGGCCCGGTGACGGTCGTGTGGTTTGCCGTGATCGCGGCGCTCGGCGCCGCCGAGATCTGGGAGCAGCCGGCAATCCTCCAGGCGCTCAACCCGCTCTGGGGCCTGCGCCTCCTGGCGGCCGCACCGCTCAAGGGTTTCGTTCTGCTGGGCGCGGTGGTCCTGGCGGTCACCGGCGCCGAGGCGCTCTACGCCGATATGGGCCATTTCGGCGCCCACGCGATCCGTGTGGCTTGGTTCCGTCTGGTCTTCCCCGCGCTGGTCGTGAACTATTTCGGCCAGGGCGCGCTGCTGCTGCGCAGCCCCGACGCGCTGGACAATCCATTCTATCGGCTGGTGCCGGCCTGGGGCCTCTACGCCATGGTGGCACTCGCCACCATGGCGACGGTAATCGCCTCGCAGGCCGTGATATCCGGCGCCTTCTCCATGACCCAGCAGGCGATCCAGCTGGGCTATCTCCCGCGTATGCAGGTCCGTCACACCTCCGAGCAGGAGCGCGGGCAGATCTATGTGCCCACCATGAACATGTTTCTGCTGGTGGCGGTAACCGCGCTGGTACTGGGGTTCAAGTCGTCGGACAATCTCGGTACGGCCTATGGCATCGCCGTCACCGGCACCATGACGCTGACGACAGTGCTGGCTTTCTCCTACATGGCTGGGGTGCGGCACTGGAACCCGTTGCTTGCGGTGGCGCTCTTCGGTGTGTTCCTGGTGGTCGATCTTGCTTTCTTCAGCGCGAACCTGCTGAAGATCGAGCAGGGCGGCTGGTTCCCGCTGGCGGTGGCGACGCTCGTCTATCTGGTGATGTCCACGTGGATGCGCGGTCGCTCGCTGGTGGTGGCCGAGCGCCAGCGAAACGCCATGCGGCTCGAGATGTTCATCGCGAGCATCGGACCGGACCGCCAGCGTGCGCCCGGCACCGCGATCTTCATGACCGGAAACGTCGAGCTCGTGCCGGGAGCGCTCCTGCACAACCTCAAGCACAACAAGTTCCTGCACGAGCGGGTGGTGCTGATGAGCGTCCTCATCGAGGACATTCCGCACGTGGCGGACGAGCAGCGCTTCACGATTCGGCACCTCGATCACGGCTTCCATACCGTGATCGTGCATTACGGCTTCATGGACGAGCCCAACATACCGCGTGCGCTGGCGCAGCTCCGCCTGATGCAGTTCCGCTTCAACTTGATGGAGACGTCGTTCTTCGTCGGACGCGAGAAGATCGTCGCGGGGAAAGGCTCCCAGTTGGCGCGCTGGCAGCGCCGGCTGTTCTCCTTCATGTCTAACAACATGCTGAACGCCACCGAGTTCTTCCGCATCCCCAGCAATCGCGTGGTGGAATTGGGCGGCCAGCTCGAGATTTGAGTCGCCGCCCGCATGACACTCGACCCGGTCTGGGTCTCCTTCCTGACCAAAATCCTGGTCACCGCGACCGTGGTGATCGCGGCGGCGCGCACCGCAGAGCGAGCGGGACCGTTCTTCGGCGCGCTGATCGCGTGCCTGCCGGTTTCCGCCGGGCCGTCCTACGTTCTTCTGTCGCTGCAGGCGAGCGACGATTTCATCGCGACGACCGCGATCGGGAGCGCCGCCGCGACCGCGGGCGCCGCGCTCTATCTCGCGATCTACGTCGTGATGGCGCCGCGCGCGGGTGTCGCTGCGACGCTCGCATCGGCGCTCGGCGCCTGGCTCACGGCCGCCGTCTTGATCCGGCAAGTTCAATGGACGGCGCTCTCCGTGACGGCGCTCAACGCGGCGGCCTATGGATTCGCCCTCCTGGTCACGCTGGGCCGCGAGCACACCCAGCCGATCACTCGCTCCGAGCGGCGCTGGTTCGATCTGCCCCTGATGGCCGCTCTGGTGGGTCTGCTGGTTGCGGGCGTGGTGACCTTGAGCGCGGCGCTGGGTGCGGCGCTCACCGGCATGGCGGCAGTTTTTCCGGTGACCTTCAGCAGCCTCGGCGTGATCGTGCAGTCGCGGCTCGGTGGGCGCGTGGCTGCGGCCACCATGGCGGGCGCCATCCGGGCCATGCCGGGCTTCGCCCTCGGCCTCGTCGTGCTGCATGTGCTCGCGGTGCCCGTCGGCGCGCCGCTCGCGATGCTGGCCGCCCTCGCGGCGATGCTGGCGTGGTCGGGCGGCCTGATCCTGTGGCGCGTCAAGAGGCTCAGAGCCGCGTGACGATCCGGGTGTACGCGGGCACCCTCGCTGTTCGCCCGCTCACGCGGTTATTTCGCCGCGCTCAGCTGACGCGTGCGGCGCTGGATCATGCGGTCGATTTGGCCGGCGAGTGCGGCGCTAACCTGAGTCATGGGTAGCCGCACCTCCGGCGAGGGGATCAGATGGCGGCGCCAGAGCCAGTGTTTGACCGGTGCCGGGCTGGGCTCGGCGAACAACAACGCGACCACCTCCACGAGGTCGGTCCAGAGCCGCAAGGCGCGCTCGCGGTCGCCGGCGAGGAGCGCCGAGCGCATGGTCGCGAACGCTTCGGGATCCACATGCGCGGACGCGAGGATGCCGCCGTCGGCGCCGTGCGCGAGCGCGCTGAAGAAGAGCGCGTCCTCGCCGGTCATCACCGAGAAACTCACGGGCCGCCCGCGCAAAAGCTCGACGCTCTGCGCGGGAATGGCGCAGCAATCCTTGATACCGATGATAGGGTCGAGCTCGGCCAAGCGGAGCAGCGTCTCGTTCGCGAGATTGACGCCGGTGCGGTAGGGGATGTTGTAGAGCGCGATGGGCTTCGTGGTGCGCTCGGCGAGCGCGGTGAAATGCCGCCGCAAGCCCTCTTGCGAGGGCCGTGAATAGTAGGGGCAAGAGACGAGATACCCGTCGATCGGCCAAGCCGCTGTGTCCTCGAGACGGCGCATCAGCTTTCGAGTATCGCTGCCGCAGAGTCCGAGGAAGACCGGCCGCCGTCCCGCAACCACGTCCCCCGCGACCGCAACCAGACGCTCGAGCTCCGCCTCGTCGAGGGTCAGCGCCTCCCCGGTGGTGGCGGCAAGGATGAAGCCGTCGACGGGCTGAGTCAGGAAATGCCGGACCAATCCGTCGAGCGCGGACTCGTCGAGCCTACCGTCGGTGAACGGCGTGATCAGCGGCAGCCAGATGCCTTCGAGCTGCGGCCGGTGTCGCGGTGTGCTGCTGTCCATGATGCTCCTCTCCTCCGGTTGCGGCGCCACCGGGACCAGACGAGGGCAGACATGGAAAGGCCCCGTCCGTTTCCGGCGGGGCCTGGGTGATCGCTCGCTTGGACGCGCCTCTTCAGCGCAAAGCATCCCCCTGCCCCGGAACGCGGGACTTTCGGGATTTCGCGGTCAGTGCGCGGGCGGACGTCATGAAGCAAAGCTATGGACGAACAGGCGGCCTGTCAAATCTCGCGACGGTGCGTCCTTCGACTCGCGCGGCTCCGCATCGCGGCTCGGGATGAGGACCGTCTTTACAATTGTCTCCCACACCCTGAGCCATCCGCGAAGCGGACGAGTCGAAGGGTCACACGCCGAGCTTGGCGATATAGGCCTCGACCGCGGTTCGGGCGGCGCGGGTCTCGTCGGCGACCCTGCTGCGCTCGGCCTGTAGGGCCTCGATGCGGGTCTCCTCGTCGGCGAGCTTCTCGATGTAGCGCTTGTGGAGCGCGCTCTCCTTGTCGATGCTCTCGAGGTTGGCCCGGATCCGGCTCTGATCCTCGGCGATCCCGCCGATCGCGCTCTCGATGCGCTCTGCCGCGGCCTTCTTGTCCGAAACCACGCGGCGGAGCCGTGCGAGCTCGGCGAGCGCCACCCGGACTCCGGGATCGAGCGCCCTGTCCTTGGCGACGGCGCCGAGGTCCTCGTCGTCGGTGTCGAGGATGCGCAGCGTGTCCTCGCGAGGATGCTCGAGGGTGAAACGCAGGATGCGGGTCTCGCCGGGTTTCAGGTCGACGGCGACGCGATAGGCGGTGGCGGTTTCCTCGACGGTCTTGCCGGCGGGTTCCACCAATGCCCAATTCGCGATCATCGGCTGCTCCACGATGACGCGGCGCGCTTCGGTCTTGGGGGCCGCAAGAGTATAGAGCACGGTCTGCCGGTCGGCGCGCGTGAGGTGGAGCACGCCCTGGGAAATGGTCGCCTTGGTGAGGGTGCTCGTGGCGTCGGTGTCGCGGAGGATCTTGGTCTTTTCGTCAAGCGCATAGCTCAGAAGCCGGCTCTCGCCCGCGGGCAGGCCGGCCAGCCGCGCGTCGCCGATGTAGGCCGTGCCTTGCGCGGTCTGCTCGTAGAGCGTCACCACGCCGGGCGGCAAGCCGCTCGCGCCGTCATTGGTGAGCTTCACGGCTGCGAGCGGATGGGTCGTGCTGGTGCTGAGCTGCAGCAGCGCCAAACGCTCGGCGGGCACGTCGCGGTCGACCAGCGGCACGAGCGCGGTCTGCCCACTCTCCAGCGTCACCGGCACGGGGATGCGGAAGGAAACCTGCGTCATGCCCTCCTGCGCCTCAGCGGTATCGACCGTAGCGGCTTGCAGGGGAGCGTTCTCGGCCGCCAGATCGCTGGCGAGGCCGAGCGCTTTCATCCGTTGCATCAGCGCGGCCGAGGGTGCCGCCGCCGCGGCCTGCGGCATCGGTATCGGCCCGCCCATGGCCGCGCTCGCCACGCGGACCTGGTCCACAGCGCCCATGTCCAACTTCGGCAAAATGCGGCCCGCGACTTCCACCGGCACCTCCGGCCGATTGACGTAATAGGCCTGATAGATCGCCTGATGGAAACTGACGGGGTTGCCGGAGAGCAGCGTGAGCTCGACGCCCGTCCAATCCTCGCCGCTCATGTTCTCGAGCACGGCCCAGCCCTGAAGGTGGGCGGCGCCTTCCACGGAAAGATTCAGCCGGAAGCTCGCCTTCCAGAGCGGCGCCGCCACCACATAGCCGACGCGCAGCGTGCGCGTGCCGGTGCCGCGCGTGGTGAGCGTGATGGCGCGCCGGTCCTTGGCCCGGTGCGAGGCGATCTCGGCGAGCGCCTGATCGACCTTTGCCTGCAGGTCCGCGTCGACGAAGCGCACGCTCTCCGCGTCCTCCAGGATGAATTGCTGCAGTCCCTCGGCGGTGAGCACGCTCACGCGGTTCCGGCTCGTGGTGGTGCCGTCGCTGGCGCGCGCCGTCTCCGCCAGCGCCTTCAGGAGCTTTCCGGTGATCGGATGGCTCGCGCCCACGCGAATCTCGGCGCCCTGCAGCGCGTTGAGAAGCGCGGCCGGCGAGGCCAATGCCTCGGGGCCGAAGGGCAAGTCGTTGAACAGCTGGGCGAGAGGCTGGCGGCCGGGCAGGCTCGCGGCGCCGACGCCGCCCTTGCTGTCGTAGACCACGATCGACTTCAGGATGTCGTCGACCTGATCGAGCGGCACGTTGAGGGTGAGCTTGGCGTCGCCCTCAACCTCTGCCTCGTACTCGAGGTAGGCGACGCCGCCCGTCGAGAGCATGACGCGCTTGAGGGCGAGATCGCTGGCGAACGCGGGCACGCCCGCGAGGCACAGCAGCAACAGGACGAGGGTGGGAACCGCACGCTGTCTCATGGGAGCCTCCCGCTCATGATTGAGTGCAAGGGCTACCGTCGGGCGAAATTGCGGCATTCGAGGGGACGCGATCCCGGCATTTTCGAGGTATAGGTGCACGGTCATAACCATTCCTGGGTATCCCGCGCAGGAGGAGTAGTGAGGGGGTATTCACGCGCTCTTATCAGCCGTCTACGTGATTCTCCTGATGGCGCGGCGGAAGCGCTTTGCGTTAACCATAGGCCACGCACATTGGAGGCACCCATGCTCGAGACCGCCAAACGCTATCGAGAAATCGCTCTGTCGCTCCTGAAATACGCCGAGGAGACGGAGATCAACGGGCCGCGCGACGCCTGCATCAATTTGGCCGTCTATTATCAGGCCGCCGCGCGCGACATTGAGCAGCGTTGCCAGGGGTGGCAGGCAAGCACATCGCGGAGCGGGCCAGTCGATGCGGTGACCGGAAGGACGGGCGGGGTCGCTGCCTAGGCCGCCGCCGGCGGCACCTGGCGCGCCCCCCCCCCGCGAAATCCTCAGGCCGGAAGCGCGTCCTCCATCGCCGGCTCACCGACCAGCGGCAGATCGATCACGAAGCGCGAGCCGCCGCCCGGCTGGCTCTCGACGCGGATTTTTCCGCCGTGGCCGGTCACGATTCCATGCACCACGGAGAGACCGAGGCCAGTACCCTCGCCCACCGCCTTGGTGGTGAAGAAGGGATCGAAAATGCGCTTCTGCGTGGCCTCGTCCATGCCGCAACCGGTGTCGCGCACGCTCAGCCGAACGAAATTCGGCTCACCCCGCGCGACGCCCGGGAGCACGCCCACGGTCACGGTGATGGTGCCGAGCCGAGTCCCGATCGAGTGGACCGCGTTCGTCATCAGGTTGACCACGATTTGGTGGACCTGGCTCGGATCGCCCAGGATCGGCGGCACCGGATGGATCTCGCGCTCGATCGCGATGGTGGCGGGGACGGTGGGACGGAGCATGGCCAGCGCCTCGTTCGCCACTTCGTGCACCCGGAAACGTCGGCGCTCGACCGATTCCTTGCGGCTGAAGGCCAGCACCTGCTTGACGAGACCGCGGGCGCGCAGGCCCGCCAGATAGATCAGCTCGAAGCTCTCCCGCAAGGCGCTCTGAGGCTCCGCGCGCTTGAGCCCGAGCTTCGCCATGGCGACCACCGGCACCAACGTGTTGTTGAGATCGTGAGCGATCCCGCCGGCCAAGGTGCCGAGCGCCTCAAGCATCTGCGAGTGGTGCAGCTGGTCCTCGAGGATCTTTTGCTGCGCCTCCGCCTCGCGCATCTCGGTGAGGTCCTGCATAGTGCCCGTTATCTTGACGAGCTTGCCGCCATCATCGGTGGTGGGCTCGCCCTCGACGCGCACGGTTCGTATGGCGCCATCGGACCGCCGGGTGCGGAACTCGAGCGCAGTCGGACGACGTCCGGACCGCCACTCCCCGAGCCAAGATGTGACGGTCGGCAGGTCATCGGGATGGATGTAGTCGTCGACACTCGTCGCGGTCGGCCGAAAACGCTCCGGCGAAAGACCGCGTATGCGATAGGTCTCTTTGGACCACAGGAATTCGCCACTCGCCAGATCGAGCTCCCAACTGCCGATGTGGGCGATGCGTTGTGCGCGATCGAGCCGCTCCTCGCTTTCCCTCAAGGCGGCCTGCGCTTGCTTCAAGGCGGTGATGTCGATGCGCAAGCCGGCGGTGCCGCCATTTCGCATGCGCCGCTCCGTCACCAGAAGCCAGCGGCCATCGCCGAGCCTCTGCTCGAAGGCGCCGTAAGCCTCGCGGTGCCGCCGGAGGCGATCGGCGAGCCATGTCCCCTCGCGTCCGACAGCCTCGGGCATCTCCTCATGGGAGACCACGAAGCGCAGGATCTCCTCGAACGTGGTTCCCGGATGCAGCGTCGATAGCGTCGGGTCGTAAAACTCGCGATACCGCTCGTTGAACATGACGAGACGGTCGTTCCGGTCGAAGATGACGAAACCCTCGGAGATGCTGTCGATGGCGTCCTGGAGCAGGGTCTCCGCTTCTTCGGCGCGGCGACGCGCCTCGACGACCTCGGTCTCGTTGGTGGCGGTGCCGCGATATCCCACGAACTCTCCGGACTCGTCGAACACCGGTTTCCCGCTGGCGACGTAGTGGATGCGTCGCCCATCGCATAAGAACGAGTAGCGAAAGCCCCGGAACGAACGGCGGGCGTCGAGATCGGCCCGGTGCTGCCTCCAAAGCTCGTCTCGCTCAACGTCGCCGCCGGCGAATTCCCAGCGCGTCATGCCGATCGTCTGTCCCGCGCCGCGGCCCGACGGGCTGGCCTCCGTGCCCGAGAAATAGGTGAAGCGATGCGACCGGTCGGTCTCCCAGATCCAATCGGCCGCGGTCTCCGCGATATCCCGGAAGCGCTGCTCGCTCTGTCGGAGCGAACGCTCCGCCTCGTCGCGCTGCCGCGATCGCTGCAGCAGCAGCGTGCCGGCGGTGTCGAGCGCTCCGAGGACGTCGTCGACTTCCGCGATGTCTGTCCGCGTCGAGGGGATGGCCGAGCCATGACCGAGCGCCAGGGCCGAGGCGGAGAGGCGTCGCAGCTCGCGGGCCATCCGTGCGCCGATCGCACCGGCAAACAGGAGACCCAGGAACAGCATCGCCGCCGCCACGACGCCGATTTCCTGCAGCGAGGTCCGGAGCGAAGCGGCCGTGTCGGCCACTGGCGCGATGGCCGCAAGCGTCCAGCCGGTATAGGCGGATTTGGCGAACGCCATGGAAACAGGCTCGTTCTTGAAGATCTTTTCCGAATAGGCCGCCGCGCCCGCCTTCGACATCGGCTCGATCAGCGAATCGTTGATGAGCTCGCCGGCATGCCGATCGAGGTTGCGGTTGCGCAGGATGATCCGGTGCTCTCGATCGACGACCATGACCCACCAATTGGCCGGCAGATCCTGGTCGAGCAAAACGTGATTCAGTTCTCTCAAGTCATAGCTCATTATCAGCACGTAGGTCGCCTCGTCGCGCTCGATCACGGGGAATGAGATCGAGACCTGGGGACGGTCGTCAAAAGCGCCCTCGAGCACGTTGGAGATCTGCGTGGCGCGGGTGGCCGCGGCCAAGCCGGCAAGGTCGGGATACTTGAGATAGCGGGGTGCATCCTCGATCGGCCGGCGCGTGTTGAAGACCACCCGGCCGTTGGGTTCCGCCAGCACCGCCCTGGCGTGATGTTGGTCGGCGACGTCGTGGAACTGTGCATAGAACTGGGAGAAGTTCCGGTCGCGTAGCGCCGGCGAAGTCGCGAGCGCCGCCAGCGCGGCCTCGGCTGTCTTGAGCTCGACATCCATGGCGGCGGACAGCGCGCGCGCCGTGTTGAGGATCTGCCGGTCGTCGGCCTCGCGTTGCGCGCTGGCGTATCTCAGCACCGCAAAGGCTGAGAAACCGATCATCGGCACGATGCAAGCGAGCACCAAGACAACCACGTGCGCGCGCATGCTGCGCACGCCCAAGACCTTCCGCAGGGCGCGTCGGATCCGGTCGAGACGCGGCGAGGGAGTCATCGTGCTCAGGGCGCTCCGGCGGCCGATCCGATTGGGCGCTCCGACGGCGCGCCCGTTCCCGGATCAAATTATTGGGATCATTGGCGATCCCGGTTGAGGACCGCTTAAGATGCGGTGTTGTGCCGCATAAGGGGTTCCCCTTATGCGGCGGGCGAAAAGTGCGTCTCCGCGGGACCGCCGGCAGCGGGTCGACCGCCGCGCCCAGGGAGGATTTGCTCGTTTGCGCCCCGATCGCCGGTGCTCCATAATCTCTCGATAAATTGCCGCTCGCAAAAGAGCGGCCTGGGAGAACGCTGGGAGGACGTGTGCCGCCGCTGCTGGACGTGCGGGGACTGCGCACTGAATTTCGCACGGCCGGCCGGCCCGTGCGGGCGGTCGACGATGTCTCCTACACCGTCGACCCCGGCGAGACGATCGCGATCGTCGGCGAGAGCGGCTCCGGAAAATCAGCCGGCGCGATGTCGATTCTGCGCCTGATTCCCGACCCGCCGGGGCGGATCACCGGAGGACAGATCCTGTTCGCCGGGCGCGACCTCATGCGCGCCTCCAACGAGGAAATGCGCCGAATCCGCGGCGGCGACATCGGCATGGTGTTTCAGGAGCCGATGACCTCGCTCAATCCCGTCCTCACCATCGGCCGGCAGATCACCGAGGCGATCGAGCAGCACCGCGGAGCCGATCGCGCCGCGGCGGAGAAACGCGCCGTCGAGCTCTTGGAGCTCGTCGGCATCGCCGATCCGCAACGTCGCCTCAAGCAGTATCCCCATCAGTTCTCGGGCGGCATGCGCCAGCGGGTGATGATCGCGATCGCGCTTGCCTGCGATCCCAAGCTCATCATCGCGGACGAGCCGACCACCGCGCTCGACGTGACGATTCAGGCGCAGATACTGGAGCTGATGCGCGACCTGACGCGGCGATTCAACGTCGCGCTCATCATCATCACCCACAATCTCGGCGTGGTCGCCCGCTATGCCAATCGCGTCAACGTGATGTACGCGGGGCGCATCGTCGAGAGCGGATTGGCGGAAGCCGTCTATCACCGCCCGCGGCATCCCTACACGGTGGCGTTGCTGCGGTCGGTTCCACGGCTCGATCGTCCGCGTCAGGCCCGCCTCGATCCGGTCGAGGGCCAGCCGCCGGACCTCACGCGGCTCGACGAGGGTTGCGCCTTCCGGTCGCGCTGCCGCTTCGCCGTCGATGCCTGCGCCCAAGCGCAGCCGCCGCTCGAGGCAACGGAGGAGGCGAGCCACCTGGCCGCCTGCTTCCGCAGTGACGAGCTCGGCGGTCTCACGGGAGCGGCGGCGTGACGGCGGCACAAGTCGATCCCCGGCCCCTTCTCGAGGTGAAGGGGCTCCATATGCACTTCGCGGTCACCGAGGGCGTCATGCGCCGCCGCCGGATCGGCGAGGTGAAGGCCGTCGATGGCATCGACTTCGCGGTTCGCCGCGGCGAGACGTTGGGACTGGTCGGCGAGAGCGGCTGCGGCAAGACCACCACGGGCCGCTGCATCCTCCGTCTCGAGCATCCGACGGCCGGCGAGATCCTCTATGACGGCGTCGATCTCGCCAAGCTCCAGCGCAAAGAGCTGATGGCGATGCGGCGACGGATCCAGGTGATCTTCCAGGACCCCTACAGCTCGCTCAATCCGCGCATGAAGGTCGGCGAGATCATCGCGGAGCCGATGAAGGTGCATGGCCTGGAGCCCGACGCGGAGAAACGCGCGGCGCGCGTGCGCGAGCTCCTCGGTGTCTGCGGCCTCAACGCTAAATTCGCCGACCGCTATCCTCACGAGATGTCGGGCGGGCAGCGCCAGCGCGTGGGCATCGCGCGCGCGCTCGCGCTCGAGCCGGAATTCATCGTCTGCGACGAGGCCGTCTCGGCGCTCGACGTTTCGATCCAAGCGCAAGTCGTGAACCTGCTCGAGGATCTGCGCGAGCGCTTCGGCCTCACCTATCTCTTCATCGCGCACGATCTCTCGGTGGTGCGCCATCTCTGCCAGCGCGTGGCGGTCATGTATCTCGGCCGCATCGTCGAGCTGGCCGACAACGACGAGCTCTTCGACAACGCCCTGCACCCCTACACCCAGGCCCTGTTGGCCGCGGTCCCCGTGCCCGACCCCAGCGTCGAGGCGAGCCGCGCGTTCCGGCCGGCGGTGGGCGAGGTGCCGAGTCCGATAAACCCGCCGTCCGGTTGCGTGTTCCATCCGCGGTGCCCGATCGCGGTGGAGCGCTGCAAGCAAGCGCGGCCGGAAGCGCGGAAGGTGCGGCCGGGCCATTGGGTGGCCTGCCACGAGGTCCAATAAGGACCCGCCACGTCCATCCCGAACGAGCCATGGGAGGCATACGGCAATGAAGACGAGAACGAGGCTACTGACGGCCAGCCTGGGGGCCGTCGTCGCGGTCGCCATCGCTGCGGCGCCGGTGGGCGCCGACGACACGCCGAAACGCGGCGGCATCCTCACCTACATGATCCCGGCGGATGCGCCGCCGAGCTTCGACGGACATCGGGAGACGACCTATGCGACGGTGCACGCGGCGGCGCCCTTCTACAGCGTGCTGATCCGCGCCAACCCCGACAACCCGTCCTCGACCACCGACTTCGTCTGCGATCTCTGCACGGAGATGCCGAAGCCGACCGACGATGGCAAGACCTACACCTTCAAGATCCGCGAGGGCGTGAAGTGGCACGACGGCTCGGCGCTCACCGCCGCAGATGTGGCCGCGAGCTGGCAGGAGATCGTGCATCCGCCCGAGGGGGTCTCCAGCGCCCGCGAAAGCTATTTCGTGATGGTCGACAAGGTCGAGGCACCCGACGCAACGACCGTGGTGTTCCGCCTTAAGTTCGCGACCGGCGCCTTCCTTCCGGCGCTCGCCGACCCCTACGCCTGGATCTACAAGAAGGAGATCCTCGACAAGGATCCGCACTGGTACGAGAAGAA
>Ga0209415_10005717_pt1 | contig 22279 bp, 17 predicted proteins | sample PeaSoiSIISIP2007_FD_187696 | JGI IMG/M metagenome (GOLD analysis project Ga0209415, IMG submission 187696) | Peat soil microbial communities from Weissenstadt, Germany - SII-SIP-2007 (SPAdes) (version 2) | ecosystem: Environmental > Terrestrial > Soil > Wetlands > Peat | place: Germany... | reverse complement strand
AGATAAGCCCAAGCCTACTCGACCCAAGCTGGTGATCGGGGAACCGCGCCATTGGCGCTTGCCAGTGCTGTACAGCTATTGCGAGATCCTTGCGCTGATTGGCGCGGTCTTTGAATCAATGCCTCAACCTCGGGTACGGCGAATCGCGCGCCAGGCGGCCGCGATGCTGGCCGGCGAATTCGGGAAATCGCACGCGGACGCGGAATTTACATAGAATCGGGGTTGGCGCCGGTCTTCGGCGCTAGGGCCCGCCGCCCGGGCTCCCGCGCTGGAAGGCGATCCCATGCTGACTGCAGTACCCAGTAGTTTGGGCGAACCCTCGCCCGGTGAGCCGTCAGCCATTGCGCCGACGAGCGAACTTGTCGAGGAGATCCGCAACGGTCGCATCGTCGTGTTGATCGACGACGAAGATCGGGAAAACGAAGGCGATCTGTTGTTCGCCGCCGATTTCGTCACGGCGGAGAAGATCAATTTTCTTGCTACCTTTGGCCGCGGACTGATCTGCATGCCGATCACCGCGGAACACGCAAACCGGCTCAATCTTGCACCCATGGCCGGCAGCAATCGCAGCGTCCACGGCACCAACTTCACGGTCGCGATCGAAGCGGCCGAGGGCGTAAGTACCGGGATTTCCGCGGCCGACCGTGCCCACACGATACGCGTAGCCTCACGGCCGGATGCCAAGCCTAGCGATATCGTCCAGCCGGGGCACGTCTTTCCGCTCGTGTCGCAGCCGGGCGGGGTACTGGTGCGCGCCGGTCATACGGAGGCCTGCTGCGACCTGGCGCGATTGGCCGGATTGAATCCGGCCGCGGTGCTGTGTGAAATCATGAACGAAGACGGCACCATGGCCCGCCTGCCGGACCTGGTGCGTTTTGCGCAACACCACCAGCTCAAGCTCGGCACGATCGCCGACCTGATCCAATACCGGGCCGCACACGAGACCATGATCGAACGCCTTGTGCGCCGCCGCGTGCGTACCTTCGCCGGCGAATTCGACATGGCCGTATACCGCGACAAGCCCAGCGGCTCGACCCACATCGCGTTGATTCATGGCACGCCGAGCGCCGATAGCGAGGTCCTGGTGCGGGTGCACGAACCACTGTCGGTACTCGATCTGCTCGAAGCCGACCGGGAAGGTCATTCCTGGCCATTGAACAAGGCCTTGACGGCGATCGCCGCGTCCTCCTGCGGGGTGATCGTGCTGCTGAACTGTGGCGAATCGGGTGAACGCCTGCTCGAACGCATTGCGCTAAACGCGCAGTCCGACCGGCTCGCGCCGGAGCGTCGCAGCGGCCAAGGTCATGCCCTGCGCACCTACGGCGTAGGCGCGCAGATATTGCGCGAGCTCGGCGTTACACGCATGAAACTTTTGGCCAGGCCACGCAAGATGCCGTCGATGACGGGCTTCGGGCTGGTCACTACCGGATACTTGGAAAGCTGAGAACCATGGCATTGGACACGATCGCTCCTGACCTGGACGGGGCCGAACTGCGCATTGGTGTTGTTCAGGCTCGTTTTAATTCCTGGGCCGGCGAGGCCCTGCTGGCCGCCTGCCTGCGGGAGCTATCCAATCTCGGGGTCGACGAGGACGAGATCACGGTGCTCACCGTGCCGGGCGCGCTCGAGGTACCGCTGGCGCTGGCGACGCTCGCCTCCAACGGGGACTTTGATGCCCTGATCGGCCTGGGTTGCGTGATCCGGGGCGAGACCTACCACTTCGAAATCGTCGCCGGGCAGTCGGCCGCCGGCCTGTCGCGCGTGGCGCTCGATCATCGAGTACCGGTGATCAACGCGATCCTGACAACCGAGAATGAAGAACAGGCGCGCGCCCGCGTGGACGAGAAGGGGACCGAAGCCGCTCGGGTCGCCGTCGAAATGGCCAACTTGCTCTGGGCGCTGGACGAAGACGGCGGCGAAGATGTCCAGTGAGGGACAGGAGCCGGCTTCGGCGGCGCCGGCTCCAGCACCGATCGTCGCCACGCGCCGCGCGCGCGCGGGCGAGCGCGGTGCGCGGCATCTCGCCCGCTCGCTTGCGCTGCAGGGCCTGTACGGCTGGCTGCTGGCGGGCGGCGAGGCCGATGCGATCGCCGCGCAGCTGCTTACCGCCGAGCAGGTCGCCAGGGTCGACGTGCCGTTCTTTCGGCAAATGCTGGGCGGCACGATCGGCGCGGCCGAGGAACTGCGGCAGGAGTTTGCCGCCGTGGTCGATCGGCCGGTGGCGGCGCTGAGCCCCATCGAGCATGCGCTGCTGCTCATGGGCGCCTACGAGCTCAAGTACCGCCCGGAAATCCCGTACCGCGTCGCCATCAACGAGGCGATCGAACTGGCCAAGAGCTTCGGCGGCACCGATGGATTTCGTTACGTCAACGGCGTTCTCGACAAGCTGGCGGCCCGGCTGCGCAGCGCCGAGGCGCAAGCCTTGAATGGCGGCGGTGCATAGCGGCGTTGCACATCGGCAGGGTGAGCGGGGAATGGCATGACCGCGGGCGTGACCGCGCTCAGTGAGTTCGCGCTCATAGCGCGATTTTTTTCGCGTCCCAGCGGGGAGCGCCAGGGCGTGGGCGATGACTGCGCGCTGATCGATGTGGGCGCGCAAACGCTCGCGATCACCACCGACATGCTGCTCGAAGGCGTACATTTCCTGAGCGGTGCGGACCCGGAAGCCTTGGGTCACAAGGCCCTGGCGGTGAATTTGTCGGACCTCGCCGCAGCCGGCGCACGACCGCGCTGCTTCCTGCTCGACCTTGCTCTGCCGCAGGCGGACGAAGCCTGGCTGGAAGCGTTTTCCCGCGGCATGTATGCCCTGGCCGAGGAGCACGCTTGCGCACTCGTCGGCGGTGATACCACCCGTGCCCCGCGGATCAATGGCGCTCGCGGCCCGGTCGCAATCTCGATCACCGCAATCGGCGCAGTCGACCGCGAGCACTATCGCGGCCGCTCCGGCGCCGCAGCCGGCGACGATATTTGGGTATCGGGTCGCTTCGGCGAGGCCGCCCTGGCACTGGCGATTCGTCGCGGCCAGCTCGACGTGCCCGCGCCGTACCGCGAAGCCTGCCTGCAGCGCATGGATCGCCCCACGCCCCGGGTAGCGCTGGGGCTAGCCCTGGTCGGCCTGGCAACATCGGCAATCGACGTCTCCGATGGCCTGCTGGGCGACCTCGGACACATCTTGGAGCGTTCGGGCGTCAGTGCCGAGCTGTGGTGGCAGGACGTGCCGCGCTCGGAGGTCTTTCTGCAGCTCGATGTTGCCCTGCAGCAAAAATTCGTCCTTGCCGGCGGCGATGATTACGAACTGATCTTCACCGCGCGGCCGGCGGACCGCGATGCGATCCGGGCGCTGGCGGTCGGCGGCGTCGGCCTGACGCGGATTGGGCGCATCGGCAGTGGCCAGGGCTTGCGCCTGCTCGATGGCGACGGCTCGATTATCGAAGCTACACTGCAATCCTTTGATCATTTCGCATCGGGAACCTGAGCCGTGCCGGGTTTTCCCCTCGATGCGAGCTGCCAGGGAGCGTAATGGCCGCCAATGGTGACAACGGTAGGGAGAAGGACCGACCGCCCGCGCGGACCGGCCTGCGATTTTTCCTTTCGCACCCGGCGCACTGGGTCTCGCTGGGCCTGGGCAGCGGCTTGCTGCGCCCAGGGCCGGGGACCTGGGGTACGGCGCTGGCGTGGGCAATCTTTGTGGCGCTGGCCCCGGCGGGCGCCACCGACCCGGCCACGGCCCTGGTCGTCGTCGCGCTGGCGCTCATCGTCGGCACTTGGGCGGTGGAGCATACGGCGGCAATGCTCGGTGAAGCCGATCCCAGCACTATCGTGGTCGACGAGATGGTTGCCTTCTGGCTGGTGCTCGTGTTGCTGCCGGCGGGCGACCACGTCTTTCGCCTGCAGGCGGTCGCCTTCGTGCTGTTTCGCTTCTTCGACATCGCCAAGCCGCCACCGATTCGCGTCATCGACCGGCGGTGGAAGAACGCGGTCGGCGTCATGGCCGATGACCTGGTCGCGGCCCTGTATACCCTGCTGGTGATCGCGCTCGCGATGAGGTTTATGTGAACGACGTCGGCGCGCGCCTGCTCTCCCTGGCACAAGGCCTGGGTGCGCTGCTGCAGGCGCAGCGCCTGGTGCTGGTGACGGCCGAGTCCTGCACGGCCGGTGGGATCGCCTACGCGGTCACGCAGGTGCCGGGCTCCAGCGCGTGGTTCGATCGCGGAATGATCGTGTATTCCAACGAGGCCAAGCAGCGCATGCTGGGCGTGCCTCCGGCCTACCTGCGCGATTTTGGTGCCGTCAGCGAGCCCGTCGCGCGCGCGATGGCGCTGGGGGCATTGCAACACAGCACCGCGCAGGTAGCGGTCGCGGTGACCGGGATTGCCGGCCCGGACGGGGGAACCGCGGAAAAGCCGGTAGGCACGGTGTGCTTTGCATGGGCGCTGCGGCGCGACTCCGCCACTGCGCCCTGGGTACGAACCACCACGCGTTACTTCGATGGTGACCGCGCCGCGGTGCGTACCCAGGCCATCATCGAATCGCTCGACGGCATGAGCCAATTGCTGCACAAGCGGGAAGACGACTGAGCGGGCCGTTGAGGAACGCTTCAATGGCCCGCCGGCCGACCGCGCTCGCTAGTGTCCCGGCCGTTACGATCCGCTGATCGGTAGGAATTGATCTGGTCGCGGGTGGCGCGCGCCGCCGTTGCCGCCGCCGCGGCGTAGTCGTCCTCGGCACTCGCATACAAGACTGCCCGCGAGGAATTGATCACGAGGCCCAGCCCTGCCGCCGATAGTCCCGCCCGCAGCGTCGCGGCGACGTCGCCGCCCTGCGCACCGACACCGGGCACCAGCAGTGGCAAATCGGGGGCCAGCGCACGCACCCGTGCCAGTTCTTGCGGATACGTTGCCCCGACGACCAGCCCCAACTGCCCGCTGCGGTTCCACTGGGTTGCCGCCAGGCGCGCGATGCGCTCGAACAGCCGCTCGCCACCGACCTCGAGCATCTGCAGGTCATTGCCGCCGGGATTGCTGGTGCGGCAAAGCAGGAAGGCGCCGCGCCCGGCGTACGCCAGGAACGGCTCGATCGAGTCGTACCCCATGAACGGTGAGAGCGTAACGGCATCGGCGCGGTAGCGCTCGAAGGCTTCGCGCGCGTATTGCTGCGCGGTCGAGCCGATGTCCCCGCGCTTGGCATCGAGGATGACCGGCACGCGCGGATGGTGTTGGCGGACGTGGGCCAGCAGCGCTTCGAGCTGCTCCTCGGCGCGCTGTGAAGCAAAGTATGCGATCTGCGGCTTGAATGCACAGGCGTACGGCGCAGTCGCATCGACGATCGCACGGCAGAACTCGAAAATCGCCTGATCGTGCCCGCGCAGCGCTGGCGCGAATCGGCTCGGATCCGGATCCAGGCCAACGCAGAGCAGCGAATTGGCCTCGCGCCAGCGGGCCGCCAGCAGGTCGGTGAACGCCGCACGCTGCGCCGCGATCAGCGCACCGGTCTGGCTCGACTTCTCACGCGCTTTCATCGGCGGCGCGAGCGGCGTTGGCGGTCTCCACGTAGCGGCGAACCAAGCCCACCAGTTCGTCCTCGCGATAGGGCTTGCCCAGGTATTCATTGACGCCCAGTTCCATGGCCACGCGTCGGTGCTTTTCGGCGGTGCGCGAGGTGATCATGATGATCGGAATATCGCGCGTCGCGGGGTTGGCGCGCACATTGCGGGTCAGGTCGTAGCCGTCCATGCGCGGCATCTCGATATCGACCAGCATCACGTCCGGAATGTGGTCCTGCAGTTCGCGCATGGCGTCGACGCCGTCTTTGGCCAAGATGGTTCGATAGCCGTTGCGCTCGAGCAGGCGCTGCGTGACCCGGCGCACCGTAAGCGAATCGTCCACCACCAGGACCGTGGTACCGGCCACGGTGGTGAGCTTCGACGGCGCGACATTTGTCCGGCCGGCGTCGTCGCCGGCCTGGGCCGGCGCACCGTCGAGCACCGGCGGTTCCGGGGCACGGCTGATCAGCTGCACCGGGTTGATGATCAGTACCACCTGCCCGTTGCCCAGCACAGTTGCGCCCAAGATGCCGGCAAGGCGGGCCACCTGCGGCCCGACGTTCTTGACGACGACCTCCTGGTTGGCCGAGAGCTCGTCGGCGCATACCGCGAGGCGATCATCGCCCAGGCGCAGCAGCGCCACCGAGTATTGCTCGCCCGCGCCGATGACGGTATCAGTGCCCAGAAGCTGCGACAGCGGACGCAGGGTCACGTCGCCCACACCGCTAAAAGCGATGCTGCCGTTTTGCAGTGCGGCCTCGAGTTCGCGCGCACGAACGCGGCGCGCCTGCTCGACCATCGCTGCGGGCAGGGCGTAGCGGCGATCCCCGACGCTGGCCAGCACGACCTGCATGATGGACAGCGTCATCGGCAGGTACAGCGTGAAGCGCGCGCCGCGACCCTTTTCGGTGGTGACGACGATGCGTCCGCCGAGCCCGGAGACTTGCTCACGCACCACGTCCATCCCGACCCCGCGACCCGCGAGCTCGGTTACCTCGTGCGCGGTGGAAAGCCCCGGCGCGAAGATGAAATCGATCAGCTCGCGTTCATCGTGCCGGCGATCGGCCGCCAGCAGGCCGGCGCCGATGGCGCGTGCACGGATGCGCTCCAGATCCAGGCCGGCCCCATCGTCGGCGAATACCACCACGATCTCATTGCCTTCCTTGCGCACTTCGATGCGCAATTCCCCCGTGTCGGACTTGCCGCGCGCCAAGCGCTCCGCCGGCAACTCCAGTCCGTGGACGATGGCGTTGCGCACCAGGTGCTCGAAGGGCCCGGCCATCTGCTCGAGCAGGCTGCGATCGATTTCCGTTTCCCCGCCGACGATGTCCAGGTGCGCCCGCTTGTGCAGTTCCTTTGCGGCCTGGCGGGCCACCCGGTACAGGCGCTCGGATACGTTGGAGAACGGCACCAGGCGCACCCGCATCAACTGTTGCTGCAGTTCGCGGGTCAGGCGCGACTGGGCGCTGAGATCGTTGTCGGCCAATTGCAAGCCTTTGAGCATGTTGCTTTGGACCAGCGCGACGTCCTCGACCGATTCGGCAAGCAGACGCGTGAGCTCCTGCAGACGCGAATAGCGGTCGAACTCCAGCGGGTCGAACGACGACGACTGCTTGGCGACCTGGTCCGACCGCGCCTGGATCTGGGCATCGGCCTGCAGCTCGACTTCGCGCAGCTGCGAACGCAGCCGCTGGATGTTTTCCGTGAGGTCGGAGAGCGATCCGCGCAGCGTGCCCACCTCGGCCTCGAGCTTGGACCGGGCAATCGACACTTCCCCCGCATGGTCCACCAGGCGATCGACGACGTCGGCGCGGACGCGGATGAACGGAGCATTTGCTGCCCGAGCGGTTTCGCCCGTCGCCGCCGCTGCCTGGCGCGGCGCGCCGGCCGGTCCATCGGCTTCGGCCTCCGCCTCTTCGGCGGCGGGGAAATAGGAGCGGCCGGCAGACCCGGCGCCGGGAGCGACGCGTCCGCCGGACACCGCGGCCAGCGTGCTGGCCAGATTGGAGGAAACGGCGGCCGGAGCGGAATGCGCAGCAGCGGCCTGCGGAGCATCGGCGATGTTTCCCTGCAGCAGGGCGTCGAACAGCGCCAGGGCATTGTCATATTGGCTTTGCAGGTCCTCGACGAGCGCGGTCGGAACGCTAGCCAGCTGCACGGCCGACTCGAACCGGGTCTCCATGTTGTGCACCAGCTCGCCCAGGCGCATCGCGCCGGCCATGCGCGCACTGCCTTTGAGCGTATGCAGGTGGCGCATCATGTCGCGCGCGATGTCGCGTTGATTGGGATTTTGTGCGAGCGCGCGCAGATTCTTCGCGATCGCCGGCAGCAGGTCCTGCGCCTCGATCATGAAAATCTGCAGGAGCTGCTCGTCGATTTCATCGCGCACTGCCGGCACCGCCAGGGGCTCGCCCACCAGCTTGGTCAGATCGATCGGCGGCTCCGCCGGCATAGTCGCGGGCGGCGCCTCCGCGGCGGGCTTGCCGGCCGGCACCGGCGGCGGCACTGCCGCGGGAGGCGATAGCGTCAGGTGCAGGTCCTCGAAGCCGGACAGTGCGGCCGGCACCGTATCGGCAAAGATGGGCTGCGGCGGCGCAGCCGCCGGTGGCTCGGCGGGCACGCTGGGCGCCGCTGCGATGGTGTTGACCGCGGGCGCCGGTGGCGGTACCGGTGCGGCAGCCGCGCGCACCGGCGTTTCGCTGCTTGGCTCGGCACTCGCGCCCTGCTGCGGCGCCGGTGCCATCGATGCCTGGGTCTGCGCGCGCACAACGGCCACCAGGTCCCGCATGGCGCCCGCCTCCAGCGGAGCCTCGTCCGGATAGATGCCGGCGGCAAACTGGTGCAGCATGCCGCGCATTCGTTCGATGCAGCGCTCGAGAACGTCGAACTGGGGTGGACTCAAGCTTGCATTGCTTTTACCGCTGTATTCGTAGAGCTGCTGCATCAGCGCATCCAGCGGGTCGGCGATTGCCGATACCGAGGTCAATCCAACGGTGTCCGATATGCCTGCAAGGGTGTGCGCCCGCCGCACGATCGATGCCGACACGGCGCGTACGGCTTCGTATCGCCATTCGGCGACCTCCTGGCCCAGGGCGCGGACACACTCGTCCGATTCGTTCAGGAACACCGAATAAAGGCCGTGACTGATCACGAGCGGTCCGATTCGGCGCGAATCGTCCCCGCCATCGGCGCCGGCCTGCGCGCGCGCCGGCTGGGCTAGCTCGGCAGCAACCTGCGGCTGGTCGTCCGCGGGAGCCGGAGCCGCGGTGACCTCGATCGTGTGCGCGTGCGGATCGACGATGTCTTCCTTGCCCAGGGTGTAGGGCAGCTCGAAGCGTCCGCCATCGCGGACAACGTGCGCGGCGTGAATGAGGGGGTCTGCATTGATCTTGGCTGTCGGATCCGTACGCAGTGCCTCGATCCAATCGCGCATGCGGTCGGCGCTGGCCGCCGCGAGCCGAATCAGGTCGGCATTGGCCGGGCGCTCCTGGGCCAACCAGACGTTGAAGCACTGCTCCAGCGCCCAGGCAAATTCGCCGAATTCCTGCAGGCCCACCATGCGGCTCGAGCCCTTGAGGGTATGAAACGCGCGCCGCGCCATGGTGATCGCCGCCTTGTCGTCGGGCTCGCTGCGCAGGTGCGCCAATTGCGCGCCGACCGAGTCGAGCACCTCGTCGGCCTCTTCGACGAAGATCTCATGGAGCTCGCGGTCGGCGGCCGATGCGCTGTCGGGCATCGGCGCGGTCGGCGCTGGAATCGCGGCGACGACCGGGCGCAGCAGCGCCTGCAAGGATTGCGCGACCGGTGCACCTCCGCCATGCCGTATTTCGTCCAGCAAACGCATCGCCTGTGCTGCACGCGAGCGCAATGCGGCGTCGTCGGTCAGCTCGGCATCGTTGACCAGCTGTGCCAGTATTGGCACCAGCTGTCCGGCAGCGTCCCGGTCGCTGGGGTTCGCGGCCAGTTGATCCGCGGCCCGCAGCGCCGAGGCCATCAGGCGCTCGATCGAGCGCTCGACGTTGTCGGCATCCTGGGGTGCAGACGCCGGGGCCGGAACCGGCAGCGGTTCGGCCGGTTCCTCGTCCACCGGCGGCGCGGCCGGTGCCAGTCCCATATCGGCGGAGAACACCCCGCTGTCGCGATCGAAGTGAAACATGCCGCGCGGCTGTGTCGGCTGCTGCGTGAGCGCAGCGACAAAGAAGCCGACCGCGCCGAGGTTTTGGGCGATTCGGGAAAACTCCTCCGTACTGGCCGGCGTTGCCGGATCGACGAACTTGCGTACCGAGTCGCGCACGTTGCGCAGCGCTGCCGCTGGATCCTCGAATCCCAGCACGCCGAGCACGCCCCCGACCTGTTCGAACAGGGGCTCGAGCTCAGCCAGTTCCGCGCGCTGCGCGGGATTGCGAAAAAACTTGTCGAGCCGAAGCTCGGCGTCGCGCAGCATCGTGCGCATCTCGGCAACCACCGTGTCCATCGACGAGCGCTCTTGGGCACGGGTTGCGAGTTCGGCGATCCAGTTGTCGCCCTCGGGCAGTTCCTGTCCGCGCGCGGCGCGCACGATGCGCTCGATCATGGCATCGGCGCGCTGCTCGAACTGCGGATCCGACTGCGGATACCCGTCGGAGCCGGTCTCCAGCAGCAGCAGCGCGGTGGCCAATTCCATGCCCAGGCCCTCGCGCACCTCCGCAGTCGCTGCCGCCAGCCCTGCAGTCACCTCGCTAATGCAGCCCAGCACGCGCGCCGGTGCCGGTGCGCCGAGGCGCAGCGCACTGGCTTGGGCGCGTCCGACCTCGGCGCGAAAGCGCGTCGGGTCCGGAGGACTGCTGGCGACCAGCTGTCCCAACAGCAGTTTGCATTGGCTCAAGGATTCCTTCAGCGCCGTCAGCGCTTCGGAATCGATCGTAGTGAGCGTGGCCCGATCAAAATCGGGCGGGATGAGCGACGCCAGGCCGTAGAGTTGCTTGACCTGTGCAACGCGCTCGATCCTGTCGTCGGCTCGACCCACGTGATAGAGCGCATCGATCATCAGGCGCTCGGCGACGGCCGGGCCGCCTTCGATCTGCCGCCGGAATTGCTGATTGAGCCGGGCGAGGAAGCGCTTTAGATCTGCATCGACCGGGAGCTGGAACGAATCGAGCGCGTCAAACAAGGCTCGTGCGACCCACCAAAAGCTGCGCGCGAGACCACGCTGGGGCAGTCCTTCGAGCTCGAAGACCGCGTCGCGCATGCGCGCGCGCGCATGCGCATTTTCCGGATCGCGCAGAAAACGCAGCAGGCCTTCCTCGTATAGCACCCGGCGCACGCGCAGTTCGTCGGCGCTGAGCGGGCGCACTTCCATCTTGTGAAAGGACGGGCGGCGCGTGAGGTCCGGGAAAATCAGATCTGCCGGGTGCACGCGCGGCGCCCGTAGCAGGACGAGGATTTCGCGGTAATAGGGGTACAGGCGGATCGGCGGGTTCACGCGCCCGCTCAGCGTCGCCTCTAGGTAGTTGCGTACCGCGCCCAGCGTGGCGTCCACGGCGCGTACCGCCGCCGGCAGACACTGGGCCGGGTCCGACTCCCAGTTGGAAAAAAGTTCCTCCACCGCCTCGGTGACGAGGGTAACGCCGCGCAGGTCGAGCAGCTGCATGGCGCCGCTTACCTGGTGCACGTGTTCGTTGGCACTGCGCAGGCGATCGATATCGGCCTTGTTGGCGAGGAACGCCTTGATTGACGTGATGGCCTCGGACAGCGAGGCGCGAACCTCGTCGATTACCCAGGCCAGCGGGGCCACGTCCTGTGCCGGAGCGGGTGCGGGCACCGCGTCCTCTGCGAGATCGAGCGTTTGCGTCATTGCCGGTTTACGGTCCTGGCGTGCTGGGGTTCGTTGTTACGTTGCCTGGCGCGCGTCAGGCAACGCGGAAGCGCGCCACCGAGGCTTTGAGTTCACGCGCCAGCGTTGCCAGCTGCCCGATCGACTGCGCGGCTTGGCGCGTCCCCTGGGTTGTTTGTTCCGTGACTGTAAGAATGTGACCTATGGACTTGGATACGTCGCCGGCCGAATGGGCCTGCGCCGACGTGGCTTGGGCGATGCGCTCGATGAGTTCGGTCAGCTGGCGCGAGACCCGCCCGATCTCGGCCAGTGCGGTTCCGGCAGCATCGGACAGCCGCGTACCCTCCACCACCCCCTGGGTGCTCTTCTCCATGGCAATCACGGCATCCTGGGTATCGGTTTGAATCGCGCGCACCAATGCACCGATCTGCTTGGCGGCTTCGCCGGAGCGGTCGGCAAGGCGTTGTACTTCCTCGGCGACGACGGCAAACCCGCGTCCGGACTCGCCGGCGGAGGCCGCCTGTATGGCCGCATTGAGCGCCAGCACGTTGGTCTGTTCGGTGATGTCGGAAATGAGCTCGACGATTTCACCGATCTCCTGCGACGATTCCCCCAGGCGCTTGATGCGTTTGGAGGTCTCTTGGATCTGTTCGCGAATCTCGTTCATGCCCGAGATTTGGTTGTACACCGCGCGTTGGCCGCGCTCGGCGGCCTCGAGCGAGGCGCGCGCGACCTTGGCCGAATCGCCTGCGCCGGCCGACACCTCGCTGATCTGGTTGGCCATTCCCAGCACCCGCTCACCGGTGTCGCGGATTTCCCGGCTTTGCGCGTCGGAGGCGCTCAGCAGGCGTGTGGCGATATCGCGCGACTGCCCGGAGGCATCGCTCACGAGCTCGGCGGTCTGGTTGATCCGGCCCACCAGGGAGCGCAATTCCTCTACCGTGTAGTTGATGGAATCGGCAATCGCCCCGGTGATGTCCTCGGTTACCGTGGCGGCAACCGTCAGATTGCCGTCCGCGACTTCCTGCAGTTCGTTCATCAGGCGCAAAATCGCCGCCTGGTTCTGGTCGTTGCGCCGCTTGGCCTGCTCTTCTAGTCGCTGGGCCTCGATGCGCCCGGCTTCGGCCTCCGCAGCCCGGCGCCGGGAATCGGCCAGCAGTATGCGCGCCACCGCTGCCGCCGAACCGAGGGCAAGGAGGGCGAAAACGCTTGCCAGTGCATAGTAAAACCAGTGCGAATGCTGCTGCGCCTCGAACCGCTTGCCCAAGTCGACGCTTTCAAAGCGCAGCGGTTCGGCTTCGGCGACGATAGTGATCTGGGCATTGCGCGCCTCTGCCAGCGCCTGTGGGTTCATCACCACGTTGGTGAGCGAGGCCAGTATGCTCCGGTACTCGCGCAGCACCTCCTGCAGCTTGGTGCGCACTTCGCCGTCGCTGGTGGCAAGCAGCGATTGGGCCAGATCCGGAAACGCCTCGATATCGCGACTGAGAATGGCCACGTCCTCGGCATGCGCCGATTGATTCGAATTGATGAGATTGGCGTTCTTCGTGATGCGCTGGTGCAGCGACACCAGTTGCTCCGCCGTTGCCACTTCCCGGGTCGAGGCGCCGTGCCGCAGCTTTTCGGCGGCAATACTCTCGGTCAGCTCCGCCAGGCGCGGACTGGCTTCGTTGATCTTGCGCGCGATCGCGCCGAAGTCGAACAGCGCCTTGCGATTGCTGGCGATTACCGAGGCTGCGGAATAGGTGTCCTGCCAGCGAACCGTCAGGGTGTGCAGAAAGACCGCGAGCGGTCCTGCGATCGGCGCCATGGAGTTGCTGGAGTCGCCATTTTGCAGCAAGCCAATGTCGGTGTTGACCTGGTCGCGGCTTTCAATCATTTGGTCCATTTCGTCCGGCGCGCCCTGAACCGCGCCCGGGGCCGCCTTCGCGAGCCGTTGGGTGTGCATGAGCACGTCGCCGATCACGGCGATCTGCCGCTCCAGGGAGGTCGCGTCATGCGCGCTGAGCCAAACGAGCAGTGCGGTACAGGCGAAGAAGAACAGGCCGGCGCCGGCGATCGCCTGCACCAGCTTGCGGCTCGTCTGCGTACCGGCGGAGATCTTGGCGTCGGCGGGCGCTGCGGGCGCCGCGGGCTTGGCCGGTGCGCTGGTCACCGGTACATCGATCGCGAAGGGCGAGTCGATGCGATATGTCGGCGGCACGTCGTTGTAGCGCTTTGGGGCACGCCGCTCGGAGACCTCTCGGCTGCGCTTTGTCCTGCTACTGAAAACTCCAAAATCGAGAGCCATCGCAACTCCGGCAGCTACAAGCCGATACTCATGAATTCCTCGTGCGAAATCAGCCCTTTGAGGTCGATCTCCACCAGGCGCGAACCGTCCACATCACGAAAGGCCTTCGCTTCCCACGGGCGCGAGCGTTCCCGCACCGGCCCCAAGGATTCAAGGTCCTTGATATTGCGCAGGCCGAAGGCGCGCGTGATGAGTAGCCCCACGTTGAATTTCAGGGTTTCATTGAACACGATCAGTTGCTGCGCGTCGTCCGGGGTAATGGCTACGCCGCCCGCAAGACAAATCAAGTCGACGACGCCCACCAGGCGGCCGCGGACGTTGGCCAGGCCCCGGAACCAGGGCTTGGTCCACGGCACCGGTGTCACCGGCGGTGCTGGCACGATCTCGCCCGCGCTGCTCATGTCGAGCAGGAACGCGGAGGTTCCGATGCGAACGGCGAGCCGCGCCGGCTCGGCCATGGGACTGGGCGCAGCCTGCAGGCGCGCTGCCAATTGCGCGGAAAAGTCGCGCAGCTTGCCGGATTGTCTGGTTTCGTCCAAGCCGTTACCCGTCAGCGAATCGTCTCGATTGTCCATCTGCGGATCAGCGCAAATCCGATTGCAGGACCGTTCATCCGATTGCGCATCTCATCTCCGTGGCCGTGTCGCAATTTGGCTCCTCGTCTTAGCCCAGTGCCGCGATTTTGCCCAGCAGTTCATCGGCCTTGACGGGCTTGGTGATGTAATCACGGGCGCCCTGGCGCAATCCCCAGATCCGGTCCGTCTGCTGATTCTTGCTGGTGCACATGATCACCGGGATGCCCTGCGTTACCGGGTCCTTGGAAAGATGGCGCGTGAACTGGAAGCCGTTTAAGCCCGGCATCACGACGTCCATGAGGATCAGGTCGGGCAACTGGGCCTGCAGATTCGTCATCGCTTCTTCGGCGCTCTCCACGGCGGTCACGGAAAAACCATGCTTGGACAGCAACTCGTTCAAGAAGTAACGCTCGGTCGGCGAATCGTCGACGATCAGGATTTTGCGTATCGGCATGCTTGCGGTCTCCGGCCTTTCTGGTTGCTCGCTGCGGCGAGGGCGCTCCGAGCAGGACTTGGTTGGAATGCTCAATTCATGAATTCATCGAATGCTGGCGTACCACCGTCAGCAGGCTTTCCTTGGTAAAGGGCTTCGTCAGATATTCCACCGATCCCACCATCCGCCCGCGGGCGCGATCGAACAGTCCGTCCTTTGACGAAAGCATCACGATCGGCGTCTCGTGGAAACGCGGACTGCGCTTGATCAGAGCGCAGGTCTGGTAGCCGTCGAGGCGGGGCATGAGGATGTCGCAGAAAATGATGCTGGGCTGATGGTCGTTCACTTTGGATAGAGCCTCGAATCCGTTTTGCGCGAGGATCACCTGGCAACCGGCCTGTGTGAGAAAGATTTCAGCGCTGCGGCGGATCGTGTTCGAGTCATCGATCACCATCACCTTTTTGCCGCGGATATCAATGGCCTCCAATTGCGCGGACATCCATCAGCCTCCTGGGCCCATTGCGATCTGCAGGCCCGGACCGTCGCCCCCGCAACTGCCGCTGGCTATCCGAGAAGCGGGTCCAAAAGCCCAAAACGTAAGGGTTGCTGGGTTAGCAATCACACACTGACCAATTCGCTCTGTCAATCCCGGGGTATTCATTTCGCTGTTTCCGCCGGACTCAAACCTCGATCAATTCAAAGTCTTCCTTGCGCGCCCCACACTCCGGACATACCCAGTTCGGCGGAATGTCTTCCCAGCGCGTCCCGGCAGCGATTCCGTCCTCGGGTAAGCCGGCTGCTTCGTCATAAATCCATCCGCAAATCAAGCACATCCACGTGCGCGTCGCAACCGTTGTCGTCATCGTTCTGGGGCCCGATAGGTTTTCGCTACCATACTGCGTTCGCGATGATAGCCTGTGGCCGCGGGCCAGGTCCGCTTTGTCGGGGGCGAATTGGGTAGCGAATCAAGGCTTTGGAAGGCAATTGCGCGAATTCGCGCTAACGTAGGACGAAAGACAGGGTAAGGCCATGACGCATCCGCGTATGGGGCGCAACGAGGAGTTGTTCGCGCGCGCCCAGCGCTGCATCCCCGGCGGGGTGAATTCGCCCGTGCGCGCGTTCCGCTCGGTCGGTGGTACGCCGCGATTCATTGCCCGAGCGCAGGGTCCCTATATTTGGGACGCCGATGGGCGCCGCTATATCGATCTGGTGGGCTCCTGGGGCCCGATGATCGTCGGCCACGCCCATCCGGCCGTGCTCGAAGCGGTCAATCGTGCGGCCCGCGACGGGTTGTCCTTCGGCGCGCCGACGGAAGCCGAAGTCGAATTCGCCGAACGGCTCCTGCGCATGTTGCCCTCGATAGAGCAGGTGCGCCTGGTGTCCTCCGGCACCGAGGCGACGATGAGCGCGATCCGGCTGGCGCGCGGCGCCACGGGGCGCGCCAAGCTGATCAAGTTCGAAGGCTGCTACCACGGCCATGCCGACGCCTTGCTGGTCAAGGCCGGCTCCGGGGCGCTGACCTTCGGCAATCCCAGTTCGGCTGGCGTGCCGCCGGAGACGACACAACACACGATCGTGCTCGACTACAACGACTGTGAGCAGCTCAAGGACGCCTTTGATCGCATGGGCGCACATATCGCCTGCGTGATCGTCGAGCCGATCGCCGGCAACATGAACCTGGTTCGCGCAAGCGAGGAATTCCTGCAGACGATGCGCCAGCTGTGCTCCCGCCATGGTGCCTTGTTGATCTTCGACGAGGTCATGACCGGGTTCCGGGTGGCGCGCGGCGGCGCGCAGTCCTTGTACGCCATCGTGCCCGATCTCACCACGCTGGGAAAAGTGATCGGCGGCGGAATGCCCTTGGCCGCATTCGGTGGCCGCCGCGACGTCATGGCGCAACTGGCGCCGCTGGGACCGGTCTATCAGGCAGGAACGCTCTCCGGCAATCCGGTGGCGGTTGCCTGCGGGCGGGCGACCCTGGAACTGGTTGAGCAGCCCGGCTTTTACGAGACGCTGGCCGCGCGCACGCAAAGCCTGGTCAATGGCCTGGTGCAGGAGGCCAAGGAACACCGGCAGGCATTTACCGCCGACAGCGTCGGCTCCATGTTCGGTCTGTACAGCTCTTTGCAGGTGCCGCGCAGCTTTGCCCAGGTCATGGCCTGCGACAAGGAGCGCTTCAATCGCTTTTTCCACGCCATGCTCGAGCGCGGCGTCTATCTCGCGCCATCGGCTTTCGAGGCCGGATTCGTATCGATCCAGCACGATGAGGCGGTGCTGGCCCAGGTCGTGCAGGCCGCGCACGAAGCCTTCAGCGAAATCTCGCGCTAGGGCCCTGGTGCAAGGCGCCTGCGGCAGGGCGCGCTAGCCCTGGCGCCAGACCCATTGCAGGAACTCGTCGTGCGCCGCTTGTGCGGCGTCGGCATGCGGGTCGTTGATCAGCGCAACCACTGCGTAGCGGTGCCCGCTCGCCGCGAACACGTATCCGGCCAGCGCACGCACCTCGGCCAGGTACCCAGTCTTGACGTATGCCGCGCTGGCTGCGGCCTGGCGGTTCTTCATCGTGCCATCGACCCCGGCCAGGGGGAGGGACGCGAGAAAATTGGGCATGTCATTGCTGTTCCACGCATACACCAGCAGCCTTGCCAGGCTCGCAGCGGATATGCGCTCTTGCCGCGACAGGCCCGAGCCGTTTTGCAGCACGAGCTCGGGCATGCGTATGCCCTGCTGATCGAGCCATGCGTGCACGGCACGGATCGAGCGCGCCGCACTTGCCGCTTCGCCGGCGGGTTCGCTCGCCGGACTCCCGGCCTGCGGGCTCGCCGCGGCGCCGCCGTGGCCCGGGTCCGGGACGACGGCGCCCAGCGTCAGGAATAGTTGCCGCGCCATCACGTTGTTGCTGTACTTGTTGATGTCGCGAATGACCTCGGCCAGCGGCGGCGATTGCTGCTCTAGCAGGAGCGTTGCATCGGGAGCGGCTCGGCCCTCGCGCACGGTGCCGCGCAAGGTCCCGCCCGCCGCCCGCCAGAGCGTGCGAAACGAGGCGAGGACATACTCGTCCGGCGAGAGCAGGCTGAGGTGCCAGGTCTTGTCGCCGCAGGAGCTTGGAAAGCTCCCGCGGAATGCCGGCGCCCTGGGACGTGAAAAGTCCGCCCGCAGCTGCTCCTTCCAGTCGGCGCATGCGCCATCGGCCAGCGGCACCTGCGCCGGAACGCTGACGCCGTCGAGTTGCGGTATGGCGATGATATGTGCCACGCCCCCGGCCCGATCGGGCACAAATTCCAGGCTCAGCGCCTTGAAGTTGACCAGCAGGGCGTCGGGCGCGACGTTGTACGGGCGCAATTCGTTGCCGTCGAGCGTGGGACCGGGCTCCACCGCGGGTGCGTAGCTCGACCGGTCGAGCACCAGGTCGCCGCGGATGTCCTTCAGGCCCAAAGCGCGCAGGCGTTGTATCAGCAGCCACCAGCGTTCGATGACCATGCTGGGGTCGCCGCTGCCGCGCACGATCAGGTCGCCGTCCAGGCGTGCTCCCGCCGGCCGGCGACTGGCAAGGACCTCGGTGCGCCAGTGATAGTTCGATCCCAGCGTGGCGAGCGCGGCATACGTGGTGAGCAGCTTCATCGTCGACGCCGGATTCATCGGTGCGTCCTCGTTGAGCGCCAGCTGCAGCGCTCCGCCATCAAGGGGTACGACGAGAAACGCACTGCTGGCATCGGCCACGCGTGCCTGTTCCAGGGCGCTTTTGACGCTTGCCGGCAGCAAGACCGGGGCGGCCGGCGCGATCGGGGATTGCGCCGGGACGCGGGTCGGATCAGGCGGGGCGCCGGACCTTGAGGGCGGCGCTAGGCCCGGTGCCGCCATTGCGGCAGCGCAGGCCGTCACGGCAAGGAGCCAAGCAGCCGCGCGCAGTGCTCTGGTCAATGCCGACACGTGCTTCAGGACTGCAACTTCATCATGCCCAGTCCGAGGCGCCGGTGCGAGCCAAAGCCGCGCAGCAGCTTGCGCATGATGCGCTCGGTGTCGGTGATTTCCAACGCTCCCTCCAGCACTGCGTGATCAACGCGAAACGAGGCGCCCTCGTGCTGAAAGCGCAGGCTTTGCAGGGAAACGCTGACCATCAGTGTCTTGAAGCCGAATTCCTCGCTGCTATCGGCAAGCCAGCTTTCGAATTCCGTGGTCGATCCGTACGGCCGTATATGCTTGCGTCCCTCCGCGATGGTCTCCGCGCCGACGCACACCGACAGGGAAAAGTGATACATCAGGCCCGTGGCGAGCTGGGTCACGATGCGCTTGGGCGCAAGCGCGCTGATGGCCCCGGGCGGCTGGGACTTCCAGGGAACGACGGAACGCACCCAGTAGCGACCGGGTACGGAGCTGTCGGCGCAGAATAGAAAGCGGCCTAGGCCTGCCTTTTGCCCAAACACCGGCACGAGCTCGTCGTGTGCGGCCAGCGGGTCGCAGTCCGGGAAAAAAGTGACCGCAGTCTCGAACGTATCGAGCGTCGGCAGATCCAGTTTCGTGAACCCGAGCTCGGAATGCACGCCGCTGCGAATTTGCGCAAGGCGGACACGTTCCTGGACGGTTTTGCTCATATCCGCATTTCATCGACACATGTTCAGTTGTACGAGATACCGCATTCCAGTATTGCAAGGCAGTGCAGCCGCGAAAGCACCCAGCCCAGCCGTCCGGACTAGCCAAAAAGCACGATGGCCTTTTGCAGGGTCACCCAGACGCCCCAGGCCAGCGGAATACCAACTGCCCCCCAGGCTAGGACCATCGTCAAAGAGGTCGTCCCGCCGGATGTGGCAGCCGCTACCCAGCCGGAGCCTAGGCCGTCGCCGCCGCGCTCGTGCGCCAGCTTTCTTTCGTACGCCAACTGTTCCGCGCTCATGAACCATTTGCCCGCGACCGGCCGGATGAGCAGGTTGCAGAAAAATCCCAGCAGCAGCAAGCCCGCCAGAATGTACATCGTATTGTCGTAGACCAAAGCCCGAGGAACACCGTGATCTATCTGGTATTCCCGCAAGTAATTCACGAGCAGCGGCCCGAGCACGCCGGCGGTGGACCAGGCGGTAAGCAGTCGACCGTGAATGGCACCGACCATCTGCGTGCCGAACATGTCCGCCAGGTACGCAGGAACCGTCGCAAATCCCCCTCCATACATGGAAAGGATGATGCAAAACGCCAGAACGAACAGTGCCAGGTGACCGGCATGCCCGAGCGTGGGGATCGAGGCGTACAGGCCCATGCCCAGGACGAAGAAGGCAAAGTAGGTTGCCTTGCGTCCGATGCGGTCGGACAGGCTCGCCCAGAAGAATCGCCCGCCGATGTTGAACAGGCTCAGCAGGCCGGTAAAGCCGGCGGCGATCGTGGCGATCTGCTTCTTCTGGTCGGCATTGAGGTCGCTGAATCCGACGTTGACGCCGATCAGGTGGCCGGCGAAGACCTCCTGCAGCAGCGGCGAGGCCATGCCGATGATGCCGATCCCTGCCGAGACATTCAGCATCAGTACGCCCCAGATCAGCCAGAATTGCGGCGTGCGCCAGGCGCGACTCAGGTGTACGTGTTCATTGGTGATCATCGAGCTCGCGGACTGCCGCACCGGCGGTCTCCAGCCCGCGGGCCGCCAGCCCGCTTCGGGCACGCGGTACCCGAACGCTCCGCCCATCATGAAGACGAAGTAGATCGCGGCCAGCACGAGGAAGGTCTCCCACACGCCCACGGAGGTGGGCGTCGCGAAGTAGCGCATCAGCCGGTCGGCCAGGGGTGCCCCGATCATGGCGCCGCCGCCGAAGCCCATGATCGCCATCCCGGTAGCCATTCCGCGGCGGTCGGGGAACCATTTGATGAGCGTTGAGACCGGCGAGATGTACCCCAGTCCCAGGCCGACGCCGCCGATCACCCCGGAGCCGACCCACAGCAACCAGATTTGGTGGACTGCCACACCGAGCGCCGAGATGACCAGGCCGCCGCACCAGCAGACCGCAGCCACGACGCCGGCCTTGCGCGGCCCGGCGCGTTCGAGCCAGCCGCCCCAGATCGCGGCGGCCGACCCCAGGAATACGAAGAACAGCGTGAACATCCAGCCCAGGGAGGAGATCTTCCAGTCGCAGTTTCTGGCCATCAGCTGCTGGACCACCTCCTCCCAGAATCCATCCACCTTCCCGCAGGAAAGCGACTCCTTGATACCGATGGCGCGCGACAGCGGCAGCCAGAACACCGAAAAGCCGTATGCCATGCCGATGCAAAGGTGAATCGCCAGCGCGGCCGGCGGCACCAGCCAGCGATTGAATCGTGGGCCTGCAATTGTGCGTTCCTTGGCGAGCAAGCCCCGCCCTGAACCTGTCCTGGAAGCTACCGCGGCGCCAGCCTGAGCCATCTGACATCTCCCTAGTGTCTTGTTTTTTAATAGTAAGGTGTTCCGAGGGCAAAACCCAGACGGGACGGGGAAGACGGCCGCGACGATAGTACGCTGCGCGCGCCTGCGCCAGCGCACGCTACCAGCGGCTGCCCCAAGCAAGGCCCGCGCACTGGTGGTCGCGCCGGCATTTCTACGAGCTGGTGTGCGATTGCGCCCCCTTTTTCCTCCTTTGCGCAACCATGATGGTAGATACGCTCCGAAGACCGTGGATAGCATGACCATACGATAAATAGGGAAATTGCTCCCCCGGTCGGTACCAAGGGGCCTTTTTTTCGCCTATTGCCGCTGCTCGCGATGGTTGTGCTTCCTGCCGTTTGCAGCGCCGACGAGTCCACCCATGTGCGCCTAGCCCTAACCGCCGGGCTGTCCGGGGTCGGAATCGGCTTCGCGTTTTAAATTTATGCGGTGGGCCGCTGTTCCACCGCCTCGCTGCACGCCCCAATCGCCACGCGTGCTCCTTTCGCCGGCATTGCCGGGGACGAGCTTGCGTAGAATCCCGGGAGTTCTGGCCAGGCACCGGGAGAGCGCATGACACTGCATTTCAAATGGTTGTCCGATATGGTGGCTGCTGCCGGGCAGATCGCGCCGACCGATTTGCCGGTGATCGCAGCGCATGGCTTCAAGACCGTGATCAACAATCGTCCGGACGGCGAGGGCGGGCTGGGCCAGCCAGCCAGTGCGGAATTGCAGCGTGCCGCCGAAGCCGCGGGACTGCGTTATGTTTTCCTGCCAGTGGTCAGCGGCCAGTTAACGCCCCAGCAGGTCGTCGACATGGCACGCTGCCTGGAGACGGCGGCCACGCCGGTCTTTGCCTTTTGCCGCTCGGGTGCTCGAACCGAGCACTTGTTTCGGCTGGCGACCCAGCCCTCGCAGCCGCGCTGACCGACTCCCGTCCTAAGACTCGCTTCGCGCGTCGTCCCGGCTTCGGCCGGGGTCCGGGCGACCAGAAATCGAAATAAATGCCCGGCGTGGAGTTGAAAAGGGACCATGTTGCCCATATAATTAGCACTCGCTGGCGCTGAGTGCTAACAGTTTTTTTGCCTAGACAACTTGGCGCCGGAACGAAACCACCATTTTGGATACCTCCGGGCACGTCCAGCGCCCGGGATCTTTGTCAGGAGAAGCTATGAAAATTCGTCCTTTGCACGATCGCGTGATCGTCAAGCGCTTGGATAACGAGCGCAAAACGGCCTCGGGCATCGTGATTCC
>Ga0209415_10005715_pt1 | contig 22284 bp, 22 predicted proteins | sample PeaSoiSIISIP2007_FD_187696 | JGI IMG/M metagenome (GOLD analysis project Ga0209415, IMG submission 187696) | Peat soil microbial communities from Weissenstadt, Germany - SII-SIP-2007 (SPAdes) (version 2) | ecosystem: Environmental > Terrestrial > Soil > Wetlands > Peat | place: Germany... | reverse complement strand
TCTCGCCCAGCGAGCAGGGCCAGCTGCAGGGGGTCAATTCGAGCGTGATGGGCCTCGCCGGCCTCGTCGGCCCGCTGCTGTTCGGATTCGCTTTTGCGCGCGGCATCGCGCCGCCGACCGCTGGGGCGGCCCAATTCCCGGGAGCTCCGTTCGTGTTGGCGGCGCTGCTGACGGCCGGCGCGTTCCTCATCGCACTCAAGGCGGCAAGGCCCGCCCGCCTCGCCGCCGGGTAATGCCGAGCGCCAGCGTTCAGTCGCCGACGCGGATCACGAGCGCATCGACGTCTGCCTGCCGCAGGCGGGTGCGGATCCGGTTGAGCTGGTCGAGGTTCGTGATCGGGCCGATCCGCACGCGGTGCCAGGTATCGGTGTCGACGGTGACCTTCTGGACCTTCGATTCGACGCCCTGCAGCGCCAGCCGTGCCCTGACCTGATCGGCCTCGGCAAAGTTCTTGTACGAACCGGCCTGCAGCACGTAAGTGCCGGGCCGCGTCTCGGGCGCGGGCCTGAGGTCGCGGTGCACGTCCTTCTCTTTCTCCGGGATCACGACCTCGAAGTTCTTGAGCCGGTCGTAGAACGTGTAGTCGGTGCCGCTGCCGGGCGGTTCCTTGTCGGGCGCCTCGTCGCTGGCGGACAGGGGTGCCGGCTTCTTGCTCCTCGCCGCGGCCAGTTCCACGGGCGGGCGCGACTTGTAGTGCCAGACACCGGCCGCCACCGCGAGCCCGAGCCCGAGCCCGATCACCAGCCCGGTCCAGCCCGAGAACCCGGCGCTCGCGCCGCGCGGACGGCGCGCGGCGCCCTTGCGATAGTCGCGCGCAGTCACATCGCCTCCGGAGCCGATACGCCGAGCAGGGTCAGGCCGTTGCGGATCACTTGGCGCACCGCCACCACCAGCGTCAGGCGCGCGTCGCGAAGATCAGCATCGTCGACGATGAAGCGGTACGCCGGATTCTCGTTGCCGGCCGTGTAGGTCGCGTGGAACTCCGTTGCAAGCTCGCGCAGGTAGTTCACGAGCGTATGTGGTGCACGGGTCGCGGCGGCGAGTTCCACGACCTCGGGGTAGCGCGTGACGGCGACGATCAGCCGCTGTTCGTGGGGCTCCACGAGGCGAGCGAGGGCGGCACGGCCGCGCGCCGCATCGTGCGCAATGCCGCGGTCGTCGAGCTGGCGGAACACGCTCGCGACGCGCGCGTGGGCGTACTGAATGTAGAAGACCGGATTCTCCGTTGTGCGGCTCTTGGCAAGCTCGAGGTCGAAGTCGAGGTGTTGCTCGTGGGAGCGCATCACGTAGTAGAAGCGGCAGGCGTCGTTGCCGACCTCGGTGCGCAGCTGGCGGAGCGTGACGAAATTCCCCTCGCGCTTGCCCATCGCGACCTTCTCGCCGCCGCGGTACAGGCTCACGAGCTGGATCAGGCACACCTCGAGGCACTCCGGCGGCTCGCCCATCGCCGCGAGTCCGCCGCGGACGCGCGCCACGTAGCCGTGATGGTCGGAGCCGAGCACGTCTATCAGTCGCTCGAAGCCCCGCAGGCGCTTGTCGAGGTGATAGGCGATGTCGGACGCGAAGTAGGTGCGCGCACCGTTCTCGCGCTCGACCACGCGGTCTTCGTCGTCGCCGAATGCGCTGGCGCGGAACCAGACCGCGCCGTCCTTGCGATAGGTATGACCGTGTGACTCGAGGCGCCGCAACGCTTCATCGATGGCACCACTCGTCGCGAGCGAGCGCTCGGAGAACCAGCGATCGAAGCTGACGCCCAGCTCGATCAGATCCTCGCGGATGTCGCTGACCGTGCCGGCGAGTGCGTATTCGACGACCCCACGGAAGCCGAGCTCGCCGAGCAGCATGCGCGCGCGGCCGATCAGTGCATCGACATACGCGTCCTTGTCGCCACCTTCCGGCTCATCGGGTGGCAGCCCGGCGCGGACCGCATCGCTTGCGCGCCAGAACTCGCGGCCGGCGCTCGCCACGAGTGAGGCCGCGATCGGCAGCAGATACTCGCCCTTGTAGCCGTTCGAGGGGAACGGCACCACCTCGCCGAGCTGCTCGAGGTAGCGCAGCCAGACGCTCACGGCCAGGATGTCGACCTGGCGGCCGGCGTCGTTTATGTAGAACTCGCGGTATACCGAATGCCCGGCGGCCGTCAGCAGGTTGCCGAGCGCCGCGCCGTACGCAGCATGGCGCCCGTGGCCGACGTGCAAGGGGCCCGTCGGGTTCGCCGACACAAATTCGAGCAGGATTTTCTCGCCCGAGCCTGCAGGCCGGCGGCCGTAGCTGGCACCGCCGGCCAGCACGCGGGCGACCTCGGCATGGTAGGCGGCAGGAGCGAGGTAGAAGTTGATGAACCCGGGACCGGCGATCTCGACGCGGGTGACGGCCGGATCGGCCGGCAGCGCCTTGACGATCGCCTCCGCCAGCTGGCGCGGATTGCAGCGCGCGGCCTTGGCATGGCGCATCGCGACGTTGGTGGCGTAATCCCCGTGGCTCGCATCGCGCGTGTGCACGATTTCGGGCGTGGCGCGGCGTGCTTCGTCGCTCAGAAGTGCTGGCGGCAGCGCGTCGAGCGCGGCACTCACGAGTCTCTCGATCGTCGCTTTCAAGTCACGGTCCAGCGGGGGCGGCGGCATCAGCGCCGGCGCAAAGTCTACCGGATTCGGACCGGCCCTGAGGCCAGCGGTGCGCGTCTGGCCGGCGCGTGTCTACGCCGGCGCCACGGTTCAGGTGACTTCGAGCGGGTCGACGTCGATCGACCAGCGCACCCGACGCGCCTGCGGTAACGCCTCGATCAGCGGCAGCCAGACTGCGAGCAGCTGCTGCAGCGGCGCGCGTTGCCTCGCTTCTGCAAGCAGCTGCGCGCGGTAGCGCCCTGCGCGGCGCTCCATCGCGGCCGGCGCAGGTCCGAGGAGCCGCACGCCGCGCGGCTCGCAGCTGCCTGCCGCGATACGCGCTGCGGTGAGGAACTCGAGTGCCGCTTCGCGGCTCGGTGCCTCGGCCCGCAGCAGGGCGAGCCGGCTGAACGGTGGCCAGTTGGCCTCGGCCCGCTCCTCGAGCGCGGCGCGCGCGAATCCCTCGTAGCCACTGGCCAGCAGTCGCACCAGCAGCGGATGCTCCGGGCATGCCGTCTGGATCAGGACCTCGCCCGGGCGGGTCGCCCGGCCGGCGCGGCCGGCCACCTGCACGATGCTCTGCGCGAGCCGCTCGCTCGCCCGAAAGTCCGTGCCGAACAGCCCCTGGTCGGCGTTCAGCACGACGACCAGCGTCACGTCGGGGAAGTCGTGCCCCTTGGTGAGCATCTGGGTGCCGACGAGGATCCGCGCCTCGCGCGCGTGCACGCGGTCGAGGGCCGCCTCGATCTCGCCACGGCTGTGGATCGTGTCGCGATCGATGCGCACCACCGGCACGCCACGAAAGAACTCATCGAGCGCGTCCTCGATGCGCTCGGTCCCCTGGCCGACGGGCCTGAGTTCGCTCGCGCATCGCGGGCAGGCGAAGGGCACGGGCGCCTGCGCGCCGCAGTGATGGCACACGAGCCGGTGCGACTTCAGGTGTACCGTCAGGCGCGCGTCGCACTCGCTGCACGGCGCGGCCCAGCCGCAACCGGGGCAAAACAGCGTCGGTGCGAAGCCGCGGCGGTTTAAATAGAGCAACACCTGTCCGCCGGCGGCGAGGTGACGCTCCATCGCGAGCACGCTCGGGGTCGCAATCCCGTGGCGCTGTTCGTGGACCCGCAGATCGACGACCGCCATGCGTGGCTCGCCGGCTGCGCCGGTACGCTCCGGCAACTCGACCCGCCGATAGCGACCGGTGAGGGCGTTGCTCAAGGTCTCGAGTGCGGGCGTTGCGGACCCTAGCACGACCGGGATGCCGTGCTTCTGTGCGCGCAGCAGCGCAAGATCGCGCGCCGAGTACCTGAATCCCTCCTGCTGCTTGTAAGAGGGGTCGTGCTCCTCGTCGACCACGATCACGCCCGGGCGGGCGAGCGGCACGAACACGGCCGAGCGCGTCCCGATCACGACCGGCGCCGCGCCCGAGCGTGCGGCACGCCACATCGCGAGCCGTTCGGTATCGGTGAGTCCCGAGTGCAGCACGGCGAGCGGCACCGCGAAACGCGCCCGGAAGCGCGCGACCGCCTGCGGCGTCAGCGCGATCTCCGGAACCAGCATCAGCGCCTGCTCGCCGCGCGCCAGCGTCCGCTCGATCACCTGCAGGTAGACCTCCGTCTTGCCGCTGCCGGTCACGCCGTGCAGCAGGAACGGGACAAACCGACCGAGCGCCGCACTGATCTCGGCAACCGCATGCTGCTGCGCGGCCGTCAGGACCGGGCCCTTGGCCGGCGGGCCGGACGGCGTGTCGACCGGCAGCGGCTCGACTTCGAACGATTCGATCCAGCCGCGCGCCGCGAGGCCCCGCAGCGTATCGCGAGCGGTGCCGCCGATCGCTCCGAGCCCCGCGGCGCCGATCGAGGGCGACGTGCGCAGCGCTGCCAGCAGGGTCTGCTGGCGGGGACCGAGCCGGCCCGCGGCCGCCGATTCCGCGCTTCCCGCCGCCGACAGCCGCCACCGGGTCTCGGTGGCGATGAGTGGTCGACCCGCCCGCAGCAGGGCGGGCAGCGCACAGGCAAACGCCTCGCCGATCGGATGGTGGTAGTACTCGGCGGCCCAGCGGATGAGCTCGAACGCGATGGGGTCGAGCACTGGTTCCCGGTCGAGCACCGCGGTCGCGGCGCGCAGCTTGGCAGTCGGGATCTCCGAATCCCCGGCCGTCTCGACCAGCAGTCCGATCAGCCGGCGCCGGCCGAAGGGTACGGCGAGCCTGACGCCCGGCTGCAGGCTCTGAAGGTCTGCGCCCGCAGGCGGGCGGTAGTCGAACAGGCGTCGCAATGGCGCATCGACCGCGACGCGCACAACGTGCACGGCCCCGCGCGGCAGTTTTGCGGATTTATCCAATATAATCAATTCATTATGGCGGCATGCGGCGCGGACGCCGGCCCCGCTGCAGCGACGCCCCACCAGGGCCGCAAGGCGCCGATCGTGCGCCGGCGCGGTCAACGGTGCCGGCGTGCGGACGTTATACCGATCAGGACGCGCGGCCACCAGCGCGGTCGTTTTCCATGACTCTGGACGGCCGGGATCCCTCGGCAGTTTCGATGGGCGGTCGAATGAATTGCTCTGCTACCCTGCCGCGCGAAACATTGATGAGCCTCGCCGGGCGATCCCGGCCGTGCGCACGGGAGAGCGATCTGGACGCGGCGCGTGAACTCGAGCGATTCCTGAAGGATGTGGAACGACGCGCGTTCCGAATTGCGGAGATTGCGCTGCGCAACGCGGACGATGCGCTCGACGTGGTCCAGGAAGCGATGATCCAGCTGGCGCAGAACTACGGCACGCGGCCGAGCGAGGAGTGGAAGCCGCTGTTTCACCGCATCCTGCAGAATCGCATCCACGACTGGCAGCGGCGACGGCGGACGCGCTCGCGGGTCATCGCATGGTGGACTGGCGGCACGCGCGAGGAGGAAGACGAGGCGCCGGATCCGATCGAGAATGCGGCCGCGGACGAGCCGACGCCGGCGACGCATCTGGAGCACGACCAGGCGATGACGGCGCTCGATGCGGCGATCGCACGCCTCCCGGCCAGGCAGCAGCAGGCGTTCCTGCTGCGGAGCCTCGAGGGACTCGACGTTGCGGAGACCGCCGCCGCGATGGGCTGCTCCGAGGGCAGTGTCAAGACACATTATTTTCGGGCGCTGCAAGCGCTGCGCGAGCAGCTAGGTGAACACCGGCCATGAACAACGAACAGCCGAACGTGACTGAATCTGACGCTGACTTTGAGCGCCGGACGACCAAGTTGTTGCGCGACAGCGCTGATGCGCTCGAAGGCCGCGTGCGGTCGCGCCTGACGGCAGCGCGCTATGCCGCGCTGGCGGAGTTAGAGAAGCGAACGGGCAAGCCGCGCCTTCGGGTACCGGGCGCGTGGCTGCCGGCCGGAGTGCTGGCCGCGGCCGCGGTGCTTGCGGTCGCGGTATGGATCGGCCAGCCGGTCGGCGGCCCGGCGACGCTCGTTGCCGAGGCAACTCTGATCGACGAGGATGGCGAGATACTCGCGTCCAACGAAGGTCCGGATCTGTATGCGGACGATCCCGATTTCTACGAGTGGGCGGGCACCGACCAGAACGGCGGCGCCGGTTGAGCGGCGGGCATCGTCAATGGCGCGGCTGCGAATCATGCTGATCGGACTCGGATCGCTGCTCCTGCCGATCGGCGCGCACGCGGCGGACCCGAAGCCGACGCGGCCCGACAGCGATTTGCTGGAGTTTCTGGGCAGCGGCGACGATATTGATCCGGATCTTCAGGATTACCTCGTGAAGCGAGACGACGGGAAGCCCGACGACGCGAAGCCCGCGCCACAGCGCGGGACCGGAAAGACATGAAGCCCGCGATTCTGATCCGGCGGACTCATGCCACGGTGGTTACCGTGATCGCCGCGCTGCTGCTGTCGGTCGCAGCCGTTCCGGCGCGGGCGCAGGAGCAGCCCGCCCAGGGTGTCCAGTGGTCACAGCTCAATCCGCAGCAGCAGGGCATCCTGAAGAAGTTCCAGGGCCAGTGGGGCCAGCTGCCGCCGGAGCGCCAGGCGGCACTCGCCCGCGGCAGCCAGCGCTGGCTCGGCATGACGCCCGAGCAGCGCGGCCAGGCGCAGGATCGGTTCGCCCGCTGGCAGGCACTGCCGCCGGAGCAGCGCCAGCAGATTCGCGAGCGGTATCGGCAGTTCCAGCGTCTGCCGCCCGACGAACAGGCACGCGTGCGTGACAACTACCAGCGCTTCCGGAAAATGTCCCCCGAACAGCGCGAGGGACTGCGCAACCGCTGGCGACAGATGACGCCGGAGCAGCGCAAGAACGCCCGGCAGCGAGCCCGCGAGCGCAGCAAACCACCGACCCGCTGACGGCGCGGTCGCGGCAGCGGCCCAAAAGCCGGTCGCGGGTCACGGTTTCGATTGGTCGACCCGTTGTGAGTGTCGCGCGCGGCCGACAGTGACTTGAGTTTGTGCGCCGATCTCCGTTAACTCGGGGGCCTGCCATCCCGGTATGAGGCGCCCGTGCCCAAGACTCCTGCGTGCCAGTTCCGTCGCTGCGTCGCTGTCGCAATCCTGTTCACCAGCAGCGCTGCGCTCGCAAGACCCCCCGACGCGGAACCGGACAATCTGCTGAACGACCGCTTTACGCTGCAGGCGGGGTTCATCCAGACGTCGAATCAGACCGGTATCCGGCTCGACTCGAGCGCCGGCACGCCGGGAACTGGCATCAACGCCGAAAACGATCTCGGTCTGCCGGATCACAAGCTGACGGGTCTTGGCGAGATCATGTTCCGGATGCGCGAGCGTCACCGGATTCGGGTCGCAACGTACTTCCTGCCACTCGATCGCCGGGCGACGACGGTCCTTGCGCGGACGCTGGATTTCGGTGACACGACCTACAACGTCAACGACACCGTCGCCAGCCAGCTGCAGGTGCGCCTGCTGTCCGTCAACTATACGTATTCGTTCGTCAGGACAGAACGCGTCGAGTTTGGCGCCTCGCTCGGTTTTGATGTGATCAGCTTCGACGCGATGGCCACGATCCCGGCGCGGCTGCGCACCGAAGACGACAGCCGCTCTGGTCCCGCACCGCTGGCCGGTCTGGATGGCACGGTCCGAATCAGCAGCCGCTTCTATGCCGAGGCCCGGGCGCAGTATCTGAAGGTCGATCTCAGCAACGCTTCCGGCACGTTCAAGGCGTTCGACGCAAGCGTGCTGTACCGGCTGAACCCCAACGTCACGTTCGGGATCGGCTACGCCGGCTACGACGTCAGCGTCGACTGGGTGACGTCCGCCAACAGCGGGAGCTTCGGGCTGAGGTCGATCGGCCCGCAGGCATTCGCACGCATCGGCTTTTAGGGCCCTGGCGCCCGCCACGGCGGATCGTCCGGCGCGGCGACCCCACGGGTAACAGGACGCTGCGCGCTTTGCGCCCGTCGCCTTGTCCGGGTTGCCGGACGTGCGCGAGCGCCAGCAGGCGTCTCTTTCGATCAGCCCTTGTTGTTCACAGCAATTGAGCTGACGACCCGGGTCACGTCCGCGGCTCCTCGGGCGACCGATTCCGCCATCTGGCGCTCCAGCGGCGTATCGACCAGACCGCTCAGGTACACCACGTGATTCAGCGTCTGCACGTGGATCATATCGGGAGGCTCGAGCGCCGGGTATTGACCGAGCCGCGCCTGCACGTCGGCTGTGATCTTCGCATCACCGCTGCACGGGCCGGATCCGCAGGTCGCGTATGAGGCGTACGACGCGCATCCCGGAAGAGCACCAGTCAGGAATACGGCTAAAGCCGACGCATACAGTTGTTTGGGCGTGCTCATGTCCGTCTCCTTCGCAGTCCTTTGATGGTCGATTGCTGACATGTGCGCTCAGGCGAGCTGTTCCGCGGTCGAGCGGTCGCCGAACTCGCGACGACGCCACCACCGATCGAACACCGACTCCAATGTCGCGATCGCCGCATCGTGCCACTGCCCGCTGGCCTTTCCTGCACTCACCGGCCCGGTGTCCGCGCAAGTCGAGACACGGGGGCGGCGCCGTCAGCGCCGATGTTGGCCTGCGCTGACGACCGCGTGCTTATCCGCGGCTTGCGGCCGTCGATCTGCGCCCGCACCGGCTTGAGATCCGTGCATTCGGCCGCGAACACCGGACACAGCGCGGCGACAACCGATCGTAGCTTTGTCATCGAACAATCCCCTTCGTCAGAGAAACAGCAGAACTCCGGGGCATGGCGATTGCGGGCTGTCACGGTGACAACCGCGCCACGGAGGTCCTTACGGCGATGTCGATCGTCAGCGCAGCAACGTGCCGCAAGCAAGGCCGGGTCGGATGGTCGCGCGCCCAGCGCCACGTGCAGTCTAGACCGGCGCGGCGATGAGGTTAGCTGCCAAAAGTCACGAATCGGAGATGACGAAAGTCACTCGCTGCTAGTGACGAAAGTCACAGCGCCGCGCACCGCGGGCCCAGCGGATGCGCGTTGCAGTGATGCAAACGCGCCTGAGGAACTCGACCGCGGACCGCGTGGTCTACGCGCATGAGCACCGCATCAGCGTGTGAACAGGGCAACGGGAGATTGTGCCGTGCAGAATACATTACTGGTTGCGTCTAGGAATCGGCCGACGGGTGCACTCGCGGTGCGAGCCGACGGCAGCGAGCCGGACTTGGCACCGAGCGACCTGGCAGTTCGAGTTCTCACCGATTTCGCGAGCGATTATCCGTTAACGGTCGACTCGGAACTGCCGATCGATGATGCGCTGGCAGACATGGCCCGATTCGGTGTGCGCGCGTTGCTCGCGACGCGCGAGGACAGCGAATCAGGGGAGCGCGAGATCGCGGGCCTGGTCACGTCCTACGATATAGAGGGCCCACGCGCCTTGCGATTCCTGCAAGCATCGAAGCACTCTCGCCGCCCGGACATTCATGTCAGCCGCGTCATGACGCCCTGGGATGATCTGTCGCTGCTTGACTACGACTCGCTCCGGTCCATGACCGTGGCCGAGCTCTATGAGATGTTTCAGGGTACAGGGCTGACCCATGTGCTTGTCGTCGAGATGGATGGGAACGCTCCCGCCCTCGTGCGCGGTCTGATATCGCGCGCGGCGCTCACGCGGCGACTTCGCTCGATTGGCGCGACGGGTCTGGCATAGATACAACTGGTGAGTCGCGGGTCAGGCCGACGCAGCGGTCGACGACGCCATCGACCTATCCGGATTAGAAGCTGGGGACTGAGCGCAGTCAGCGGGGCACGTCTGACCGTGCTCAGGGCGCGCCTCGCGAATTGCTACTGTTTTGCGCCAGAGGGTGTGCCACGCACCGTCGCGTAGATGGCATCCAAGACGCTCAGGCTATTGATGTTTGCCACCCCATCCACGGTGATCGGATCGCCGAGATACAAAACCTTGCTGTCGGTGCTCGTGAACGCCGGCCACTGGGGTACGCCCTGAGCGTTCGGATTGCCTGAAGTCGCGAAATTGACCCAGTAGCTGGACATCACCTTCGCCAGCTTCCGGTCTGCCGGGCTCCAGTACCACGGTGCCTGGTTGAGATGGTCAAAGACATACCACAGCTCGGCGAAGTGGCTCGCGCCCCATCCCTCGTACACCGAACCGACCGGAAACGGCGGCCGCTGTCTGAACGAGTAGTAATAGACCGGATTCCGCTTGCTTCTGGCTTGCAGCCGCGCCCAGGTCCACATGTCCCAGCCAAAGCGAAGGTCGCGCTCAAGGTCGAGTCGCGCCCGCCGCGCCTGCTCGTCGGTCGCATGGGGATACGCGGCAACAATCGGAGGCGGCAGCGGACCGAAGCTGCGCTCGACGTCGGCTTCGAACGTGGAGGCCTTGACGTTAGTGACATCCGTCAGCGCACGCGCTTCCTCGGCGTTCGAACCGATGAGCAGCGGTACGTCGTTTTGCTGCCCGGAAACGAATGCCTCGTAGGGCGTGATGGGGAGTAAGTAGGGCTCGATCACCGGGTGGGTCACGCCACCTGCATCGCCACCGCCGAGCAGCCGCGTCGCGGGTAACCGGCGCAGCTCCTGCAGTGAGCCCACGCCTAAGGAAGCGGCATACTTCTCCCCGTCCCGTTCGGCATTGGCGAGCAGGTAGCGTGGTGCCAGCTGGAGCGGTTCAAACAGTCCGCCGCTCTCTCCGATGGCGCGCTGGAACAAGCCCTTCGCCCGCGGTGAGGCCATCAGCACACTGACCGAGATCGCGCCGGAGGACTGGCCGGCGATCGTCACGCGTGTCGGGTCGCCGCCAAAGGCAGCTATGTTTCGGTGCACCCACTCCAGCGCTGCGATCTGGTCCATCAGTCCATAATTCCCGGACGACCGGTGGGGCGACTCGCGCGTCAGCTCCGGATGCGCAAGAAAGCCAAGCGGTCCGAGTCGGTAGGCGATGGTGACGACGATCACGCCTTTGCGCGCGAGGCGGTCGCCCCAGTACAAGGGCATCGACGCAGATCCGTTTCTGTAGCCACCGCCGTAAATCCAGACGATGACCGGTAGAAGCCCGGGCACGCGTCTCGCCGGCGCCCAGATATTGAGGTACAGGCAATCCTCGCTCACCGCCGGCGGTGTCTCGCCCGGCATCGACACGCCTTCCTGCATGCACGCCGCAGCAAACGCACTCGCCGTCCGCGTGCCAGTCCAGGGTGCGACAGGTGCGGGGGGCCGCCAACGCAATTCGCCGATCGGCGGGGCGGCGAACGGCACGCCTTCGTAGACGCTCAAGCCGTGGTCCGGTACTCCTGAGATCGCGCCGGACTCCGTCACGACCTCCTGCGCTGCAGCGCCACCGGCCGCCACCACAGCAGCCACTACCACACCGGCGAATCGCCATCGCTTGCCCATCTGCATGCTCGAGTCGCGTCGCGGAGAGTCATCGCGCGAACGCGTGTCGCCGCCAGACCCGATCATCACCCCTTTGACACGGTTCAAAGGATTCGCCCGACGAACGGCCGACCACTGGCCGGCCCCCGACACCAGCCGCTCACGGTTGGCGGCTGACTGCGGCCAGCGGACACGTGGGCCGCGGGTACCGCGCAATGACGGGATCTGGCCTGCTCCGGACCGGTCTGCCGCAACCCCCAGACGCCCCGCGGCGCAGCCGCTGGACGCTACCAGAGGCCGGCGCCACGCACAGGGCACTGGGCCAGCAGTCACAAAACGCCGGACCTCGCTGCGATGGCGCCAGAGAGATTTCATTAAACTCAATGAGATCTGTCACTTACGCCCACGCAGTCCCCGACCGTCGCGCGAAAGCAGTGCGATCAGTGCTTTTTATGTGTAATTAGGTGTCGTGATCGGCGCTGAACGTTGAAGTCCACCGGATCTGGCCATGCCTCGCGCTCGCTCGACCTGACCATCAGATGCAACCATGAACACGTACACAGCGTTTCTGCGCGTGCGACACCCATTCATCGACCCGGCAGAGGTCACGCGAACGCTCGGCTTGAGCCCCGTGCACGCATGGACAGCCGGGTCCGCCCGCGAGGCGGACGGTAGCGAGAGCGGGCGCGGGTCGCATCCGGATAGCTACTGGCTGGCGGACCTCGGCGAAACCATGTGGCTTCGCTCGCAGGGCTCTCGGCCGGCCGATCCGGCCGCAGCCGGAAGTTCATCCTGGCTACTGTCGCGCGGGCTCCCTCTGGAGGCATTCCTGCTCGGTCAGGTTCGAATGCTCAATCCGCACAAAGCCTTCTTCGCGCGCCTAAAGACTGAAGGCGGAACCTGCGAGCTTGCGGTGACCTTGAATGCAAGCGAGCGCTGGGGTATCGAGCTGCCGCCGGCTTTGCTGCGGTCTCTCGCGGACCTCAATATCGGCGTGTCGATAGAAGTGACGGCAGGCCCGGAGCCGACCTGACAAGTCCCCGGACGCTGCGGCGAACGAGCAGTCGCCGGATACGCCGATCGGGGTCGATCCGCTCGCCCGCCGAGGCGTGCCGTCCCATTCTCGGAGACTTATCGTGACGACCAACACCCTGGCCAGCTGGCATCAAGTCGTTGCCCAGCGGAACGCGGGGGGCCTTGCCTCGCTGCTAGCCGACGACGTCGTTTTTCATTCTCCAGTCGTGCACACGCCGCAGGTTGGCAGGGCGATCACGACGCGATATCTGGCTGCGGCATTCCGCGTCATTGCCAACGACTCGTTTCGCTACGTCCGAGAACTCGTCGGCGAGCGGGATGCGGTGCTCGAGTTCCAGGTCGAGATTGAAGACGTCGTAGTGAATGGGGTCGACATGATCAAGTGGGACGACGCTGGAAGGATCGTTGATTTCAAGGTAATGCTCCGCCCGCTCAAGGCCATCAACCTCATTCATCAGAAAATGGCGGCGATGCTCACGGCAGTTGAGTAGCAGGCCAATGCGCCGGGCCCGACGCTGAGGTATTCGCCGGCAGGGCGGGGCGCTGTTGCCGGCAAGAACCTGATCGGCAACACCCAGCCGCTATACTCCGGGCTCCCGGGCTGCCGGAGCTGTTATGCCACCGTACCCCACCGCCATCATTTGGCCGATGTTCGCCCAGGTTCTGCTGACTGCGACCATCTGGGTGTGCATGTACGCCGCGCGACTCAGCGAGATGCGCACTCGCGGGATCGATCCGCAAAGTGTGAAGACGGCCCGCGAGGCGGCCGGCGTCCTCGAAGACGTCGCTGCAGCAGACAACTTCCGAAACCTGTTCGAGGTGCCGGTTCTGTTCTTCGCGGTCGGGTGCCTGCTCGCGATGACCGACCACGTCACGGACCTTCAGCTCATCCTGGCCTGGGCGTTCGTCAGCTTGCGCGCCGTCCACAGTCTCATTCACGTGACCTACAACCGCGTCGTGCACCGCTTCACGGCCTACGCGCTGAGCACGCTGTGCGTCTTTGCGATGTGGCTATTGCTCGCGCGCGACCTGTGGCGCAGCAGCTGAGGCCGGGGTGCCGTTTCTGATCCCCGCCGCGCGGCACAGGGCGCCGTCGAGGGCAGGATTGTTCGGGTGTACGCACACCGGGCAGCAGTTGATTGGCATCTCGGCGGAGTGCGCGAGTCAGAGGGTGTGCTGGAGTCCGGGTGGTGGCAACAGACGGGGTTGAACCGGTGAGCTCGCGGCCTGTCTCGCTCCTCATTGTGGCAGCGAGTGCGGTAGAGGTCGTCCGTCTCGGGCTCATCGCCGAGCTTGATGCCGAGCTGAATGCACGCTACCCGGGCGAGCCGACGAACGGCGTCGAGCCCGAGAGCTTCGACGCGGCGGGCGGCTGCTTTCTCGTCGCACGCTGCGGCGAGGCCATGGCCGGCTGTGGAGCCTTCCGCGCGCTCGGCCGGGACACGGTCGAGATCAAGCGACTGTATGTGCGTACTGAATTTCGCGGCCGCGGGATCGCGGGCGCGCTGCTCGCCGCGCTCGAGCAGGAGGCCCGGCGCCGCGGTCACTCGCGTGCCATTCTCGAGACCGGCACCCGCCAGCCACAGGCGGTCGCGCTGTGCGAGCGCCAGGGTTATCGGCGGATCGCGTGCTTTGGCCCTTACGTCGGCAATCCCCACAGCATCTGCCTCGCCAAGCCGCTCGATCTCGGTCGCAGCTGACTCGCTGTCCAGATTGCGGTCCGGCCGCGCCGTGCTCGCCCGTCCGGGCGCATCGCGGCACAATGGCTCCCATGGAGCATGTTAACCAGCACACCGACTCGTGGCTCGATACGGCGCTGGCGCCGCTGCGGACGGGCGTGTTTCTGTCGATCTGGCTCGCGAGCCTCGCGTCCAACCTGGGAACGCTGGTGCAGACGGTCGGTGCCGCCTGGCTCATGCTTTCGCTGGGTCAGCCGTCCGATATGGTCGCGCTCGTTCAGGCGGCGGCCGCGCTGCCGATCATGCTGCTGTCGGTGCCGGCCGGGGCGATCGCCGACATCTGGGACCGGCGCGCGTTGATGCTGCTAGCCCAGAGCCTGATGGGCGCAACGGCGGTGGCGTTGACGGCGCTAGCCTTCGGGCGCGCGCTCACCCCCTGGTCGCTGCTGGCGTTCACCTTCTTGCTTGGCTGCGGCAGCGCTCTGTATGGGCCGGCCTGGCAGGCTTCGGTCGGCGAGCAGGTTCCGCAAGCGCACCTACCGGCCGCGATCTCCTTGAACGCGATCAGCTTCAATATTGCGCGCACCGTCGGGCCGGCGCTCGGTGGCGCGATCGTCGCCACGTCCGGCCCGCCGGCCGCGTTCCTGCTGAACGCCCTGTCATATGTCGGGCTCATCGTCGTGCTCGCACGCTGGCGCAGGCCGCGCGTGCCACCGAGCCTGCCGCCGGAAAGCATGGGAGCGGCACTCGGTGCCGGACTTCGCTACGTGCGGCTGTCGCCCGCGATCCGCACGGTGTTGCTGCGCAGCTTCGTGTTCGGATTGCTCGCCAGCGCTGTCGTGGCCACCGGGCCGCTGATTGCGCGAGACCTGCTCGGCGGCGGACCGCTGACTTTCGGTTTTCTGCTCGGGAGCTTCGGCGCGGGCGCGGTCCTGAGCGCACTCGGCAGCTCCTGGCTGCGGCACCGCCATTCGAGCGAGGCGATCGTCACGGTCGGGTCGCTCGCTTATGGTGCCGCGACAGTGATTGTGGGGCACAGCCCCTGGATTGCGCTCTCGGCGGTCGCGATGCTGTTCGCTGGCGCCGGCTGGGTGCTGTCGTTCTCGACTTTCAACATCGCGACGCAGACCTCGGCGCCGCGCTGGGTCGTCGGCCGCACACTGGCGCTGTACCAGACCGCCGCCTTCGGCGGCGTCGCCGTCGGCAGCTGGCTATGGGGCGAGTACGCTGAACTCGGCGGACTCTCGGCCAGCCTCACGACCGCGGGTCTGTTGCTGGCGGCCTCGTGTGTCCTCGCGCGGCGCTGGCCGGTGCACCCGACGGACACGATCGATCTCGGTCCGCTGCGGGCTGCGAGCGATGCGCACACTGCCGGCGCGATCGATCCGGAGGCAGGCCCGATCGTGATCTCGGTCGAGTACCGGATCGCGCCTGAGGACACCGCCGCGTTCATCCATGCCGCCCACGAGCTCGGCCGGATCCGCCGCCGTGACGGCGCGCGGCGCTGGATCCTGCTGCAGGATCTCGATAACCGCTCGACCTGGGTCGAGCGCTTCGAAACCGTCACCTGGCTCGACCATCTACGCCACTCGCAGCGGGCGACCGTCGCCGATCGGGACGTGCGCGAGCGGGTCGCCGGCCTGCATCTGGGCCCGGACCCGCCGCGGACGAGGCATCTGTTGGCGCGCTCCCCGGGGGATGCGCACGGCGCGCACGAGCTTGCGCGCGGGCTCGGCCGGACCGGCCCCACCGACCCGCAGTTGGCCGGAGGGGACGCTGCGTTCCTGGTTCGCAGCCGCCGTCCGGATCCGCCCGACCGCTAGCCGCCACGGGCGCGACGAGTCGCTCCCGAGGCACTAAACTACACGGCTGGTCGCCCGGTCGCCGGGCTCCCGAATTCAGGACCACAGCAGACCATGGGCCGGATTTTCGAAGTTCGCAAGCACGCGATGTTCGCGCGCTGGAATCGGATGGCGAAGCAGTTTCACCGCATCGCCAAGGACATCAACATTGCCGTCAAGGCGGGTGGCCCCGATCCGAGCTCGAATCCGGCGCTGCGCCGCTGCGTACAGAATGCCCGCGCCGCCAATATGCCGAAGGACAAGGTCGAAGCCGCGATCAAGCGGGCGTCGGGCAAGGACGCAGCGAACTTCACGCAGGTGTTCTACGAGGGCTACGGGCCACACGGTGTTGCGATCATGGTCGAGGCCGCGACCGACAATCCGACGCGGACCGTCGCCAGCATCCGGCATCTGCTGACCAAGCACGGAGGAAACCTCGCGAACTCGGGCAGCGTCAGCTTCCAGTTCCGGGAGATGGGCGTGTTCCGCCTGAACCCGCAGGGCATCGATCAGGACGACCTCGAGCTCCACCTGATGGATCACGGCCTCGAGGAGATGGGCGAGAGCACCGGTGAGAACGGCGAGCCCCAGCTCGTCATCCGCTGCGCCTTCGGCGACTTCGGCCAGGTCCAGAAGGCGCTCGAGGACCGTAATATCACGCCGCTGTCGGCGGAGCGCGAGTTGGTGTGCACGACGCCCACCGAGCTTCCGGAGGACAAGGCCAAGGATGTGCTCGAGCTGATCGACAAGCTCGAACAGGACGATGACGTGCAGAAGGTTTTCCACACGCTTGCCTAGAGGTCACGGCTCGATGTCGACCATCCGTTCACTCACGATGGCGATCGCGCTGGTCACAGCCGCGGGCAACGCGGCCGAAGGGCCGTTGCCCGCGCAGGCTCCAGCGTCTACGCCAGCGGCGCTCAAGAGTCCGGCCCACGCGACCACGATGCGGGAGCTGCTGGCAGCATCGAAGCCAAGCGACTGGCGGACCCTGGATCCGGACCACACGCTGTACATCGAGCTCACCAACGGCCGAGTGGTGATCGAGCTGGCGCCAGCGTTTGCGCCGCGACACGTGGCCAACATCGAGACGATCGCGCGCGCCCACTGGTACGACGGGCTCGCGATCACGCGCGTGCAGGACAACTTCGTGGCGCAGTGGGGTGACCCGCTCGGCAGCAGGCCGGAGGTGGGTGAGCGACGGCTGCCCACCGAGTTCACGCGCTCCAGTGCACCGGCATCATTCGTGCGCCTCAAGGATCCGGACACCTATGCGTCGGAGGTCGGATTCGCCGATGGCTTCCCGATGGCGCGCAGCGGCGCCGGTGGCGACGCCTGGCTCGTGCACTGCTACGGCATGGTCGGCGTCGGGCGCGACAACGATCCCGCGACCGCCATCGGCACGGAACTTTACGCGGTGATTGGCCAGGCGCCGCGACAGCTCGATCGCAACGCGGCGCTCGTCGGCCGGGTCGTCTGGGGCATCGAGCTGCTGGCATCCCTGCCGCGCGGCACGGGCGAGCTCGGCTTCTACGAGCAGCCGGAGCAGCGCGTGCCGATCCAGACCGTGCGGGTCGCGGGCGAACTGCCGCCCGCCGAACGGTCCCCGCTTGAGGTGCTGCGGACTGACACCCCGCTGTTCCAGAAACTGATCGAGATCCGGCGCAACCGCCGCGACGCCTGGTACAAGACCGCGGCGGGGCGCATCGACCTGTGCAACGTGCCACTGCCGGTCCGCGAGAAGAGCGACAAGCCGAAAGGCTGAGTCGCGGCGGCGCTACGAGTGACCGCGCTGCTCCAGGGCCGCCTGGTCGGTGCGGCCGAAGCTCCCGTCCGGAGCCGTTAACCGACCGACTTCACCGCATGGATGAGCTGGTTGACCGCACCCTGAGCATCGCCGTACAGCATGCGCGTATTGTCGAGGTAGAACAGGGCGTTCTCGATTCCGGAAAATCCTTGGCCCTGGCCGCGCTTGATGACAATCACGTTCCTCGCTTTGTCCGCGTTCAGGATCGGCATGCCATAGATAGGGCTGGACTTGTCGTTGCGCGCCACCGGGTTCACGACATCGTTGGCACCGATGATCAGCGCGACGTCGGTGGTCTCGAACTCGGCGTTGACTTCCTCGATGTCCGCAATCAGGTCATACGGCACACCGGCTTCGGCCAGCAGCACGTTCATGTGGCCCGGCATGCGGCCCGCGACCGGGTGAATCGCGAACTTGACGGTGACGCCACGCTGCTGCAGTAGCTGCGCCAGCTCCCACACCTTGTGCTGCGCCTGCGCGACCGCCATGCCGTAGCCCGGCACGATGATGACCTTCTGCGCGAAGGCCATCATGACGCCGGCGTCGCTCGCCTCGATCGGCTTCTGCGAACCCTTGACCTCGCCGGTCGCGGCGACGCCGGTGTCGCCAAAGCCCGAGAACAGCACGTTGCCGAGCGAGCGATTCATCGCCTTCGCCATCAGCTGCGTCAGCAGCGTGCCAGCCGAGCCGACCACGGTGCCGGCGATGATCATCGCCGCGTTGTTCAACACGAAGCCCTCGAACGCCACGGCGAGACCGGTCAGTGCGTTGTACAGCGAGATCACCACCGGCATGTCGGCGCCGCCGATCGGGAGCGTCATCGTGATGCCGAGGATCAGGGCCAGCACGAAAAACGCGGTCACGACGCCCGGGCTTGCATCGACTCCGGTCGCGACCAGGCCGCCGAGGATAATTCCGCCGCCGAGGATCAGCACGTTGAGGAGCTGCTGACCGTTGAAGCGGAGCGAGCGCTTGATCAGGCCCTGCAGCTTGCCGAAGGCGATGCCAGAGCCGGCGAACGACACCGAGCCGATGAGCCCGCCAAGCACCGCGAGCGTCGTGAATGCGAGCCCGCGCTCCCCGCCCTTGTACAGTTCGACCGCGGCGATCGCCGCGGCTGCCCCGCCGCCCATCCCGTTATACAGTGCGATCATCTGCGGCATGTTGGTCATCGCGACGCGCCTGCCGGACCACCACGCGAGCGTGCCGCCCACCGCGATCGCACCAATCACGAGCGCGAGGTTCGTGACCGCATGCTGCGCGGCGGCCGGCATCATTGCCGGAGCCAGGAACGTCACCAGCGTCGCGATCAGCATGCCGAGGCCGGCCCACAGAATGCCGCCGCGCGCCGTGACCGGCGAACTCATGCGCTTCAATCCCATGATGAACAGGAACGCGACCAGGATGTAGGCCGCGTCGATGATCCACTTGGCGGCGGCGGGGTTGAGGAAAGACATCAGTGCTGTCCTCCGGCGGGCTTCCGCTGGCCGCTCGACTTGAACATCTCGAGCATGCGCTCCGTGACGACGTAACCGCCGACCGCATTGCCGGCGGCCAGCACGACACCGATGAAGCCGATCACCTGCTCGAGGCGCGAGTCGGCCTGAAACAACGCAAACATCGCGCCGACCAGCACGATGCCGTGCACGAAGTTGCTGCCGGACATCAGCGGTGTGTGCAGGATCACCGGCACCCGCGCGATCACCTCGTAGCCGGTGAACGCGGCCAGCATGAAGATGTAGATTGCGATGACGCCGTCGATCATGGATGGATCCTCAGCATGAGGCTCGCTCAGCCCGCCATCAGCAGCTTCGCCGTGGGTTCGTGCTTGACCTGCCCGGCATGCGTCAGCACGGTGCCCGCGAAGACCTCGTCGTTCCAGTCGATGGTCAGGACGCCCAGTTTCAGTGCCGGGCTCAGCAAGTTGTAGAGGTTGCGGGCGTACATCTCGCTCGCATGGTAGGCGAGCTGCGCGGGCAGATTCACGGGTCCGACGATCCGCACGTTGCCGTGCCGCACGGTTTCACCGGCCCGGGTCAGCTCGCAGTTGCCGCCGTTCTCGGCCAGGATGTCGACGATCACGGCGCCGGCCTTCATGCGCTCGACTGCGGCGCGCGAGATGATCCGCGGTGCTGGCCGGCCAGGCACACCGGCCGTCGTAATGACGGCGTCGGCCACCGCGATGCGCCCGTCGAGGACCTCCTGCTGCTTGGCTTTCTCTTCCGCCGTGAGTTCGCGCGCATAGCCGCCGGCGCCTTCGGCGGTGACGCCCGTCTCCACAAACTTGGCGCCGAGCGACTTGACCTGGTCGCGGGTGGCGCTGCGCACGTCATAGGCCTCGACGATCGCACCGAGGCGTCGCGCCGTCGCGATCGCCTGGAGCCCGGCGACGCCTACGCCGATCACGAGGACCTGGGCGGGGCGGATGGTGCCGGCGGCGGTCGTCAGCATCGGGAAGAAGCGATCGAGCGTGTTCGCTGCAATCAGCACCGCCTTGTAGCCGGCAATCGCCGCCTGCGAGGACAGCGCGTCCATCGACTGGGCACGCGAGATCCGCGGTACAAGCTCCATCGCGAAGCTCGTGATGTTGCGATCCCGAAGCACCCTGACAGCCGCCAGGTTGTTGTGCGGCTGCATGAACCCGGCGTGCACGGCACCCGACTTCAGGAGAGCGGCCTCGGCCGGGGTCAGCGGCTGGACCTTGAGCAACAGATCGGCCCGCGCGTAGACGGCCGCGGCGCCGTCGGCAAACTCGACGTTCTTGTAACCCGCGTCCGGGAACTGGGCCGAGGCCCCGGCATTGCGCTCGATGAGTATCCGGGCGCCGGCGGCTGCGTACTTCACCGCGATTTCCGGGACCAGCGCGACCCGGGTTTCCCCGGCCTGCGTTTCGCGTGGGACGCCGACTACGATGCCGTTTACAGCGGCGGGAGCGGCGGACATCGATTACCTCCTCGGCTGACCCTGGCCGGCGCGGCAGCGCGGCCGTGATGCAAGGCTCACGGGCGCCAGATTAACGTTGTTGTTTGCTGATTGCCTTGCGGCGTTTGCTTATGGAACAGGCCTTTCGTATCTTAACATGCGTGAAAGCGAGATCGCGCCATCCCAAGCCCGTTGCGCCGGTGCCGACAGCCCCGCAGGCGTTGTTGCGCCCGCAGTCTGTGCCCGGCCTCAGTCAGCAGGTTCTGCGCACCGACGTCTCCGGCATGCCGCTCGAGTGGATCGACTACAAGGAGGCGGTGCGCCTGTACCACATGGGCCAGGTCGCGTACGCATGCGGCTCGCTGCTGTTTCGGCTCCGCGGCGGCACCAACGCAAAAAGTGGCGAGCGCACGATCGTCGATGTGAGCTCGATCGTCGCGACCGTCGGCCACTCGTACAACCCGGGAGCGCTGCGCACCAACTACCTGCCGCCGCTGAACAATGAGACGCTGTTCAAGCGCGACGCCTACCTGTGCATGTACTGCGGGCTGCGGTTCCCGACCCAGCAGCTGTCGCGCGACCACATCCGGCCGTTCTGCCGCGGCGGCGAGGACGTCTGGACCAACGTCGTGACCGCATGCCGCCGCTGCAACAACGCCAAGGCCTCGCGCTCGCCCGAAGAGGCCGGGATGCAGCTGCTGGCGGTGCCATTCACGCCAACCTATGCGGAGTACATCTACCTGAAAGGCCGGCGCGTGCTGGCCGACCAGATGGAGTACCTGCTGGCGCATTTCCCGCGATCGAGCCCGCTGCACCTGCGCATCCGGCAGTGGCTCCATTAGCGATGCCGGTTGTCCATCTAGTCGACGCCAGCTTCTTTGTCTTTCGCGCCTACTACTCTATCCCGGACCACATGGCGGACGCCGACGGCCGCCCGGTCAATGCGCTCTATGGCTTCGCACGATTTCTGTCGGATCTCGTCGAGCGCGAGCGGCCGGGCTACGTCGCGATCGCTTTCGATGAGAGCCTCGCCGGATCGTTTCGCAACCGGATATACCCTGCCTACAAGGCCAACCGCGAGCCCGCGCCGCCCGACCTCAAGGAACAATTCGGCCGCTGCCGCGAGCTCTGCCGGCACGTCGGCGTAGCCGATTTCGGCAGCGCCGAGTATGAGGCCGACGACATCATCGGCACGCTCGCCACACGCATGCGCGCGGCCGGATTCGCGGCGACGCTGGTGACCCGCGATAAGGATCTCGCGCAGCTGGTGCGCGTCGGCGACGAGTTCTGGGACTACACGGCGGATCAGCGCTTCGGCTACGCGGACATTGCGCCGCGGTTCGGCGTCCACCCGGAGCGCATGGCGGACTTCCTCGCGCTGACCGGCGATGCGGTCGACAACATCCCGGGCGTTCCCGGCATCGGGCGCAAGACCGCGGCGGCGCTCCTCGCCCACTTCGAGTCGCTCGACCACCTGTACGACAGCCTTCCCGAGGTCACGACGCTCGGAATCCGCGGCGCCGCGGGAGTCATCGCGCGGCTCAAGGAACACCGGGCTGCCGCCTACCTCGCCCGCGAACTCACGCGGATCGCCTGCGACATGCC
>Ga0209415_10005714_pt1 | contig 22286 bp, 19 predicted proteins | sample PeaSoiSIISIP2007_FD_187696 | JGI IMG/M metagenome (GOLD analysis project Ga0209415, IMG submission 187696) | Peat soil microbial communities from Weissenstadt, Germany - SII-SIP-2007 (SPAdes) (version 2) | ecosystem: Environmental > Terrestrial > Soil > Wetlands > Peat | place: Germany... | reverse complement strand
ATGTGACTGCCCCGGTCGGCTACGTCCGCCTGCACGGGCGCAATTACGACCAATGGTTCGAACCGGAGAAAAGTTCCGACCGCTACAACTACTTCTACAAAGAGCCGGAACTGGCGGGATGGAAGGACAAGATCACCCGCATGGCGCAGAAAACCGAAGTCGTGTACGTGGTCGCCAACAACCACTTCCAGGCGAAAGCGGGCGTGAATGCACTCCAACTGAAATACATGCTGACCGGCCAGCGCGTGAAGGCGCCAGGGTCACTGCTGGAACACTACCCCGAGCTGAAGCAGATCGCCGACCCGCTGCCGGGGGAAACTCCCAACTCGAGCCTGCCGCTGCTGGCCTGACAAACTAAGTCTGCCAAAGGCGCGGCCCTTCCTCTGTGCCCCTGTGTTCCTCTGTGGTTGTTCAGATCTTCGCTGAGGCCTACGGACCTAGCTCTTCGCAGCTAATTCTTCACGCGCCGCGTAATGCGAATCGACGTACTCGTCCAAAATATTGATAAACTCCGCCACGATATGGTCGCCCTTGAGCGTGGTGAACAAGCGCCCATCCACGTAAACCGGAGCTTTCGGCTCTTCAAACGTTCCCGGCAGGGAAATGCCCAGGCTGGCGTGTTTCGATTCTCCGGGTCCATTGACCACGCAGCCCATGACGGCGACTTTCATCTCTTCCACGCCGGTGTAACGTCCTTTCCACGCCGGCATCTGCTCGCGCAGATAAGACTGAATCTGCTCCGCCATTTCCTGGAAGAATGTGCTGGTGGTGCGGCCGCATCCCGGACAAGCCGTCACCTGCGGCGTAAAGCTGCGAATCCCCAAAGACTGCAGAATCTGCTGCGACACCCGGACTTCTTCCGTGCGGTCGCCCCCCGGCGCCGGAGTAAGAGAAACGCGAATCGTATCGCCAATGCCTTCCTGCAGCAGCACTCCCAGCGCGGCACTGGAGGCCACAATGCCCTTCGCTCCCATGCCGGCCTCGGTCAGCCCCAAATGCAGCGGATAATTGCAGCGTGCCGCCAGCGAGCGGTAAACGTCGATCAGATCCTGCACCCCGCTTACCTTCGCGCTCAAGATAATCTGGTCCGGACGCAACCCGTATTTCTCGGCCAGCTTCGCCGAGTTCAGCGCACTCACCACCATCGCTTCCATAGTGACTTCGCGGGCGTCTTTTGGCTCCGGCAGCAGGGAATTCTCGTCCATCATGCGAGTGAGTAACGCCTGGTCCAGCGATCCCCAATTTACCCCGATGCGTACCGGCTTCTGGTTCTCGACCGCAACCTCGATCATGGTGCGGAAGTTGGAATCGTCCTTGCGTCCGATCCCCACATTGCCCGGATTGATGCGGTACTTGGCCAGCGCCCGCGCACACTCCGGATATTTCTTCAGAAGAATATGCCCGTTGTAATGGAAGTCCCCGATAATGGGCACGCGCAAGCCCTGCCGGTCGAGTTGCTCCACCACGGGCGCGACCGCCGCCGCCGCTGCCTCGTTGTTGACGGTTACCCGAACCAGTTCCGACCCGGCCCTGGCCAGCGCCGCGACCTGCTGGACGGTCGAGGCGATATCGGCAGTATCGGTGTTCGTCATCGATTGCACCACAACTGGTGCATCCGACCCCACCCGCACGCCGCCAACCAAGGCAGTAACTGCTTTTCTACGTTGAATATCAGCCATTTGAGCCTCTAGTTTAGCATGTGCCCCGCGGCCGAGTGGAAGCTGGAGGCACCCGAAATTAAACTCTTGACCTGTCTACTGGTGTAGGGTTCATCCTGAGATCGGTTCATGCTGAGCGTCTCCCAAATCGCCAAACGGTACCGCTTGAGCCGCACCGCAATTCTCTATTACGAGAAGTGTGGCTTGCTCAAGCCGGCGCTGCGTACTGGTGCGAACTACCGGGCTTATGGCGACAGGGAAGCAAAGGTTCTGGAACAAATCTGCTTGTATCGTTCCGCCGGAGTGAGCGTGCGAGACATCGGCCTTATGCTGTCGGCGCCGCAAAGCAAAGTCACGGTCTTGCTGCGACGCCGCCTGCAAGAGGTCGAGCAGGAAATCACCAAGCTCCGCGCCCACCAACTGCTCATCTTGAAACTACTTCGTGGCAATCACATCAGGAGGACGAAAAATATGACGAAAGAAAAATGGGTTTCCATTATGAAGGCTGCAGGATTCAGTGATGCAGACATGCATCGCTGGCACCGGGCGTTTGAGCGCTCTTCGCCGGAGGAGCACGAAGAATTCTTGAAGTATCTGCGGATTCCACCACCGGAAATTCGCTCCATCCGGCAATGGAGCGCGCAGCCGGAAACGGAGTAAAGCGATTAGAAACCGGGGAGCGGGACTTCTTCCAATAGTCCCGCCTTCGCTTTGAGTTACGGCAGCCGGTCCATCATTCCTGGCAATGTCTTAACCAAGTCGTTGTAGACCACCATGACGGCGAACAGCACCAAAAACACGAACGCAGCCTGGTAAATGCGTTCCTTAATGTTAAGGCTGATGTCGCGCCCCATCAGGCTCTCGACCAGCAACAGAAGAATGACGCCTCCGTCCATGATCGGAATTGGAAGCAGGTTGAAAATTCCAAGGTTCAAGCTAATCGCAGCGGTCAATTCCAGAAGCGGGGTCCAGCCCTTCTCGCTAGCTGCCTGGCCTGCAGCCCGGCCGATTCCGATGGGTCCTTCTACCGTTCGCAGCGATACCTTCCGTTGCACCAACTTTTCCACCAGCTCCAGAATCATGAGCGACAGCTGCTTGTTGTCTTCCAGCGAACGCCGCAAAGCTTTCGAAAACGGCAAGCTTCCGACCTTCATCACGGTAGTGGGTTGAAAACCAATGCGGTAGCGCTTCTCCGCCGGATCTTCCGTCGAAGCCAGCACCGGCAACAGGTTGAAGCTGAGCTGATTCCCGTCCCGCAGAACCGTGAAATCCGTCGGCTTATCCTTAATCTCTTGAAGCCTCTCGATCATGGCATCGATCGAGGGCAGCCGCTCGCCGTTCATGGCGATGATCTCGTCACCCTCTTTCATACCCGCCTTGGCGGCCGGCAAACCCGATTCCAGATCGCCCACGACCACGGGCTCGTCGGGATCCCAACCTGCGGACCCCACTTGCGAAGCGGTAACGGCTTTCGGAACAATGGTTCTTTGAATCGTCAGATTGCCGCGCTGGATGGTGATGTCCAGAGGCTGATTGGGGCTGAGCAGAACTCTCGGATTGACTTGTTCCCAGGTTGGGTTCTGAATCCCCTCGATGCCGGCAATGCGATCTCCCACCTGGATACCAGCCTTGCCCGCCGGTGAATCCTGCTTGACCCATGCAATCACCGCCGGCTGGTCGAGGAACACTGGATACTCGTAGTGCACCAGATACACGCCGGTCAGCAGCCCAATGGCCAGCAGGACGTTCATGGCCGGACCGGCGATCGCGATCAGGAAGCGATGCCAGCGCGAGTGTGAGAGGAACTCCCGCGGATCGCCGGTGCGCTCCTCCATAATATTGTCGCCGCTCATCTTGACGTATCCGCCCAGTGGCAGCGCATTGATGCGATAGTCGGTGTCACCCTTCCTGAAACCTACCAGCCGCTTGCCGAAACCAATGGCGAACTGTTCCACGCGCACGCCCAGCAATTTCGCGGTCAGATAATGGCCGAATTCATGAACCAGAATCATGAATCCCAAAATCACAGCCACAGCAATTACGGCAGTAAAGAATCCAGTCATATAAAATATGTTACTCCCCTCGCGAGCCAGCCGGCACGGTTCGCAGCGGCATCGACCCCGCCCGCCGCTCGACTTTCTTTTGAGCGGATTGGCGCGCCTTGGCGTCCACTTCCAGAACCTGTCTTATAGATTCCAGTTTCCCGGTCTCCGTTTCAAAAACCACTTCCTCAATCACTTGCGGGATCTGATCGAAGCGGATAGCCCCGCCCAGAAAAGCCTCGACCGACACTTCGTCTGCCGCATTGAGTGCAACCGATTTCCCACCCCCTGCCTCCGCTGCTACATAGGCTAGCTGAAGACACGGGAACTTCTCCACATCGGGAGGACTAAACTCGAGGTGACGTAAGTCCATGACCGGGAAGTGCATATCCGAAGGAACCCGCTCCGGATAAGTCAACGCATACAGGATCGGCAACCGCATATCGGTCACCGAGAACTGAGCAAGTATGCTGCCATCCACAAACTCTACCATGGAGTGGATTGTGGATTGCGGATGCACAAGCACTTTCACCCGGCTCGGTAGCACGCCAAACAAACGGCAGGCCTCAATCACTTCAAACCCCTTGTTCATTAGCGTGGCGGAGTCAATCGTAATCCGCCGGCCCATCTTCCAGGTAGGATGCTTCAGAGCCTGCTCCGGCGTGATCGAGGCAAATTCAGACCTCGGCGTCTTCAAAAATGGTCCCCCCGAAGCGGTCAGCCAGATCCTCTCGACTTCCTGCATCCTTCCGCCGCGCAGGCACTGGTGCACTGCGTTGTGCTCGCTATCGATCGGCAGCAGCGGTTTGCCTTGCCGCCGGGCCTCCGCCGTAATCAATTCCCCGGCAGCCACCATGCACTCCTTGTTCGCCAGGCCAACAGTCTTGCCTGCGCGCACCGCCTCGTAGGTAGCTTCCAGTCCCGCCACACCAACAATGGCGCTAACCACAAAATCGGCCTCGGGATGGGTTGCCACCCGGGTAGCGCCAGCCGAACCGTGGGTAACTTCGATATGTCCCAGGCCGGCCGATTTCAACCGTATGCGAAGGCTCTCCGCGTCCGCTTCCAAAGCTACCGACACCAGTTGAGGTTTCCAACCCTGGACTTGTTCAAAAGTAGCGTCCAGGTTCTTGCCCGCAGCCAGAGACACCACTTGAAAACGTTCCGGGTAGGATTCAACCACGCTGAGAGTGCTGCGCCCGATCGAGCCGGTCGAGCCTAGGATGGCAATACGTCTCATCGGGATAAGAAATTGTCATCCTGAGCGAAGTGAATACTCCGCAAAGCGAAACGTTCACGCAGTCGAAGGATCCCTATCGTCAGGCAATCCGCCGGAACCAGGAGTTCCCCGCGGCTGGAAGTCCGCTCGGAACGACAAAGGAGTAAAGCGCCCGTTACTGCAACACCCGCCAAGCCGCATAGTACCACAGCACCGGAGCCGCCAAGAGCAGCGCGTCAATGCGGTCCAGCATGCCTCCGTGGCCCGGCAGAATTGAGCCCGAGTCCTTCGCTCCAGCACCGCGCTTGATCAGCGACTCCACCAGATCCCCTAGCTGAGCCGCCAGATTAATCGCCGCCGAGAGCAGCAACGTGATCCACAACGGCTGCATGTTCTGCGCAAACACTCCATCTTTCCGTTCGATCAAATGTGCATTCAGCAACGCCGAGTTGATAGGCAGGGCGTATTTATAAAGCAACCATCCCACGGCCATGCTCGCGAGCAACGACGCGACCGCTCCTTCCCATGTCTTCTTAGGAGAAATCCGCGGCGCCATCCGATGCCGTCCCAGCGAGCGCCCCACAAAGTAGGCGAAGATATCCCCCGCCCAAACCAGCAGCAGCAAATACAGCAGTAGAAATGCCCCCTGCCATTGCTGCCGAAGCTGGACCAGCAATCCCAAGGGCAGGGCGACGTACCCAAACGCAAATGCCGATGCCATGGCGGCGGGAAAGGCTCCGCTCAAATCCTCACGCCGCATCCCCAGCACCAGGAAAATGAATGGCGCCAAGGCCGCCGCCAAGGCCACGGTGCCGGCAACAAACGCGGTGGACGACAGCGGCTTGTCCCCCGGATTCACCGCCAGCAGCACGAACAGCAACGCCACAAAAACATAGGTAGGCAGGTGAAACGGCCGTATCCCGTAACCCTCGGCGAGCTTGAGCAGCTCCTGCACCGCCAGAGCCGCCACCAGCCCTGCGACCAGGGCCAGCAACGGTATAGGCGCACGCAACACCAGCAGCAGAACAATCGGAATCAGAACCACTGCCGTAAGGATTCGTTTGAGCAGGTTCAAGAGATTTATCTGGGACTTACGCCGGGGAATACTACGACAAGCGACCCACTTCCATGCGCTCCAACAATTGTCATCCTGAGCGAAGCTGACGGGTTCGCTTGCGAATCCATCAGCGCAGTCGAAGGACCTCGCGCTCTTCTTGCACCGCTACATGCGTCAACGGGAACGCAAAAGGACGCTGCTCTACCCCTTCGCGCCATGATGGTAGTTCAGGCCATCCCCGGCCAGCCCGCCATACCGCCGCTCCCGCTTCTGGTATTCCGCAATCCCTTCCAACAGATGCGTCCCGCGAAACTCCGGCCACAGCGTCGGCGTCACGTAGATCTCCGCATAAGCCAGTTGCCAGAGCAGAAAATTGCTCAGCCGCATTTCTCCGCTGGTCCGAATCACCAGATCAGGATCCGGTAAATGCCGGGTATAAAGATGCCGGCAAACCGCCTCCTCATCGATCTTCAAATGCTCCACGCCGCCATTGCGTGCCGCCGCGTCCACCAGCGACTGAAACGCATCCACCAGTTCGGTCCGCGCGCTGTAGTTCAGCGCCAGCGTCAACACCATTCCGCTGTTCTGTGCGGTTGCCTCGCGCGCCCACGCCATCTTCTCCTGCACTGAGGAGGGAAGCTCGTGCAGCCGCCCAATGTACTCCAGACGGATATTGTTCTTGTTCAGGGTAGGCACTTCGGCTTTCAGATAGCGGCAGAGCAGCCCCATCAGGAAGTCCACTTCGCTCTTGGGGCGCTTCTTCCAGTTTTCCTCCGAGAAGGCATACAGCGTCAGCGAAGGAATTCCAATGCGCGCCGCCGTCTCCACCGTCGAACGCACTGAGGAAACGCCGGCCCGGTGCCCAGCCACGCGCGGCAAATGCCGCCGCCGCGCCCAGCGTCCGTTCCCGTCCATGATGATGGCGATGTGTCTTGGGAGTCGTTCCGGATCGAGCCGCAAATAAATTTCCGACTCCTTGCGATCCAGCCCGGCAGGAATTGTCGCTCGCAACGTAACCTCTGCTGTTTGTTGACGCTAACACAGGGTAGCAGGCGATGCAATGACAGGAAAGTGCCGAAAGTGGCGCGGCCGCTCGCGCCCGCGAATGAGCTGGTGGCGAGGCACGGCCCCCTCCGCAGCTCACGTAGGGACAGCCGCCCTCGGCTGTCCACCGAGCAAGCTCGGCAAGTTCTCTGGAATCGAACCCTGCCCGAACCTGGCCTGCCGTAATCTAATCTCACTTGCTCCTAATCCGAGTTGCCGCGCTCGGGACCACGCACGTTTGCGAAACCTCGGCAAGCGCCCTCTCCAGCGCCGAACCCATGACCCGCAACTCTTCCGCTCCCATGCTCTTCTGCATCGCCTCGAACAGTTGCCGCTCTTCCTTGCGGATGTGCGCCGCCAGTTTCTCCCCTAACTTTCCCAACCCAGCCCGATCGAGGCTGCGACTTGCAGCCTCCGAGAACAACCCTCGCAAAACCGTATGCTCCGCCAGGAGTTCCTGAACCAAAGCCTGCATCTCTGGAAACCGCGCGGCTCGCGGAAACACTTCCTTTTCCTCCGCTGCGAAATGAATCCCGGTCGCCTGCTCGAATGCCTGCGCAATCTCCGCTTGCCAGGCTTCCAGGTCCACCTCCCCCGCTTGAATCGCACGATCCAGGCGGACGCAGATGGCCAAGCTATGCTGATGCTGGTGTGAGAGCGGAATCAGGTTCTTATCGCGCAGCATGGCTTCAAGTGTAGCCGTTTTGCGTGGCGCGGGCGCCCTCGCCGCGAGAAGTGACTGAATTGCCCGTTCGCCTAGCTGGAGTCCGCGTAGAACTTCTCCGTTTTGACGCGCCTAACCCTGCGCCTCCTCCGGCACCACCTTCAGCTCCAGCTTCTCCGTGTAGCGCAGCACAGTCAGCGAACTGCTCACTCCCACCCGCGCGTCGGTCAGCAGACGGTGCAGATCATCCACACCGGCGATGGGCTTGCCGTCGAGGGCAATGATCACATCGCCCTCACGCAGTCCTGCCTTCCGCGCCGGGCTGCCGTCCGTTACTCCCAGCACCACCACGCCGCTTTCCTGCGGCAGATCATAGAAGCGCACCAGCCGCCGGTGCAGCGGCGTCGTCTGTGCCTCTACGCCAATGTAGCTGCGCCGGATGCGCCCATGCTGCAGCAGCCTGCCTGCTACAAACTTCGCAGTGTTGATTCCAATGGCAAAGCACAGGCCCTGCGCCATGGGAATCATGGCGGTATTCACTCCCACGACGTGCCCGTCGGAGGTCACCAGCGGCCCGCCCGAGTTGCCGGGGTTGAGCGACGCGTCAGTCTGGATCACGTCATCAATCATGCGCCCGGCATAAGAACGAAGCGAGCGTCCCAAGGCGCTGACGACCCCGGCCGTCACTGTGTATTGGAACCCATAAGGATTGCCGACTGCAATCACCAACTGGCCGACGCGCAGCCGCTGCGAGTCGCCGAGCGGCGCGGACACCAGATTCGCGGGATCGTTATCCGGCGCGCCCACGCGGATCACCGCCAAGTCGGTCGCGGGATCGTCGCCCACAACATGCGCAGGGAAGTGCCGCCCATCGGAGAAGGACACATGAATGCGCGTGGCCTCGTGCACTACGTGGCTGTTGGTAAGGATCAGTCCGTCAGGCGTGAACACAAATCCCGAGCCGCCGCCCTGCCGCTCGCGCGGCTCCCCGGAGCGGCTACGTCCTGCTTGCGCTACATCAATCTTGACTACCGAAGGACTGATCTTCTCCGCCGCCGTGACTACGGCATTGGAGTACGCATCGAGCAGGGAAGAGTCATCAAGCGCACCGGCTGGTTGTTGAACCACGGGCGGCTGCGCGCCAGCACCAGCCTCCGCCAGAAAAGAAACGCTGTTGTCCTGTTGCATGACTGCTAGATGAAGAAGATGGCGATTCGGATTCAGCGGCAGCAATCGGTGCCGGCCGCTCCTGGAATCACGCAAGTAGCTTCGCGGATGGTGATTCCTTTAAGATCAAGTGCGAGGTTGACGTCTCTCATGTTCACCCCACAGCCAATTGGATTTGTCAGCAGTTCCTACAAAAGCACTGGGGAGATTCCCAAGGGCCTGGGCGCGCAACACGAGGCCGAAGGCATACTAAAGATCCTGCCCGAATTTGAGCGTGGCCTCACCGACATCGAGGGCTTCTCTCATCTTTTCGTCATCTGGGAGTTCGATCGCTCATCCAGTTCCGAACTGCTCGCCACTCCGCCCAGCGATAACCGTCCCCACGGAGTCTTCGCTACCCGCTCTCCCCGGCGGCCGAATCCGCTCGGCTTGACCGTCCTCGAACTCCTTCGCCGCGAAGGCCCCCTGCTGCACGTCCGAGGTCTCGACATGCTGGATGGCACGCCTGTCCTCGATATCAAGCCTTACCTCTCCAGCGTTCCGCTGGATAAATTGCGGCGGGGCTGGCTGGCGGAAGCCGAAGCGCGCAAGAAAGAATGACCCTCCTGTATTGGCGTCATGCCGAAGCCCCGCGCTCTCTCCAGCGGGGCGAGAAAGCTTGCGTGGAGCGCCTCGTGCCCCGTCCCAGCGCACTTTGAGACTCATGGGCTGGGACTTGACTGTGGGCTGAATAACAGCGTGCTCCTTGTCCCTCGCAGGCATGGGAACCGCAGCGCCCATCGGGGTATCTTCCCAATCGATGCGCCTTCCTGCCGTCTGCAGCCGTATGGTGCACGTTCAGGTTCCGCCGGTTGCAATTCCTCCCTTGATACGAGAACATACCCGATTGCCTTAATCTCACAATTCCTCCAAGGGAGCGGCCCAACGATGGCGACGCGGCAGAAGAGCCCCAAAGCAGAAACCAAGCAGCAAAGCGGCAGCGAAATCCAGGCTCCCAAAGGGAAGCTGGGCATTATGATTCCCGGCATGGGCGCCGTGGCCACAACCTTCGTGGCTGGGGTTGAGGCGGTGCGCAAAGGGCTGGCGAAGCCCATCGGTTCGCTCACGCAAATGGGCACCATCCGCCTGGGCAAGCGCACCGACGCACGTTCTCCCAAGATCAAGGAATTCGTCCCCCTGGCCGGCTTGAATGACCTGGTTTTCACTGGCTGGGACATCTTCGAGGACGACATGTACACGGCCGCGTCCAAAGCCGGAGTCCTCGAGCGTTCCCTGCTTGACCAGATCAAACCCTTTCTCAGTTCGGTAAAACCGCGCAAGGCAGTCTTCGACCGGAATTATGTGAAGCGGCTTGACGGCTCCAATGTCAAGAAGGGCAAGAACAAAATGGAACTCGCCGAACAACTGCGAGATGACATCCGCGAGTTCCGCAAGAGTTCCGGAGCCACTCGGCTCATCACCATTTGGTGCGGCTCAACCGAAACCTTCCTGGAGCCGACGGCGGCGCATCAAACGCTGAAGTCATTCGAGAAAGCCATGCAGCAGAACGACGAGGCAATCGCCCCTTCGATGATCTACGCCTACGCCTCGCTGATGGAGGGCGTTCCGTTTGCCAACGGTGCCCCCAATCTCACTGTGGACCTGCCGGTCATGCACCAATTGTCGCGCCAGAACGAAGCTCCCATCTGCGGCAAGGATTTCAAGACCGGACAGACTCTGATGAAGACCATCCTCGCGCCCGGCTTTAAGGCACGTCTGCTGGGGCTGAGTGGCTGGTATTCGACGAACATCCTGGGCAACCGGGACGGAGAAGTGCTGGACGATCCGGGATCATTCAAGACCAAAGAAGAGTCGAAGCTGGGAGTGCTGGAACACATTCTCCAGCCCGCCTTGCATCCTGACCTTTACGGCAACATTTTTCACAAGGTTCGCATTAACTATTACCCGCCTCGCGGCGATAACAAAGAGGGTTGGGATAACATCGATATCTTTGGATGGCTCGGCTATCCGATGCAGATCAAAGTCGATTTCCTGTGCCGCGACTCGATTCTGGCGGCACCCATCGTGCTGGACCTGGTGATGTTCCTCGATCTGGCGCAGCGCAGCACGGAATTGAAGGGCATCGGCATCCAGGAGTGGCTGAGCTTCTACTTCAAGTCTCCCATGACCGCGCCGGGCCTGTATCCCGAGCACGATTTGTTCATCCAGTCGATGAAGCTGAAAAACACCCTGCGGCATTTGCGGGGCGAAGGGCTCATCACGCATCTCGGCCTTGAGTATTACGACTGACGTATTACGACTGAAGCCTGGCGGTAGCGGCCGAAACAGAATCCATGGTGGGCAAGAACATTCTGCTGACGCTCGTGGTCGGCTTGGCTGCGGCTTATGTGGCCAGGGACCACGCTCCCGCGGTATGGACTCCCGTCCGGTTGGTGGGGCTGGGTTTGGCGTTCGCAGGATTCGTAATGTGGACGGTGGCGCGATTCCAGCTCGGGAACTCGCTTACCGTGACCGCGCAAGCCAAGCAGTTGGTCACCCGCGGAGTCTATTCAAAGATTCGCAATCCCATCTACGTTTTCGGCTCACTGTTCATCGTTGGCTACATTCTCCTGCTGGACCGGCCGAGGTGGCTGCTGATCTTCGCCGTCATCATCCCGCTGCAGATCTGGCGGGTCCGCAAGGAGTCTCAGGTGCTTGAGGCGAAGTTCGGGGATGAATACCGTAACTATCGCTCCGGTACGTGGTTCTAGGGCTCAATCGAGCCGCTCCATTAAGCCAAGGAAGCCTCCAGACGGCAACCTAAGGACTGAACGATGAGCATCGTTAAGCTCGCCGATCCGTAACTATTAAAGCAACCTTCAAGCCCGCGGATAACCTTACTTGCCGATCCTGCGTCCAAACTCTTGGTGAGGCGTGTGTTCCAGCGGGCGTATAATCGTGGAAGCAGCCCGTGGGGCAGAAGACGGAGTGAGTTATGAAGTTGCGACTCTTGGCACTGACCGCTGCATTGTTGGCGTTCGGATATACGGCGCCATCGCTTTTCGCGCAAGCTCAGGGTAGCTCCGACCCAGGGTCCAAAACCGGGTCCACTGGCGCTGCCCAGACCCCCTCTTCGGACAGTTCGAAAAGTGCGGCCCAGAGTACGGCCCAGGATGACCAGCCAGCCACCCTGCCGCCAGCCATTCAGGGGGCGGACCCTGATAAGGTCAAGCACGACGGCGGCATTGCTGATGCGAATGCCGTCGGCAACCGCAACGTCGGTTGCAACCGCGGGATGGGCAACTGGTACAGCATCGAAAGACAAATTGCCATGGGCAAGGGCTACGCCCAGCAGGTGGAAGCGCAATCCAAGATGGTGAGCGACCCGGTGGTGACCGAGTATGTCAATCGCTTGGGCCAGAATCTGGTGCGCAACTCAGACGCCCAGGTGCCCTTCACCATCAAGGTAATTGATTCCGATTCGGTGAACGCCATGGCCTTGCCCGGCGGCTTCTTCTACGTGAACTCAGGCTTGATCCTGGCCGCGGACGAAGAGGCGGAGCTGGCGGGTGTGATGGCCCACGAAATTGCCCATGTGGCCGCTTGCCACTGGGCGCGGGAAAATACTCGTGGAAACATTATGAATTTGGCGTCCATTCCGCTGATTTTCGTGGGTGGCGCCGTGGGCTACGCCGGTTACGAGGCGGCTGGCCTCGCCCTGCCTCTAACCTTCCTCAAGTTCTCCCGCGGCTTCGAGGCTCAGGCCGATTATCTTGGGCTGCAATACATGTACAAGGCCGGCTACGACCCGCAAGCGTTTGTGGCCTTCTTCGAGAAAGTGCAGGCCATGGAAAAGAAGAAGCCGGGCACGCTCGCCAAGGCCTTCGACACCCATCCCCAGACGCCCGACCGCATTCAGAAGTCGCAGGAGGAGATCGCCACCATTCTCCCGGCGCGGCCTCAGTATCTGGTCTCGACCTCGGAATTTGACGACGTAAAGGCTCGCCTGGCGGCGCTGGAAAACCGGCGCAAAATGGTCGACCAGAAAGACGGCTCGAAACCCAGCCTGCGGCGCACTACCTCGACCGACAACACCGGCACCAACGGCGACAAAGGGGGGGATGACCGTCCGACCCTGAAGCGGAGAAGCGATAACAGCGACTAGGCCCGAAGCAACCGCCCAAACCGACGGACGGATGGCGCACCGCAGGTTTTGATCTCTTCGGCATTACCCGACTGGGGGTGCCCCATCCTTCGCGCTTTTTGCGAAGGGTGGGAGGCACACGGCCAGTGGAACCCCCGAAGCTTGGTTCTGATTCACGCCTTTCCACATTCTGTGTCAGCAGCATCGTCGCCCACCCTTGCAAAGAACGCAAGGATGGGGCACCCCCAGCTGAACAATACCAACAAAAAGCAACCGAAGAGTGGGCCACCTGTGATCTTTCAAGACGCCGCTCTCCCGCGCGTCAAGGGAAACTTTCCCGCAGGGGCTCAAGCACAAAAAAGGCCACGACATTACTCGTGGCCTCTCATCAGTACATTCCTCCACAAGCCAAGCTCAGGCGGCCTCTTTCGTGGCCAGGGACCGCATGTGATTCTGTTGATCCGCCGAGGAACTGACCACCCTCATCTCTTCCCAGTCGTAGGGCAGTTCCTTGCCGCAATCCAGACAAACTACATAGGTTCCGGTGAGCGCAGCGGCTTGGCTGCGGGCGCGGGACCGAACCGTGATAGGAAAACTATAATGGCTATGCCAGCATCCGAAAACGGCATCCAGTATTTTCGCGATCATTTCTGACACCCTCCCACAGCAGACTTCTTGCCCCCTCATCTGAAACTTGCCGGTCTTATCAATTTAGATTCGGCGTCAGGTGAAAAGGTTCGACAAACTTAAGAACCCGAAAGCGAACCGAGAGTCGCGAAGTGGAAGCCCTGTGGAATATTCAATTTAGAGAGAGGGAAGAACGGGGAAGGTTCAAACGTGCTCCGGGCCGGCCTTCTTGCGGGCCTGGCACTTGCTCACGATCGCGGACCGCAGACGGTTCCGAAGATCATCAGGAAGTTCATAAAGCTGCGAGTCGCGGTAAATTTCGATGGTCTTCTTGGTGGTATCGCAAACCACGTAGCAGTTGTGGCACCAGGCCAGGTGATCCTCAAGTTCCGCCTTGGTTCGCTCGTCAATGACGCCGTCGAGATAATTTGTCAGCTCTTGCAGGAATTCAGAGCATTTCACGGTTTGCCATCTCCGCTCTCGCGTTTCTGGAAGTAACGGTTGAGCCGCTCACGCAATTGCAAGCGCGCTCGCAGCAACCGCGACTTGACCGCGGGAATGCTGAGGTCAAGCGCCTCGGCGGTTTCCTCGGTCGAAAGCCCTTCCACATCTCTCAACACAAACACCGTTCGAAAACTCATCGGCAAGCCTTGAATGGTGCGGGTCAAAATGTCCCGCAATTCCGCCTGGCCGTATTGCTGCTCCGGATTGGGACTCCAATCCGCGACTTCGCGGGGCAGCGAATCTTCTTCGGTCTTGACTTCCTCGTCCAGTGAAACTGTGCGCCCCGGCTTGAGGCGCCGCAATTTCATCAGGGCTTCATTGACCGCGATCCGCACCAGCCAGGTGTAAAACTTTGACTGACCCTGAAACTGATGCAGATTCTCGTAAGCCTTGAGGAACGCATCCTGCACCACGTCTTCCGCGTCTTCTCGGTTGTGCGTGATGTGCTGCGCAATGCGAAATACGTTCCGGTCATAGCGCCGGACCAGCTCCTCAAAGGCTTGAAGGTCTCCGCCCTTGGCAGCTTGAACCAGCGCCAGCTCGTCCGTAACTGGCTCACTTACCTTTGTTTCGATGGCACTCATGATCAATCCGATGCAACAATTTTGGAGCCTTCTCAGCCGAGCGCAGAATGGTATTGTACTTGGTAACCCAGCTTTCGTGCTCAAGTGTTTTGACGTTTTCAGGAGGCCGTGGTTTGCGCTAAATTCGGCGATTGATGAAACGCCGGAGTCAAGAGTTGATGACCAAGGGCTCATGACCAACGACTAAGCGTCATTGATGCCAAGTGCCGTATAATCAGGACTTAGGTAAATGGAAACGCGAACGCCCCGCCCGCGGTCCCAGCCTGTGTCGAATGATGATGCCGGAAAAAGCTTGGATTGAGCAAGTTGTCGAGAAGGTCGTGTCGGAGGTCCTGGAGAGCTACCTGCCGCAGCTCCGGACCGAGCTGATCCGCCGCGTCGTCGAAGAAGTCACCCCGCAGTTGGGGGCGGCTCCCGACTCCAGTTCCGCCAGCCTACTGAAGGCCATTTCCTCCATCCAGACGGGAACCACGCAGCGGGAAATTCTCAGATCCCTGCTGGACAATACAGTTCGCTATAGCGGACGCACCGCGCTGTTCGTGGTCAAAGCAGGTGCGGCGACTGGCTGGCAAGGACGGGCTTTCAGCAATCACGAGGATGTGAAGGATTTTGCGCTTGATGTCAACAGCGGCGTTGCCGCCCGCGCCCTGCAGTCCCGGATGGTCTTCGCCGGCAGCGCATCGGAGATGGATCCGCGGTTTATGTCGCATTTTGGCGCCCCGGCCGATGAGCGGGTGCTGCTGCTTCCATTGCTATTGAAGGAAAGAGTCGCGGCGCTGGTGTACGCCGACGCGGGCGCCGGCGGAAAAATGGATCAAGCCGCTCTGGAGCTGCTGGTCGCGAGTGCTTCTGCCTGGCTGGAAGTCGCGTCCTCGCGCAAACAATCGCAGAAGGAAGGCGCCCCCGAGGCCGGCATAGCTGACAAGCCCCAAGCCGCCGTGCCGGCGCAAACCTCGTCCTTCTCCGACCCGTTCGCCGCCCACACGCCTGCGCATTCCGCTCCCTTGACGGCCAATATCCCAGAAGAGGTCACCGCCGCCGGCATGATCGCGGAAGCCGCATCTGCATCAGCCACTGGCACAGCTGCAGCCGTTGCCACGGACCCCTTTGCCGCGATGTCTCCCGAGGATGCCGAAATCCATCGCAAGGCGCAGCGCTTTGCCCGCTTGCTGGTGGATGAGATCAAGCTCTATAACCAAGCCAAAGTCGCTGAGGGCCGCAAGAATCGGGATATGTACGATCGCCTGAGGGACGATATCGACAAGAGCCGGGCTACCTATCAGAAGCGATACGGCGGCACGGTAGCGGCCAGCGCTGAGTATCTCAATCAGGAACTCATCCGTAGCCTGGCGGAAGATGACAGTTCACTCATGGGCGCCAATTTTCAGCGATAATACAAGACAGTGGGTGAATCTCGCCGGCAATTAATCTTCGTGTTGGTCCTGGCCGTTCTATGCGGCATGCTCTTGCCGTGGACCTCGCAAGCACAATCTACACCCGCGCAGCCTCCCACCACCAAGACCCACTCTACGCCGAAGAAGAGCGGCAAACCCAGCGCCCGGAGGCATAAGCGCTCTTCGCCACGCCTGCACCGCATGCAGCAGGCGTTTGTGGCATCCGCCAGCTTGAAGCCCATGGCGCGGCAACTGCTTCAGAACCGGACTCCGGCTGCCTACACGGGAGTGGAAGCTTACGCGCGGCGGCACACCCGCGAAGACGCGGGTGCCCTGGCTTGGCTGGTCGTGGGCTACGGGCACGTCCTGGACCACGATTACGCCAAAGCCATCGATCCCCTCAATCGGGCCAAGCCGCATGCTGGAGACCTCGGCGACTATGTCGATTTCTACCTCAGCACCGCTTATTTTCAAAGCGGCCACCCCTCCGAAGCCATCGCCATCCTGAGTAGTTTCGACAAGGCCTATCCCGAGTCGTTACTGCTGCGCGATGCTGATGTGCTCTACGCCAATGTTTTGCTCGGCGATGGCCGTCCGCAAGAGGCAGCCTCGTTGCTGGAAAAAGATCGTGATCCCATTCGTTCGGACCTCGAGTTCGTTCTAGGCAGCGCTTACGCGAGGGCAGGGGATCCCGCCAAGGCCGCTGCCATTTTCCGAAATCTATACCTCACCATGCCGCTCAGCGGAGAAGCAGATCAAGCTGAGGCCGAACTGAAGAAACTGCCCTCAGCCGCGCAGTTGCCGGCGCCCACGCTGAGCGAGCGCAAGACGCGGGCAGACCTGCTGCTGAAGGGAAAACGCTACAGCGATGCCGCCGACGCCTATCGTGATCTGCTGGATGAAGTGAGTCCCAGCGAACGTCCCAGTATCCAGCTAGCAATGGTGGAAGCGCTGCGCCGCGCCGGCCGAGACAAAGACGCCAAGCGGGCGCTGGAGCCGGTTCCCACCGCTCCCCCCGAAATCAACGCTGAGCGTCTTTTCGACCTGGGCGAACTGGCGCGCGCCGCCGATGATGATGACAGTTTCTTGCGCATCCTCGGGCAACTGCGGGAAGCGGCTCCCACCAGCACCTGGCTGGAACAGGCCTTGCTGTCCGCCGGGAACATTTATTTGTTGCGGCGCGACTATGACCACGCCATCGATTGTTATCGCGAGACGCAAGAGCGCTTTCCCGACGGTGGCCGTGCTTCCTACGCTCACTGGAAGGTTGCGTGGCTCAGCCTGCGCCAGGGCCGCACCGAGGAAGCTAAGAATGGGTTCGAGCAGCAGATTGCTCTATATCCCACTTCTTCCGAGGTTCCTGCCGCCCTCTACTGGCGCGGACGCCTGGCCGAGGAAGATGCCGATCCCGCCAAAGCGCGCGCTTACTACCAGAAGCTCTCTGAGCGCTTTCACAACTACTACTACGGGGAACTGGCGCGTCAGCGGCTGAGCAAAATCAAAGACGACGGCGCTCCCGCGCACTATGCGCTGTTGGACCGAATTCCGCCCATCACTTCAAGCGTGAACGTGACCGCGGATCCGGCTCCAACCGATGACCTGCGAGTGCAGAAAGCGGAACTTCTGGAAAATGGCGGGCTGCTGGATTTGTCCGTCCGCGAGTTGCAGGCCGCAGCCAAGGACAATCCCGGGAACTGGCTGCCCGCGGAGACCGCCCGCATGTACGACGATGCGGGCCGCTTCGACATCGCCCTTGATGTGGTGAAGCGCGCTGCGCCCAACTATTTCGCCGTAGACCTGTCCAGTCTGCCGCGTTCCTACTGGGAGGCGCTTTTTCCCAAGCCCTACTGGGCCGACCTGCGGAGGTTCGCTTCCAGTAACGGTCTCGACCCTTACTTGGTGGCTTCGCTCATCCGTCAGGAGTCGGCGTTCAATCCTAATGCCGTATCCCGCAAGGACGCCGTGGGGCTGATGCAATTGCTGCCAAAAACCGGAAAGCTGGTTGCCAGGCAAGTCAAGCTGCGCCCTTTCTCCGCCACTGAGCTCTTCACCCCAGCCGTGAATCTGCAACTGGGCACGCGCTATTTCCGCAACACGGTCGACAAGTTCGGCTCCTTTGAGTACGCGTTGGCCGCCTACAACGCCGGCGACGACCGCGTGCAAGACTGGCTGAGTCAGGGCAAATATCGCGACCCGCAGGAATTCGTTGAGTCCATCCCCTTCACGGAAACCCGGGAGTACGTGCAGGCGATTTTGCGTAACGCTAATGTCTACCGGCAGTTGTACGGGACGCCTTAGCGATTCGGTACGGCTTGCAGCTCCCACACGCGAATGCATCGGTGTTGCTGCTCTGGCGTGGCGCCATCCATGATTCACCGCAGTCATTCAGGTTTGCTTGATTAATTCACAGACTTTTTACAATTCTTCACTTTTCCAAAAAGCTGCAAAGCGTACAATCGGCTTTCCTCTTACGAAGTTCTCTGGCCATTACCTCACCAAGGACACAATTAAATGAAGGCCGCAAAAAATCCAATCCCTGAGGGTTATCACACCATCACTCCGAGTCTGACCGTACGGAACGCCGCTGAAGCTATTGAGTTTTACAAGGAAGCGTTGGGCGCGCAGGAACTCATGCGAATGACCGATCCCGATGGCAAGATCGGCCATGCCGAGCTGAAAATCGGCGACTCCATTGTTTTCCTGGGAGAAGAAATGCCCAGCATGGGCAACAAGTCGCCACAAACCTTGGGCGGCGCTACCGGCGGGCTTTACCTGTACGTTGAAGACGTGGACAAGGCGTTCCAGCGGGCCATTGATGCTGGAGGCAAAGAAAAAATGCCCGTCACCGACATGTTCTGGGGGGATCGTTACGGACAGTTCGTCGATCCTTACGGCTATAGCTGGGGCCTCAGCACGCGCGCGTATGACATGACAAAAGACGAAATGGCGGAAGGGGCAGAAGCCTTTTACGCCCAAATGGCGCAGAAGAAAACGGCGTAGTCGAGGGCGAGTGTTTCAACTCCCGTGGTCCGGGTTTCCCGCGCCCTCTGCGGCTGTTCTCAGTGGTCTCCGCGTTTGCAAGGTTTGACGAGGCTCAAGCAAACACAGAGTCTTAAATCGCGGAGGTCGCAGGAAACAGCCGCGGAGCGCGCGGAGACAAAAAACCCCTCCGGGGAATCTTCGAGTCCCCTTGAACTGAATTGTTTCTGTTACCTTCTTACGCTGATTTCTGAGTTGCAGGGGTGTTCGCGAACAGAATCTCAATCACCAGCAGGCCCGCCCCAATTACGATGGCGCTGTCCGCCACGTTGAAAGCCGGCCATTGATAAGACCCGAGGTAGAACACGAGAAAGTCCACCACGCGGCCGCTCAGCAGGCGGTCCCACAGGTTGCCCAGCGCACCTCCCAAAATCAGCGCTAAGCCGATGCCCGTCGTGGTCATGGTATGGCTGCCTCGCCACAACAACGCCGCAACAATCAGCAGCGCGACCATCGAGAACAGCACCAGCATGGCGATCTTCCATTCCGAGGGCGAATCCGCAAATAGACTGAAGGCAGCGCCACGGTTCTCCACGTGCGTGAGGTAGAAGAAGCCAGCGATTAATTTCTTCGTGTCATGCAGAGGAATGTCTCTTGCGACCAGCCATTTGCTGGCTCGGTCGAGCAATAGCACCAACAACGCGATCAGTAAATGATATTTGCGCATGGCGCGATGGTCAGTCATTCCGAACCGGGCAGGCGTCTCGCAGCCTGATCTTTCCATGGTTGGATTACTCTGGGTTAGATTACTTTGCATCACCACTCGCTTCGATTTCCTTCATCACCGGGCTGCAACGCTCGCATACCGTGGGGTAAGCCGAATTCTCACCGACGTGAACGGAGTAGTTCCAGCAGCGCTCGCACTTCTGACCGTCGGCGTGACCTACCTTCAGTGCCACCCCGCCGGTTCCGTTGCCGGAAGCAGCTTTTTCCAGAGTGACCGCAGAAACGATGAAGAGGTACCGGAGCTCATCCCGATGTTTCGCCAAAACGGAATAAGCCGGATCGGCGGCCGTCACCAGCAGTGCAGCTTCGAGCGGACCGCCAATCAGCTTGTTGTTTCGGGCGTCTTCTAGTGCCTTTAGCACCTCATCGCGTACTGCCCGTAACGTAATCCAATCCTCGTGCTGCTGGGGATCGTCGACCGCGGCGCCTGCGCCAACAATTTCCGGCGCGGTTGGAAACATCGCCACATGGGCGCTCTCTGGGCGGTCCTCCGCTTTGGGCAGATACTGCCAAACTTCCTCGCAGGTGAAGCTCATGATCGGGGCCAGCAGGCGAACCAGGGTCTCGCCGATGCGCCAGATGGCTGTCTGCGCCGCGCGCCGGCCGGCAGAGTTCGCCGCGTAGGTGTACAGGCGATCCTTTAGCACATCGAAGTAAAACGCGCTCAGCTCAACTACACAGAAGTGATTCACCCGCTGATAGATTTTGTGGAAGGCAAATTCCTCGTACCAGCGGGCCACATCGGCCGCCATGGCCGCCGTCTGCCGCAGGATGTATTGATCGAGCGAGTCCATCTTGTCGAACGGAACAGCGTCTTTCCGCGGATCAAAATCGTACAGGTTACCGAGAATGTAACGGAATGTATTGCGAATCTTGCGGTAGTTGTCCGCCACTCGCTGCATCAAGTGCTCGGAGCAGGTAACGTCCTCGCGAAAGTCCACCGAGGCCACCCACAGCCGCACGATTTCCGCGCCTAAACGGTCGGCGATATCCACCGGGTCCACCACGTTGCCCAGCGACTTGGACATGGCGCGGCCTTGCTCATCGAGCGTCCAGCCATTGGTGGCGACCATGCGGTAGGGCGCCGCATCGCGCGTACCCACCGCGCAGAGCAGGGAAGAGTGGAACCAGCCGCGGTATTGATCACCGCCTTCGAGATACAAATCTGCAGGCCAGGGCAGGTTCTTTTCGTGCCCAAGTACCGCGGCATGGCTCGATCCCGACTCAAACCAAACATCGATGATGTCGGTCTCCTTCTTGAATGCGGTTCCGGAACAGTGTGGACACTTGACGCCCGCCGAAAGAATACCGTCGGCTTCCGCCGTGTACCATGCATCGGCGCCCGCGTGGGCAAATAGCTCGACCACCTTGCGATTGATCGCGGAATCATTCAGCGGCTTACCACATCCCGTGCACAAGAAGACCGCAATCGGGACACCCCAAATCCGCTGCCGCGAGATGCACCAATCCGGCCGCGTGGCAATCATGTTCGCGATGCGCTCCTCGCCCCAAGCCGGGTCCCACTTCACTTTTTTGATTTCCTCGAGCGTCCGGGCGCGCAAGGTTTCTCCGCCCTCCATCGGCGTTTCCATGGAGATGAACCACTGCTCGGTGGCCCGGAAGATGATCGGATTATGGCAGCGCCAGCAATGCGGATAGGAGTGCTCGAGCTTTTCGGCATGCATCAGCGCGCCACGTTTGTTGAGCAACTCAATGATCGGAGCATTGGCGTCCCAAACCTTCAGGCCGTTGTACTCGGGAAGGCCATTGCGCAGGATGCCCTTTTCGTCCACGTTGCTTGTGGCATCGAGCTTGTATTTCACGCCGGTGGCAAAGTCCTCGGCGCCGTGCGAAGGAGCGGTGTGCACCACGCCGGTGCCGGTGTCCATGGTGACGTAGTCCGCCAGCACGCCCGGAATGTCGCGGTCTAGAAACGGATGGCGAAAATTGACGCCCTCCAACTTCTTGCCGGGGAAGTGCGCCAGCTCGCGGGGAGCGCTCAAACCAACTTTCTCGGCAAAAGTATTCGCCAGCTTGGCGGCAACGATGTAAACCTCACCGCCCGATTCCACCGCCACATATTCTTCCTCGGGATGGAATGCGACGGCGCGCGACGCAGGCAAGGTCCACGGTGTGGTGGTCCAGATCACGGTGAAAACCTGTTTGCCCTGCAGCGCCGCATCCAGCTTTGCCGGATCGCCCTTTAGCGGATACTTTACCCAGATGGCTGGACTGGTGTGGTTTTCGTATTCGACTTCCGCTTCGGCCAAAGCGGTTTCGTCACAAATGCACCAATAGACCGCGCGCAAGCCCTTATAGACGAATCCCTTTTCGAAGAAAGCGTAAAAAGTTGCCAGGACGACGGACTCATACTGCGGCTCCATGGTCGAGTAGGGTCGATCGAAGCGCCCAAACACGGAGAGCCGTTTGAACTGTTC
>Ga0209415_10005713_pt1 | contig 22289 bp, 16 predicted proteins | sample PeaSoiSIISIP2007_FD_187696 | JGI IMG/M metagenome (GOLD analysis project Ga0209415, IMG submission 187696) | Peat soil microbial communities from Weissenstadt, Germany - SII-SIP-2007 (SPAdes) (version 2) | ecosystem: Environmental > Terrestrial > Soil > Wetlands > Peat | place: Germany... | reverse complement strand
AACGCGCATAATTTGCAGCACTCAAAACAGTGATGTCATTTGTTTTCAGGTACTTCGTTGAGTTCGTTCCCACTATTTTTCATTTTTTGTAGTTCCCTACAATCCCCCGTAGTCAGGACCCTTCCGCTTTCCGTTGCGCCCCGGCCCGCCGAGGCGTTAGTCTGCGACAATGTGTCCACAACAACACCACCATTGTAGGCTATCACAAGTCCCTAAAGTTGTCAAGTGAAAAATGCAAAAAAGTGAGCGAACCTTCCCGAATTTCCTCGCCCTGCCCGGCCAGACCACGACAAGATGAGTGACTACGACGAAATGTCGTTTGGCACCGTGACCGTGGCCGGAAAATGGGAACCTGCCCCCTCTCCTGCACGCCGTTTGTCGCCCCCAGATCACATCTACCGTTTGCCGTACCGTCAGGTGAAGTGTGATCGGCAAGCCCTACGGCATCAGGGAGCCCCTATTCGGCGATTGGTTGTGGAAAGGGCTGTGCTCACCGGCTAAAAGGCGCCCAAAGAACAATTATGTCACTATCCAGGATGGCGGCTTCCCAGGCCAAATCCTGAGTGCGATCCCAACTGTCCCGCTTGTAGCGATTTGCAACCAATCGGGCCAGACGCCGAGTTCTGCGGGGAATCGGATAATAGCCAGGAAGTTTAACTTGGTCGGTTCTCCGGATCACTGCCCCTTCAAACGTGCAGTCCAGCCGGTGATCAACGTGAGTGGGGAGGAGGTGCTGGAGGGGAATGAGTTGATCAGGAAGCGACCATCGGGAGCGACGGCGTACTGAAACCAGCCGAACATGGCTGTGGTGATGCGAGTCTGAGCAACAACTTGCGGCGGGCTGGCCGAAGTTTTTGTAGGGTTGAAGGCCACAACCATTAACTTTCGATCCGGCTGGACAAAGAATATCTTCCTGCCGTCATGGCTCCAACGTGGCTGCGCGGACCCGGGTACATTTGAGATTTGGACATGAGCGCCGGGGCCGGGAAAGGGCTGAACAAGAATCTCACGCTGGGGCATTCCGACGTAGGCGATCCATTTCCCGTCTGGGGAGAATTGAGGTTCCGCACCGAAGTTCATGAATCGCCTGGGTTTGTGATCCAACGGAGAGTAGACGTCCAGACTCGGGAACGCGCCTCCTTCCAAACTCATATAGATCAAATGGCCATCTTGAGACCAGTCGCAAGGGATGATGTTGGTCCCGGTCACGAGTGGCCGTGGAGGACCCGAGGCGTCGGCGGGAACTTCTTCGATGTTCATGGAAGTGTCGCGAAAGGCAATAGATTTCCCATCGGGGGACCATACGGGGTTGCTCTCATTCCCACCGTCGGTAAGGCGGGTGCTGATTCCGCGTTGGAGGTCATAGATACGGATAAAGTGCTTGCCGTTGTGTTCATCATCCGAGTAGACCGCTAGCGACCGACCGTCCGGAGAAAACTGGGGACCCTCATAACCAATCTCGGGGAGCTGACCGAGCTCCTTCCAGGTGGAGTCGTACCAGACAAGCCGCGAGGGGGCATCGGCGGCGGACTGGAAAACCAGCTTGCCCTCCTGTGAAGCAGAAAAGCCGGACTGCCAGAAGTCGAAGAACTTATCCACTTCCTGTTGTGTCAGCGGAAGTGGCGGTCCGGTGGTTTGGAGGCGGCTGGTATCGAAAGGTTGGGCCATGACGTTGCGGTCGCGGACATAGACCAGATTGCCCGAGGCAAAAAGCACGTTGCCGATGATATCAGCGGAGACCTGTTTGCGTGTGTCGGTCCCGAGCGAGGCCACGTAAAGGCCATTGCGCTGGAGGTTGGTGGAGTCGCTCCAATTCACGAAATACAGGAAGTGTTTGCCGTCGGGCAGGAAAGAAGGCCAATGTTGAGACTCGGTGCTATTCGGGGGAAGCTTGGTGACTGCCTCGGGTACACCGCCAGCGGCGGGGACACGGTAAAGAGAGCCCGTGATTCCGGGAGCGAACACGATGACGCCGTCTTGGTTCCAAGTACCGCCGAAACCCGGTGCGGCATCACAGATGGTCTGAACCGCAGAATTTGCGAGATCGATGGTCCTGAGTTGTCCCTGGGCGAAGAAACCAACACGGAGACTATCAGGTGACCAGAAAGGATAGATTGCACCCTCTGTGCCTGCGAGTTGCTGTACGTTGGAAGAGGATAGCCCCCGCACCCAAAGAGCAGTTTTGCCGTCCGGCCCAAGGGCGACGAAGGCCAAGCGCCTGCCGTCCGGAGAAATTGCGAAGTTGTACGGAAGGAAGGACGCGTATGGAGGTGGCATCAAGGAAGACCGTACCAGGTCCGGCTGCAGCCTCGGGAGGTGGTAATAGCTCAAGGCTAGCAGTAACAAGGAGAGTAGGGCCGCAGCCGCCCACCCAACATATTGGCGCTTTCTCCGGCGTACAGTGACCTTCGCCGGAACGCCCGCCCCCGTGCCACCCTCCAGGACCCCCTGAAGCTGAAGCTTCACGTCATGTGCCGCCTGCCAACGCTCGTCGGGGTCTTTGGCGAGACACAACTTCACCAGACGCTCGAGGGCCACTGGCGCCAATGGCTGCACCGCCGTGAGCGGTTGCGGTTCCCGTTCCAGCACCGAGGCCATCACGCTCACCGGGTTCGTCCCCTCGAAAGCTCTGCATCCCGCGGCCATTTCGTAAAGAACCGCACCCAGGGCGAAGATGTCCGAGCGCGAGTCGGCATCGCTGCCCCCCAGTTGCTCTGGCGACATGTACGGGAAAGTCCCAATCAGGGTTCCTTGCTCCGTCAGTGGATTACTCGCGGTGGGCAGGGTTTGGTAGGACTCTTGGCCCTCCCGCATAAGCCCAAAGGACCGCTTTGGGTGTATGGCCTTCGCCAGGCCGAAATCGAGCAGTTTCGCGCCCGACGCGGTCAGCATGATATTTCCCGGTTTGAGATCGCGGTGAACGACGCCTTGGCGGTGGGCTTTCTCGAGCGCGTCGGCGATCTGAATTCCATAGCGCAGCACTTGTTCGGTGGGCAGCGGTCCGCGCTTGAGGCGTTCCGCCAGCGTCTGGCCCTCGAGGTACTCCAAAACCAAATAGTCCGTCTGATCCTGTCGGCCGAAATCGTACAGCGTGCAGATGTGCGGATGATTGAGGCTGGAAATCGTCCGGGCCTCGCGCTCGAGGCGCCGTCGTAGGTCCGCGTCGGCGGAAAGTTCAGTGGGCAGGACCTTGATGGCGACGGTACGGTCCAAGCGTGTGTCGCGACCGCGATACACCTCGCCCATACCGCCCGAACCGATCAGCGAAACCACCTCGTATGGTCCGAGTTTTGTGCCTGGTGTGAGTTGCATGGCTAGCCCTGATTATACCTGCAACCCCTGGGATCAAGTGAGGGAATGCGGGCCATGAGTCTGGTAGTCGTGCGCTGCGAAACCGTTTGGCTTCCGGCATACTTGCTTCGAGACATCTTCAGCCTCGCGAATTCATAGTGCTTATAAGTATACCAAAAGCGTGCCGAGCAATATTGCGGTGACTTTTCTTTGCCGCGCCGTCTATGCCAAGTTAATTCAGTAGCTCACCGGATAGCTATTGAGAAAGCCCTTCGCGCGACCTAAACGGGTATGGAACGAAACGCCCTTTGCGGACACCAAAAGGGCGCGTCCTGGACCCCAACGGTGGACCTGCGCTGGTGCGCGCGGGGCGCTTGGAGTACAATCCGCACAGTTCGGCTCGCCGCTCGCCGCGGACCAACCGCCATGGCGTGGCCGGTACGGACCAAGCCGTCCCGGAGGTCCTATCTTGGAGACCCAAGGCGTCTACATTCAGGATGTGATTCTCCCCCAGGGCCTTGTGGTGGTGCTGACGCGCCGGGAGATCGCCAACCAGGAAATCGAGACTTTCATCATGTAGCAAAAGGCGCAGGAGCAGCGCGTCGCTACGGAAGCCACCACCGGCAAGGCCGATATGCAGCGAGATTTGGCCAAGTCCTCCATCGGAATCGAGATCAACAAGAACAACGCCGATGCGCGCGTGCAGCAGGCGCGCGGCGAGTCGGAGTATATCAAGCAGACTGGCACGGCGCAGGCCGATGTGATCCGCGCCCAGGGCACGGCCCAGGCCGACGTGATTCGCGCCCAAGGACTAGCCAAAGCGGAGGGTTTCAGCGCTCAGAACGCGGCCATCGGGGCCACCAGCACGACTCTCGTGAACATCGCCACGGTTTTGGCCGAAAAGGGCGCCCAGTTTATGCCCCAAATCCTGGCGGTCGGCGGCAGCAGCTCGATTGATGGCCTCGCCGCCACGTTGACCAAGGTTCTGGCAGGCCAAGCGAACTTGCCTTCCCCGCCCAGCCTGGCGGCTGCCCCGGAGAAGACCCAAGGATAGGTTCGCTTGCCAGGGAAATGCGCGAAGCGCCTTGGAGTGCGGCGGCTTGACGCCGCCTTCGGACGGAACCAGCCGGGCTTTTTGGCGAGAAGATCTCGAAAGGGTAAGCCCGACACGTTGTGCAGTTCCGCGCTTTGCTGTAATTGCAAGGCGGCGTCAAGCCGCCGCACTCCAAGGTGCCTTCGGCACTCATACTTTCAAAGCAGCGTTTGAGTTTTATGTTTGACGCGTCTGGTCTCGCACTCAGCCCAATAGACAGGTAAAATTGAAGTGAATGGCTTTGTTCAATCTAGATCCGGACATTACCCGCCAACCGCCGTCCGGTGTGGAACCGGGGCGGCCAGAAGGCAGGTCCCAGGTTTGGGTCTGGTTGCTTCTAGTGTTGCTGGCTGTGCTGGTCTTTTTCTTCGTGCGCGCTCTAAGGCAGGTGCGGATGGAAGTCGCGCAACTGGCGCGGCAAACGGAAGAAATGAACCGGCGCCTGAGCGAGGTCGAGCAGCGATCGCATACCGAGGCGCAGCAAGCGGCGCAGGCGGCGCAAAGCGCACAAGCAGCCGCTCAACAAAGAGATCAGGCGGATGCGGCTCGAGCCCAATCGCAAAACCAGGCCCAGCAGGCGCAGCAGCAGGCGGCCGTAGCCAAGCAGGAGGCAAGCCAGGCCGAGCAGAAAGCGGAAGAGTACCGGCGGCAGCGCGAACAGGAACTCGCCCACCTGAAGGACGTCCTGAGCCACATCGCCGACACGCGCCGAACAGTTGATGGCTTGGTTGTGACGCTTGGCAGCAACTCAATTCGGTTCGATTTTGACAAGTCCGACATCAAGCCGCAATACCGAGAAATCCTAAGCCGGATCGCCGGCGTCTTGATGAGCGTCGAAGGATACGCGATCAGCGTCTACGGCTACACCGATGACGTCGGCACTGCGGACTACAACTTAAAGCTTTCGGAAAGGCGCGCCCAGGCTGTGCGTGATTACCTCGTCGAGTCAGGGCTCGACCTGAAAATTATCACCACCAAGGGTTATGGCAAGTCCGACCCGAGGGTTCCCGGCGACAGCGCCCCGGCGCACGCCACCAACCGTCGAGTTGAAATCGGGATTGTCGATACAACGCTTCGACTGGAAGGGCCTGCAAATTGAAAGCGCCGGGCAGGTGAGCAAAGTCGTGACGCAACTTCGTTAGGCGGCCGCAGAATCCAGCGCCGATGCAACCGTCACACGGTTGCGCCCGCGGCGCTTGGATTCATACAGGGCCTTGTCAGACGCCTGCATGACCTCCTCCAGCGTCCCGCCGTGTTCCGGAAAAGCCGCCACTCCAATGCTTACCGTCACGGTGGGTATGGGCTTCTCCGTGTTGGAAGGCACCCTCATGGTCATTACGGCTTCTCGGATGCGCTCCGCCACCAGCACGCACGATTTTGCGCTTGTCTCGGGCAGCACCACCAAGAACTCCTCTCCACCGTAACGCGCGATGAGGTTCGTTTCCCGGATCGATCCGGTGACCGTCTTGGCAAAGTAACGGAGGACGGCATCGCCAATTTCATGCCCGTGGGCATCATTTAGCTCTTTAAAGTGGTCCAGGTCGAGCATGGCCACGCCCAGGGGCTTCCCACTGCGCTTGGCAATGGCGAATTGCTTTCGAGCATACTCCTCCGCGAATCGGCGATTATAGAGCCCAGTCAGCATGTCGAAATTAGCTTGCGCTTTCATCGTATCGCGCATGCGTAGATTGGAAAGTGCCGTAGCCGCGCCGCTCAGATAACTCTCGACCAAGCGCTGGCGGTCGGAGGTCCAGATATCCGGGGCAGCTTCCATACGGGCGGAGCCGATGATAATGCCGCCCGCGATCAAGGGCCCGCAAAAGTAGCTTCCTTCGGAGGGCAGAGCAAACTTGGAGGGGCACAGCGCCTGGACCCGTACGTCGTTCACCACGAAGGAGCGCCCGGAGCGCACAGCTTTGCAATTGTGCGGATCTTCGATGACTGGCTGGGTTCCGGCATCCTTGGGCAGCGGCGCTAGCGTGGCCACCGCCTCCAGAAAATTCTCCGGGGTTTGCATCTTGAAGATAATGATTTGGCCCGGTTGGAAGCGTTCTTTCAGAGCGTGCAGAAGCAGGTCGTAAACTTCCGGCTCCGAGGTGCACTGGGTGACCGCCTCAGAAAACCGGTTTAAGGCGGCCATTTCCTCCCGTTCGCGCCGCAGCGCGTTGGTCATCCGGGAGAAGCTTCGAGAGAGAGTACCAAATTCGTTGGCGGCCGTGGGGGGCAAGGTGGGCGCAAAATCACCCCGCCCTACCTGCTCGGCAGCGCGGATGAGTTGCTGTACCGGTGCCACAATCAGGCGTGTCCACGCCCCGTTCACGAAAACCAAAGCGCCGCCCAGGAGGACGAATAGGCTGGCTCCTACCACGAGCATTTGCCACATCATCTTCTCCGCACCGAGCATCTGGCTTGTATTCCCCGCCTCTTCCTCTCTCCGCAGTTTAGACATCTCAGACCCGATCGCGTTCCTGCGTTGCAGCCCATCCGCCATGGCCGCATTGGCATCGTAGTTTCCACCGGCACGGGCCATCGCGATGGTGGGCTGAGCCCACGAGGCCCGGAACGCCGCGAACTCCATCCGCATTCGAACAACCTCTTGCAGCTTCCCTTGATCAGGCGCTTCCAGTTCGTCCAGAGCGTTGAGATCCGCCATCCCATCCATCACCGCATTATCGTAAGTCACCAGAGCGTCGCCCTGGTGCGCGCCGGCGTATCGCTTTACGGAATCGAAAGCCTGCACGACGTGCCCATAAAATGACTGAAGTCGCGCCACTCTATCTTTGGATTGCTGCGCCGCTCGGTTAGTGTTGGCGACACTGCGGTACGCAACGAACACGAGACCCACCGCGCAGAACAAAACAACCAGAGGAGGGAGGGTCATCAAGAGGATCTGATTGCGAATTTTAAGATTGCGGATTGAGAAGGCCATAAAAGAAGTTCGAGCGGCCGAATTTCCGAATTCTCCACCATGCAAAATAGCGCGATTTGCGAGGCTCGTCAAATCGACCATCGGCAATTGACAATCATCAATCGTCAATCCCGAGTCCCGAGCCCGCGTCTCTTGGCGATGGTGTGGATCGGTTCGCCGAGCAGCACATCGGCGGCTTCCATCCAGGCCTCGGCGAGGGTGGGATGGCAGTAGACGGTCTGAGCCAGTTCGGTGGCGGTGAGCTCGGCGCGGATCGCCGTGGTGGCTTCCGCGATGAGGTCGGTGGCCTGGACGCCGATCACCTGCGCGCCCAGCAACTGCTCGGTCTTGGCATCGGCAACCCACTTGACGAAGCCGCTCGCGTGGCCGATAGCCTGAGCTTTTCCTAGTGCCCCAAAATTGAATTTGCCGGTCTTGATTTCCCTGCCTTGCTTCAACGCATCCTGCTCTGTCAGCCCGACCGCCCCGACTTCCGGCGAGGTGAAGATGCAATAGGGAATGAGTTTTTCATTTTTGCGCCGCTGCCGAGTGCATGCGTTCGCGGCGGCCACCAGCCCTTGCGACGTGGCGGCATGCGCCAACTGAGGACCTCCCGTGACGTCGCCAATCGCATAGATCGTTGACACCTGAGTTACGCCGTATTCATCGACCTCGATGAAACCGTGTTGATTGGTGCTGAGTCCGGCGTTCTCGAGCTGTAGTTCCTGCGTCACCGGTTTACGCCCTAAAGCGGCCAAAAGCAGATCCGCCTCGAGCGCTTCTCCGCTCGCGGTTCCTCGCACGGCATGTTCATCTGCAGTGATGTTCTCGAGACTCACGCCCGTTAGTATGCGAATGCCCAACGTCTTCTCCATCTGGCGACGCAACTCGCGGCGGACGTCCGCGTCCAGGAATGCGACGATATCCTCGAGTATCTCGACGATCGTGACCTGAACCCCCAATTGCGCCAACATGCAGGCAAACTCGCAGCCGATGACTCCACCGCCCAGAACTAGCGCGCGACTTGGGGTCGATTTCAGGTCGAGGAACGCGCGGCTCTCGACCACCCGCCCGTGGCGGGGCAGAAAGCCAGGCATCGAGGATGTCGCGCCGGTAGCGATAATGGTCTTCTCGGCCCCGATTACCGCGTTTCCGGACTTTGAATTCACAACAATGCGCTTGCGGCTTTCGAACGACGCCGTCCCCTCAAAGACGTTCACGCCGTTCGCTGCCAGCAACTGCTTCACGCCGCCGCGCAGGTTACGGACCACCTGATCTTTCCGCTCAGCCATGGCGGAGTAATCAAAAGCGGCCGATTCGGTCTTGAGACCCAGGCTTGCCGACGACCTCATCTGCGCATAAAGGTCGGAAGTGTGGATCAACGCCTTGGAAGGAATGCAGCCGTAATTCAGACACGTCCCGCCCAGATACTCCCGCTCGACCAGAGCGACGGAAGCACCCAATTGCGCGGCTCGAATCGCTGCCGGGTACCCTCCCGGCCCTGCGCCGATTACCACTACGCCAAACGTTTCCACAGTGATATCTCCTCGAGTTTTTGTTTTATAGCATTCGCAAATCGGGCGGCGGTGGCGCCGTCGATGATGCGATGATCGGAAGACAGCGTCATTTTCATGATGTCCCGGACAACAATCTGGCCGTCTTTGACCACCGGTTGCTTGAGCGTGCTCGACACCGCAAGGATGGCGCTCTCACCGGGATTAATGATGGCCGTGAAATTCTCGATATCCAGCATCCCCATGTTAGAAATAGTAAAGGTGCTGCCGCCCATTTCATCAGGCGTGAGTCGGCCCGCGCGTGCCTTGGCAATCAGCTCGGTGGCGGCGTCGTGCAGTTCCGCCAGAGTCAACTCCTCGGCGCCTCGGATCACCGGCACCACCAACCCCTGCTCGAGGTTCACCGCCAAGCCCAGATGAACCCTGCTGTGCCAGCGAACATTTTTGCCGTCCGTAGTGCTGTTCACCACCGGGAACTCAACAAGGCTGAGCGCCACAGCTTTCTGAATGAAATCGGTCACGGTGTAAGGCGCGCCTTGTGCCTTCAGCTCGGAACGGAAATTGACCAGTTCAGTCATATCCACGGCCACGGTGACGAAGAAGTGCGGCGTGGTGGTAAAACTCTCGGTCAGCCGCGAGGCAATCGTCTGGCGCATTCGGCTCATGGGCTGCGGCTTTTCAGCGATGGCTCTTTCGACCACCGCCACGGTAATACGTCCCTGCCCGTTCTGGCCGCCCAAGCTGAGGACGTCGATGTTCTCCTGGGCCGCGAGACGCTTCGCCGCCGGGGTGATGCGAAGCCGGTCGTACCCCTTCGACTCGAGATATTTCCTTACGTCCCGCTCCACAATCCTGCCGAAAGGACCCGTCCCCACGATCGATCTGGGATTAATGGCGGACTCCCGGGCCAGCTTGGCGGCGCGTGGGCTGATGCGGAACACTTCCGGGGCCGCCATCACGCTGGGTGTGGGATGCAGAGGCGGTTCGCCAACCGCCCCTACATGCGCGGCGGGCCGCTCCAAGCGCGCTTCGGCCATTCCTCTCGAGGGTGACAGTGCGGCTGGACTCGCGGCTTCTGTTGAGGCAGTTAGCGGATTCGGCTTTCGAAACTCGGGCGACGGAGCTGCCACTTCCGGAATTGCTTCGCCAGGATCACCCACAAAACCGACCGTTGCGTTGATGGGGACAGTGGTGCCTTCGTGGACTACCGTCTTCAGCAAGGTGCCCTCGAAAAAGCTCTCGACCTCCAGGAGGGCCTTGTCCGTCTCGATCTCGAAGAGGATGTCGCCTTTGGCGACGGGATCTCCCACCTTCTTCCGCCAGCGAACCAGCGTGCCCACTTCCTCAGATTGCCCCAACTTGGGCATCGTGATCGGTCGAACCATGGTCGTGATCCCTTCTAACAGGACGCGTGGCGCGGGCATCCTGCCCGCGCGCCTTTGCGGAAGCGGGCCGATCCCGCCACAGCGCGTGAGACGCCCACGCTAAACTATCCCGTTACAGTATGGCTTTCGCCGCCTGGAAAATGTCATTCGCGTTGGGCAAGAAGACGGCCTCGAGAACGTGCGATTGCGGCGCAATGCCATCCTTGGCCCCCACGCGCCTGATGGGCGCATCAAGATAATCGAAGACCTGTTCCTGAATCGTGGAAACGATTTCGCCCATAAAGCTGCCGATGGTCACCGACTGGCTCACCACCACGCACCGCCCCGTCTTTTGCACCGAAGCGATGATGGTTTCCTTGTCAAGCGGAATCAGGCTGCGAATGTCTACCACCTCGGCGCTCACGCCCAATTCCGCCTTCAGTCGGTCGGCGGCTTTGAGCGCATCGGGAATTGCCGGCCCCCAGCCCACCAGCGTGATGTCCGTGCCCGCCCGCTTGACTTCCGCGACGCCCAGCGGCACCAGGTACTCTTCTTCCGGCACGACGCCTTTGACGCCGTAGAGCAGTTGAGATTCAAGGAACAACACCGGGTTGTTATCGCGAATGGCCGATTTCAACATGCCCTTGGCATCGTAGGGCGTGGCCGGGTAGGCCACGTACATGCCCGGAATATTCGCCACGCTCGATTCGAGGGTTTGCGAATGCTGCCCGCCGTAGCCCTTGCCGCCTCCGATCGAGGCGCGTATCACGAGTGGAACTTCAATCTGCGCGCCGGACATGTAATGCCACTTGGCGGCCTGGTTGCACACCTGATCTCCGGCCATCAAGAGGAAGTCCATGTACATGAGCTCAGCGACGGGCCGCAAGCCGATCATGGCGGCGCCCACCGCCGTCCCGCAAATTGCTGCTTCTGAAATTGGCGTGTTGAAAACCCGCTCGCGGCCAAACGTCTCAAGCAAGCCTTTGCTCAGCTTGAATGCTCCGCCATATTCGGCCACGTCTTCACCATAGAAGATGACGCGCGAATCGCGTTTCATCTCCTCGATTAAAGCTTCCTTGATGGCGTCACGATAGGTAATCTCGCCGTTGGTCCTTTTGATCGCTGGGGGCGGGTCGATGATCTCGACTTTTCGATATTGGGGCGGGACGGTCTCGACGTGAGTGTCCGTGTACATATACTTGATCACGTCCTCGGGGCGGGGATCGGCGGCGTCTGCGGCACGCCGCGCGGCGCGCGCATTTCGCTCGCGGACGCGCGACTCGACCTCGGCAACACCCGCTTCGTCCAGAACCGCGCACTCCCGAAGTTGCGCCGCGAGGGTCGTAATGGGATCCACCGCTTTCCAGGCCGCTTCTTCCTCGCGCGTCCGGTACTCGTTGCGCGGGTCGCTCAGGGAGTGGCCGTAATAGCGGTAGGTGTTTACATCCAGGAAAACGGGGCCCTGGCCGTTGCGGCACACTTCCGTGGCGCGCAACATCGCGTCGCGAACGGCGAGCACGTCCATGCCATTCACTACCTCAGCGTGCATGTTGCAGTCAGAGAAACCCGCCGCGCGTCGCGCCAAGTGCGCCACACCCATCACTTCGTTGTCGGCGCGGCCCGTCATGCCGTAGTGGTTGTTGAGCACGAAAAAGACAATGGGTACGCCGAAGGGGTGATCGCCGGCCAGTTCGTTCGTGAACTGAACCTGCGCTGCGAAGTTGAGTGACTCGAGAACCACGCCGTTCGCGTAGGCGCCATCGCCAGCGAAGCAGCAAACCACCGCGCCGTTGCGCAGGTACCGGCTTCCCACTGCCGCCCCGGTGGCGATAGGAACGCTGCCGCCCACGATGGCGTTCGCGCCCAGGTGGCCGACCGTGAAGTCGGCAATGTGCATGCTGCCGCCGCGGCCTTTGCAGTAACCGTCTTCTTTTCCGAAAAGCTCGGCAAGAGTGCGATACACGTGATCCTCGAGAGCCTCCTCGAGGAGTTCCGCGTGCGTTGCGGATTTCGACGCGAGGACGCGCCGGCGCAGCCGCCCGTCATCCATGGCGCGGATAGCCTGGCAGCCCCGAGCCAGGCTGTCGCCATGGCCGCGGTGCGTGCTGGTGATGTAATCCTTCAGGTTCAAGGCGCTACACGCGCCCACGGAAGCGCCTTCCTGGCCGATCGAGACATGCGTCGGCCCGCGGTAATTGAAATCCTTGATCGCCTCGTAGGCGCCGGAGCGCAACTTCACGATCATCTCTTCCATCTCGCGGATCATCAGCATGTCCTCGAGAAGAGCGACGGCTGTCTTCGCTTCGATGCGGACTGCCTCGAGCTCGCTTCGCAGGTCACCCTTGAACCGATAGCCCGGAATCTTCCCACAGTCGATTTCGAAGGGCCGGAAATCCGGCCTTAAATCGCTGAGGTAACTTACGCTGGTTTTTGTGCTTCCCAATGCTGCCTCCTGTTAGGGATCAGGGGATAGGGGTTAGGGATCAGGGATTAAGGGCGGTCCGTTGCGCCCAATCCCTATCCCCTAATCCCTAACGCCTGACTTTCGAGCCTTCAAGGCTCCAATTAACGCATTCAACATCTTGCCGATCTCTTCAATCTCCTTGGAGAACGGCGCTAAGGCAGCATCGCTGAGAAAGTGGAGGTTACACGCGACGATCAGATGTGTCTCTGCCTCCATTAGCGACCCGCGCGCCACGGTTAGGAACTGAACGTATTCTCCCGTTGATCCTCGTCCCCACCCCTCAGCAATATTGGCTGGTATCGACGTTGCGGCTCTCCGTATTTGCGACGTAAGGCCGTATCGCTCTGTATCGGGGAATCGAGAAGTCAGTTTGTAGAGTTCAGTCGTCAGAGCCACGGAGCGCTTCCAAACTTCCAACTCCTTGTAATTGGTGACCATCGTTGCCTAAACCCTAATCCCTAACCCCTATTCCCTTTTACGTCCGCACCACCTCTACGCCGTCCTTGCGGAGTTGGCTCGAGAACTTTCGATCAACCTGCTTGTCCGTTATCAGCACTTGAACTCGACCCAGTTGTCCGGCGCACGCAAACGAAACCTTGCCCACCTTGCTGTGGTCCGCCAGAAGAAACACCTGGCGCGCGTGTTGCATAACGAGTTCCTTGGTATAGGCCTCGCTCGGATCAGTGGTGGTCAGCCCTTCCTCAAGCGTGAGTCCGATCGTCCCCATGAACGCTTTATCCACGTGTACCTCGTCCAAGGTAAGACGAGTGAGCGGGCCGACCAGGGTCTGGCTGAGGCGACGGAACTCACCACCGATCAGGATCACCCGCGGTCCCTGCGCTGCCAGCTCAATGGCGGCGCGCAAGGAATTGGTAACCACGGTAAGGTTCGAGCGGTCGCGGATCAATCGCGCCAATTCCAGGACCGTGCTTCCCCCATCCAGAAAAATCGTGTCGTTGGGCTGGATGAATTTGAGCGCCGCCTGAGCGATGCGTTGCTTTTCTCTCGCGGCGATCGAAGTCTTGTCGTCGAACAGCGGCTCCTCGAGCCGGCTTTCCGTGCCCACCCCACCGCCGTGAACGCGCCGCACTTCGCCCAGGCTCTCGAGTTGAGCCAAGTCCCGGCGAACCGTGGCCGCTGAAACCTCAAGCCGGCGGCACAACTCCTCGACGCTTACGACGTGATCGATGCGCAGGATTTCCCGCAGCCGCTCGAGGCGCTTCGGTGCGAGTTCCCTTGGCTTGCCCGATTTCAATCGTTCACCTCGAATGCGGGTCCTGTCATGCTGAGCGGAGCGAAGCATCTCGGTAGTTTGCCTCGGCCCGGCCCTATGCTCAATTCTGATTGATTATATGACAAACTTGATCGAAATCAATCAAATTCTCTCTTGACGAGCAGGATACCTGGGAGGCGCTTCACCCGCGTCCGCGAGGATGCGCGCGTAAAGGTCCGGAGTCAGATAGAAGGACGCGTCTTGGAGGGCCTCAAGGCAAGGTCGGACGGTTGGAAGGAATCCCCGCCGCTTGGCAGCCAGCAGAAGGCCCAAAGTGCCGATGACCGGCAACTGCAAGCTTTTCGCGAGCCGCCGCGCGGCCTTGTCATCAACGAGAAGGCGGGATGCGGCAATTTCAAGGCTGAGGCCGATGGCCTCCCGCTCTCCCGCCCCCAATGAAAGCCCTAGCCGACCGAGTCTCGGGGGTTGTGCCAGTGGTTGAACCAAAACCCAGCGGGGGAGCTTCCGCAGGCATGCGACTTCCTTCTCAACGGCCGGCGGGATGAGGATGCGGGTGAACAGCGCGGGCAGGAGCTGCAACTGCTGAATTCGCTCGAAAGCAATGAGCGGACCGGAATCTGAGACGACCGCCAATCAGATCTTCCTGCTCTCGGAGATTTCCTCGTTCCATTCTTGAGTTGTCATCTCGAAGTAGGGCGCCCCGGTCTGTGAAGCGACCTGAAGGAAGTGTGCCCGATCGATGCCTAGAAGTTCAGCAGCTTTTCCGACCGCGATCCGGCCCTGACGGTAAAGCTCCAGAATGATAAGCTCGCGCGCGGATTGCTGCACCGGACGATTCAGCGACTCGAGCAGCTCGAGAAGGTCCTGTCCAAGCTCGAGTTGAACCGTGCTCATCGATCTCTCCCTTCCGCCCACGCCCAAATCCTGGCACCCCACATCACGCTCTGGCGCTCGATCAGCCAAGAAGAGGTCTCGTCGAGCGATCCCCTTCATCCCGCCCTATTATACCATGCAGTGTCTTCTCTCCTTCACCACCGCCGGTGGCGCATACCCTCCTTTTGTGATGTATTCTACCTTTCGATGTCTTAGTAGGGGCAGGCCGTGTGCCCACCCTGGGCGACCACAAGGGTCGCCCCTGCCACGCTGACTCGCGTGAGGTGTACTCTCACGGCTTGCGAGGATTCGACTATGGAACTGATCTTCGCTTCCGCGACTGAGCAAGCCAAAGCCATCCGCGGAAAGCGAGTGTCCTCGGAAGAGCTTACGCAAGCGTGCCTCGCGCGAATTGCCGACGTCAATCCCAAGCTGAACGCTGTCGTGCAGCTTCCCGCAGCAACGGCGTTGGCCGAAGCCCGCGCGGCTGACAGGGCTCTGGCTCACGGCGAGATCAGAGGGCCGTTGCACGGCGTTCCGTTTACGTTGAAAGACGCCATCGAAACGGAGGGAGTGATCTCGACGGGGGGAACCCTGGGCCGCGCCAACTATGTACCTAAGGAAGACGCCGCGGTGGTGAAGCGCCTGCGCGCTGCGGGGTGCATTCTCCTCGGCAAGACGAACTGCCCCGAATTCGGCTGGGCATGGGAGAGCGACAACCTTATCTATGGCCGGACGAATAACCCTTACGACCTGTCGCTGTCGCCGGGCGGAAGCAGCGGCGGCGAATCCGCCATCATCGCAGCCGGCGGATCGCCATTCGGCTTGGGCAGCGACGCGGGTGGGAGCGTGCGCTTCCCCGCCCATTGCACGGGAATCGCAGCAATCAAGCCCACTTCCGGCCGTGTTCCGCGCACCGGCCACTTCCCCGGCCCCGGCGGGACACTCGATGCGCTCTGGCAAATTGGCCCGCTGGCGCGCAGGGTCGAAGACCTCAATACGATCCTGCCCGTCATTTCCGGCGTGGATTGGCGCGATCACGCCGTTGTCTCCATGCCGTTGGGCGATGCGGAAGAAGTCAACCTCAAGACCCTGCGCGTGGCGTTTCACACTGATAATGGAATCGAGACACCCAGTCAAGAAACCATCGACGCTGTGTTGAATGCAGCGAAAGCCCTCGAAACAAGCGTCTCCGGCGTTGAGGAGGCGCGACCGCCGGGGATTGAGCAAACCTACGATATCTATTTCGGTCTCTTCACCGCCGACGGCGGTATGGGGATCGAAGAACTGCTGAAGGCATCAGGAACCAGCCAAGTTCATCCGCTCATGCAGCGCGTCCTGGAGTTGCAACGCTCGCACGCCAAGTCGATGGCGGCTTTCGTCGAGTTGACCGCACAATGGGACGCATTCCGCCGCTCTCTCCTTACCTTCATGGAGCAGTATGACGTTCTCGTGTGCCCGGTCTGCTCGTTCACGGGCATGCTCCACGGGTCGACCTACGACCGCCTGCCGGCCTTCAGCTACATCATGACGTATAACCTGACGGGTTGGCCGGCGGCGGTGGTCAGGGCTGGAAGCACTCGCGGCGGCTTGCCGATTGGCGTGCAGATCGTGGCGCGGCCGTGGCGCGAGGACGTCGCACTAGCTGTGGCCGCGAGAATTGAGAAAGCTTTGGGCGGTTACCAGCGCCCGTATTTGTAACACGAACCACAGACCTTCGGAAGCAGGCCTGCCCTACCACACGGGGCGCGGGTGTTGCGGGGGGGACGGCTCGTCTACAAGAAGGGATTCTGAACCCGTAGACCGTCGAAACGCTGTCCATCTTGCAGGTCTTCGCTGAGAAGAAGAGTGCTCTGGCCTTCGATCGCGGCCGCTACGATCAAGGCATCGTACCATGACAGGCGATATCTTTCGTTGAGCCGGAGCGCCTCCGCGTAAAGGGCCTGAGAGGAGTGGATGGCCATCAGCGGACGAAAGACCGCGGCCAAGTATTGCTCCGCATCCGCAAGGGTCATGGGCTGCGCAAAGCGGCGAAGCGCGACATTGAAAAACTCCTGCACCACTTGAAAGCTTACGACACCCTTACCGGTAGCGACTGCCCGCCGAATCAGGTCCGTGGCTCGCCGAGCCTTTGCCGGGGCGCTCGCATCAAACGAGTACACGAAGACGTTAGTATCGAGGAAGAATCTACCGTTCATTCATTTCGGCCCGCGTGAAGTGACGACCGGCGCGGACATGGCGGAGGCGCTTCATCAAAGAGTCTACTTCCTGCGCGCTCCCCGACTGCGCCGCGTATTGTTGCAGCCATTCCCGAAAAGCCGCATTCAAGGTTTTGTGCCGGGCGCGAGCAACAGCACGGGCTTGCTCGATTAGGTCTGCATCGGCGCTCAGTGTCACATTTTTCATACGAGAACAGTGTACACGAGAATTGTGTTAAGGCCAAGCCCATCGATTGTGCATCGATTGTGCTAAGATGTTCGGACGCTGCATTGATCGTTCTGCGCCTTAGAGGTGGAGGTGATGGGACCAAATCCGATTTCTTCATTCAAGGTCGGCACGCTGGCCGTCGAGGTTTACGAAGACCGCAAGGCGATGGGGCAGGCGGCGGCAACCGTGGCGGCGAACCGGCTGCGTGAATTGGCGAAGCAGCACGAGAATATTCCGGTGATTTTTGCCACCGGCGATTCGCAACGGGCGACCCTGCACGCGCTCGCGGCCATGCCGGACGTGCCCTGGAATCAAGTCATCGGTTTTCGAATGGATGAATACGTGGGGCTTCCGGAGGGCCACCCTGCTTCGTTCTCACGTTACATGCGGGAGAATCTGACGAGCCGAGTTCAGTTGCGGCACATGTACGAGATTGACGGCGCTGAGCCCAACGTGGAGAAGACCTGCCGGGAGTACGCAGAGTTGCTCCGGGCGCACGCACCCTTGCTCTGCCTCCTGGGCGTTGGCGAGAACGGCCACTTGGCGTTCAATGATCCGGCGGAAGCTCTTTTCGACGATCCGGTCGACGTTAAACTGGTCACGCTCGACCTTGTTTGCCGCCAACAGCAGGTTAACGAGGGCGCTTTTGCTAACGTCGCTGAAATGCCGGAAAGGGCTATCACAATTACAGTGCCAGCGCTCTTTCGCGTGCCGGAGTTGATCCTTTCGATTCCGGGCCCACGCAAGGCACAGATTGTAAAACGGACTCTGTACGATCCCATTTCGACTGCTTGCCCGGCAACGATCTTGCGCCGGCATCCCAATGCGACGTTGTTCCTGGACCGGGATTCGGCGGCGGAATTGACGCTGTAGGGGCGGCCCTTGTGGCCGCCCGCGTCAAACCACCAGGGTTGCCCCTACGACAACGGCGGTTAGGAAACCAAAACTGTGAAGCCCAAAAAGCGCCTGCGGTGGTGGATTGCGTGGACCCTGTTTTTCTCCACGGTCATCAACTATATTAATCGCCAAACGTTGTCCGTTCTGGCGCCGGTCATCACCCAGCAATTCCATCTCAACCACAGCCAACTGTCGTGGGTCTTTTCCTGCTTTCAATTATCTTACGCGGGGATGTGGCTAATTGGCGGCGTGCTGCTCGACATCATCGGCACGCGGATCGGACTTGCGATCGCGGTCATCTGGTGGTCCATCATCAGCATGCTGACCGGCCTCGCGAATTCCCTTTCTCAGTTCGCCATTTTCCGCTTCCTCCTGGGAATCGGCGAAGGCTGCAACTGGCCCGGCGCCAGCAAGGCGGTGGCCGAATGGTTTCCCGCCAAGGAGCGTGGGATTGCAGTAGCCATTTTTGATAGCGGCTCGAGCGTAGGTGGCGCAGTGGCCGCGATCACGGTGCCCTGGGTTGCCATCACGCTGGGTTGGCGATACGCGTTTGTGGTTTCCGGCGTTCTCGGGTTTCTCTGGCTGGCTTTGTGGTTGCGCGTTTATTATCCCTTGAATCGGCATCCCAGGCTCACGAGCGAGGAAAGGGAACTGATCGAAGCGGGCAGCGACACGGCCAAGGTCTCCGCGCGCGCCGGCGCCGGCCGGTGGCTGACCCTTCTCAAAGACAGCAATACCTGGGGAATCGTACTTGGGCGGTCGCTCACCGATCCCATCTGGTGGTTCTACGTCTTCTGGCTCCCGCAATACCTGAGTGACGCGCGCGGGTTCAGCCTGAAACAGATCGCCGCATTCGCCTGGATTCCGTTTGTGGCGGCCGATATCGGCAACTTCACGGGCGGGCTTACTTCCGGATTTCTGATCAAGCGAGGGATGTCAACCCTGCGGGCGCGCAAGTGGGTGTGCGTAGTGAGCTGTCTGCCGGTCATTGCCGGAATTCCGGCAGCCAGGACGCACAACGCTTACATAGCGCTGGCGCTGATTGCCTTCGCGGTATGGGGGTACGCGAGTTGGTCGACGATGGGTCTCACTTTTCCCTCGGACTTGTTCCCTCAGGATGTTGTGGCTTCGGTGACCGGAGTGAGTGGGCTGGGTGCCGGCCTTGTAAGCGCTCTGTTTACCTTGGCGGTGGGAAAGCTCGTGGACCGGTTCTCGTATTATCCCGCCTTCTTCGCCGCCGCCACCATGCCGTTGCTGGCCACGGCCGCCGTGCTGATTCTGCTCCGACCGCGGCAGGCAGTGGGCAGGTAGGCAGATGGGCAGGTCGGCAGTGGGCAGATCGGCAGTGGGCAGATCGGCAGTGGGCAGGTAGACAGATAGGCAGCCGAGCAGGTGGGAAATAGGATGTAAGCTTTAGCCCTGTAGAGACCTAAATCATCCGGTCCAATTTCAAATCCAAGATTCCAGGTTCCAAAGCTACCGAGGCTAACGGTCTTCGGGTTGCCCGATTCCCGAATAGCTACTGCCCGTTGTTAACGCTTGCCGGTTCACGACCGCGCCGGACTCTGCCGATCTGCCCACCTGCCCACTGCCGATCTGCCTACCCGCCCACTGCCTATTCTTCCTCTTCCTCCGCCGAGGGCTTGTGCGCGGCGACGATCTTATCCGCGATCGGCTGCGGGACGATCTCGTAGTGTGAGTACTCCATCGCGTAAGTCCCGCGCCCCTGGGTCATCGAGGTGAGGTCGGAGGCGTAGGTGAGCATTTCGGCCAGGGGCACCTGGGCTTTGATGATCGTGGACCCGCCTTTGGGGTCCATGCCCTGCACGCGGCCGCGCCTGCCATTCAGGTTCCCCATAATGTCGCCGGCATTATTCTCAGGAATCGTAATTTCGACATTCATAATAGGCTCGAGCAGGCAGGGCCTCGCCTGTTCCATACACTTCTTGAATCCCTTCGAGCCGGCGAGCTTAAAGGCAATTTCAGAAGAATCCACTTCGTGGTAGGAACCGTCGAAGAGGATGACGCGGAAATCCACCATGGGACAGCCGGCCAGATACCCTTTCGCCGCTGCCTCGATGATGCCCTTCTCGACGGCAGGGATGTAGTTCTTGGGGATGGAGCCGCCGAAGATGTCATTGACGAACTCGAAGCCCGCCCCACGCTGGAGTGGTTCCACCTTGATCCAGCAGTCGCCGTACTGCCCGTGACCGCCGGTCTGTTTCTTGTGCTTGCCCTGGGCTTCCGCCTTGGCGCGAATCGTCTCGCGATAAGGAATCTTAGGGGCCTTCAAAGTGACTTCGATATTGAATCGCCGCTTGAGCTTCGAGACAGCCACTTCCACGTGCTGCTGGCCCGCGCCGGAAAGCAGGAATTCCTTGGTTTGCGGGTCGCGCGAGAAGCGCAGGAGCAGGTCTTCCTCGAGCATGCGATGGATGGCCGTGGAGAGCTTGTCTTCATCGCCGCGTGACTTTGGTTCAATGGCAAACGAGATGGCGGGTTCCGCCAGCTTCAGCTTCGGAAATACGATCGGCGCGGCCTTGTCGCCCAAGGTGTCGCCCGTCAAGGTGTCCTTGAGTTTGGCCACCGCGCCGATGTCACCGGCATGGAGCTCGGCCACTGGGGTCTGGGTTTTGCCCTGCACTATTCCGATGTGCGACAGACGCTCGCTGGCGCCTCGATTGAAGTTGCTAAGGTTGGCTTCGTTCTTCACCACTCCCGACATGACTTTGAAGTAGCTCACTCGCCCTGCAAAGGGGTCCGCCACGGTTTTGAACACGAACGCGGCCGTCGGCTGGTCATCGGCAACCTTGCGTTTGACGGTTTCCCCGCCCTCATGGTCCAGACCTTCCACCTCCTTCCGTTCCAGCGGCGAAGGAAGGTAGTCGACGATGAGCTTCAGCAGATTCTCGCTGCCCAGGTTGGGAAGCCCGGCGGCAACGACCACCGGGTGGATGCGCCTTTCGCACACCGCAGCCCTCAGGCCCGAAACCAGGTCCGCCTCAGGCAAGGTTCCTTGTTCGAAAAACTCCTCCATCAACTTGTCGTTGCCCTCGGCCACCATTTCCACCAACGCTTCGTGAGCCGTGGTCGCAGGTTCCTTCAGCTCGGCGGGGATTTCGCCCTCCTGCGCTTTGCCCGATCCGCTCGAGTCGTAGAGGTAGGCCTTCATGCGAACCAGGTCAATGAGGCCGTGGAAATTCTTTTCTTCACCAATGGGAAGCTGGACAGGAACCGCGTTGCGCCCGAATTCCTTGTGCACGGCTTCGAGGGTCCGCTCGAAGCTGGCCCGGTCGCGGTCCATCTGATTGATCACCAGGGCGCGAGGCAAGCCGTATTTCTCGCAGAAGCCCCAGGATTTCTCCGTCTGCACCTCGATTCCCGCCACCGCATGGATGAGGAGCAGAGCGGCGTCGGCCGCCAGCAGCGCTCCTTCAGTTTCGTGGATGAAGATGTTGTATCCGGGCGTGTCGATGAAATTGATCTTGGTCTTACCCCATTCCGCGTAGGCGAGCCCGGCGGCGATGGAGAACTTCCGCTGAATCTCCTCTTCATCATAGTCTGTGATCGAGGTTCCGTCGTCCACCTTGCCGAGACGATTCACCATGCCCGCCGCATAGAGCAGCGCAGATACAAGCTGGGTTTTGCCTGTGTCGCCGTGACCTATGAGTGCAACGTTGCGAATATCTTGTCCGTCGTAAATTCTCACCGGGAACTCCTTGAGAGTTTGGGACCGGCACTAGGCGCGCCTTGCCGGTCGCGAAGCAATTCCCCATCCTAGCACAACTCGATGTGACACTCCAACGCTGGACGGGAGGTGTTGGCAAGGCTTGAATGTGTGAGGCGCACTTCGGAGGGCAGCACGAAGAACCTGGGCGCGCAGGGACGATTCACAAACCGCCCCTGCAGCCCGTCGTTTGGCGACCAGTTACTTTGTTGGTTGCGGCGGTTGAGTGTTGACAAACGATATTCCGCCATGCGGTGAATACTTCTCGAGTTCGCCGATGAGGGATTTAGCGGGGGCAGGGATCTCGCCCGTGCCTCGGATCAGAAGTTCCCAGGGGTCCACCGAATGGCCATACAGTCGCGAGTTGGCCTCGCTATCCTCAGTAACGGCAGCTCCCTTTAACGCAATGCCGGCGAACAGGCCCCGCGACCGCGAATAAGTGAGAATCTCAGCGGTCATCAGCAAATCCGTGGAAGCTGAAGCCGTCCGTCCCACCG
>Ga0209415_10005712_pt1 | contig 22292 bp, 19 predicted proteins | sample PeaSoiSIISIP2007_FD_187696 | JGI IMG/M metagenome (GOLD analysis project Ga0209415, IMG submission 187696) | Peat soil microbial communities from Weissenstadt, Germany - SII-SIP-2007 (SPAdes) (version 2) | ecosystem: Environmental > Terrestrial > Soil > Wetlands > Peat | place: Germany... | reverse complement strand
CCCCGCCTGCCCAACGGCTACGACACCCTGGTGGGCGAGCTCGGGGTGCGGCTCTCGGGCGGCGAGCGGCAGCGGCTGGCGATCGCGCGGGCGCTGCTCAAGAATGCGCCGATCCTGATCCTCGACGAACCGACCTCGAACCTCGACTCCGAGGGTGAGCGCGTGGTGCAGGACGCGATCGAGCGGCTGATGGCGAACCGAACCACCCTTATGATCGCCCATCGGCTTTCCACCGTGCGCCGCGCCGACCGTATCTTCGTGATCGTCAACGGCGAGATCGTTGAAGAGGGCACCCACGACGAACTGCTGGCACTCGATGGCGCGTATCGCAAGCTGTGCGACCTGCAGTTCTACATGCCGGAAGACGGCGAAGCCCCCGCACGCGGCGCGGCGAGCGGCTAGCGGGTCGGGGTTCGTCGGCCGAAGATGGCGGCACCACTGGTTGCGGTGATAATCGCTGTTTACAACGGCGAGGAATGTGTCGCACGCGCGATCGACAGCGTGCTCGCGCAGCAATTCGAGAGCTTCGAGTTGACCGTCGTGGACGATGCCTCGCGCGACAACACGCCTCGCGTGCTGGCCGGCTATGGCGACCGCATCAGGGTCATCCGCAGGGAAAAAAATCGCGGGCTGGCAGCGGCGCGCAACAAAGGCGTCGACCTTACGCCTGGGGGACAGTTCGTGGCCTTCCTCGACGCCGACGACGTGTGGCTTCCGGGACGGCTCGCAAAAACCGTGGAGGCCCTGGAAACCCATCCGACCACCACCATGGCGTTTTCCGACGTGGTTCCGGTCGGCCCCGACGGCGTCCCGCTCGCGCCCACGTACTTGCATCCAGGCATGGCGCGGCCGCCACTGATGGAGGACCTGCTGGAAGAGGGATGGTGGCCGATTTTACCCAGCACCGTGACCATCCGGCGCTGGGTCTTCGACCGCGTCGGCGGCCAAACGGAGGAATACCGCGGCGCCGGGGGCTTCGACGACACGGACTTGTGGTTTCTATTGCGCGAGTTGGGCGACTTCGCTTTTGTGCCCGAACCACTCGTTCGTTATCGGTTGACTCCGTTCGTCGAGCGAATGGGCAAGTACGCGCTAGGCTTTGGCGTGTTCGTACAGCGCATGCGCAGGCGTTACGGCGAGCCGGGCGATATGCTGGTGCGGCGTAGCGCGGCGCTCTACCGCTGGCTGCTAACCGTAAAGGGCCTGCGCTGCCTGGAAGCGGGCGACATGCGCGAGGCGCGGCGCGCGTTTTTCTGCGCGCTGCGTTACCAGTCGAGCCTGGCGCGGCCGGGCCTGCACCATCAGCTCCGCGCGATTTTTAAAAATGGGCCGGCCGCAGTTTCCAACGGGAACGTCCCGGCCGTCGATCGCCGCGATGTACTCAGGGCGTGGTACTCGCTTATGCCGCATCGAGCGGCGCTTGAAGCGATGCGCCGCACGGGTCTACTCGAGATCCCACTGGCGCCATCCGGCCATGCCGGCTTCGCCGAAGAACTGCTCGCCGGCAGAGCGCCGCTCGCGCTCTACTAACGTCGCGCGATGAGTCAGCGCAACTGCCTGATCCTCGGCTCGGGCCGCAGCGGCACCAGCATGGCGGCCGGGATTCTCGCGAAGTCCGGCTACTTCATGGGCGAAGAGATTTGGCCGGCCAACGAGGGCAATCCCAAAGGTCAGTTCGAAGACCGCGAAGTCAATCAGATCAACGACGAGCTGATCGCATCGGTGTCGCCAAAATCGCCGCCCCACGCGCTGCGCAAACTGCTGTTCGGCGAGGCTCCGGTGCTCGGCGCCTTGCAGCACTGGGTCGCGGTGCTGCGTCCCGACCTGTCGATTCCATGCCCATCCGCGATGAATGAGCGGATAGCGGCGGTGACCGCGCATCAGCCCCTCTGTCTCAAGGACCCGCGGTTCTCGTACACTCTGCCCGCGTGGCGTCCCTACATCGGTGACGCGTTGCTGCTGTGCGTTTTCCGCGACCCAAGTACTACCGCGTCAAGCATCGTCCGCGAGTGCAAAAGTGCCGAATACATGAAGAATCTGGCGGTCGATGGCCGCTGGGGGCTCAAAGTGTGGGAGGCGATGTACCGCTACATCCTGGACGTGCACTATCCGCAAGGCGGTGACTGGCTGTTCGTCCACTACGACCAATTGCTGAATCACTTGGTGGACGCCGAACTGGAGCGCCGGCTGGGAGCCAGAATCGATCGCGAATTCGCGGCGGCTGAATTCAACCGCTCACGGCCGAGCGCCGCGGTGCCGCGCCGCATAGCCCGGCTCTACGAGCGGCTGTGCGCGCTCGCCCGCTACGACACCGGCCGTCGAGCCGCGCTCCCCGTATAGCCGGGCCGCGACCAGCCTTCAATGCGTCTTTTCCAACGCCACCAGCATCCGCGTGGCGGTGAGCCAGCGCGAAAGCGGCCGGGTGCCCCAGTCTTCCATTTTTAGCTCGAGCCGCGGCAGGCTCAGCGCGCACGCACCTCGACCAGTTGAAGACGGGCAAGAACGCGCGGGTAGCAGGCCTCCGCTGCTGCTATCTCTTGGTCCGAAACGACTCCCCGTCCGCTAAGGATTACCACCGGCGCCGGGCCGCATCGGCCTTCCATAGCGACCGCGTCGCGGCGGCGCTCGGGCGGCAAATAGAAGCGCACGACATCCAGGTTCATCGACGAGGAGACCGCAATCTGGCCACCGGCCGCGCTCTGGTCGGCCAACGCGGTCGCTTCGCGCCAGGCGCCATCGCGCAAAACTTTGAACCAATTGTGGATCAGCGGCGCCGAGACGTGAATGATCAGTACGGCGATCACGATGCGCACGGCCGTGCTACGCACGCAGCCCGCCCCAAAGCCGGCGAAGGCGAGCATGCCGATAAAGGCGATCAGGACGTAGCGTGGAAATTCCATCGGCAGAATCAGGTAGGTCACCAGGTATACCGTCAGCACCGGCCCGAGCATCCAGGCCGCCAGGAAGCCCCAGGCCAGGCGTCCCGACCGCCATTGCCGCCAGACCGCGAACGCCACCAGCGCGACAATGATATGGAACAGTGCAGGCGTGCCGGCCACGTCGCGCAACACCGTGAAAGGCCAGGAAGCCGGCTGTAAATGTATCCAGCTGACGGCGCCCGCCTGTACCGCTCCACGTGAGGAGACAAGTACGCCCGGCAGCAGCGGTGCGAGCAGCGCGATTCCAGCCATCACTGCGAATCCCGGACGAAATATCGCGACCTGGGCGGCTCGCGCCGACCCCACCCACCTGGCCAGTAACAGGCCGCCGAGCCATAGCGCTTCAGCGGCCAGCAATAAACTCGCGGTGTAGTTGATGGGAATCATTATCGCGGTGAAAATCGCGACCCCAAGGTAGTTCGCCCACTTGGTGCGGCGTTGCGCACGCACGAAATAAATTATCTGTGCCAGTTCCGCCACGGTCAGCAAGGGAAATTCCCGGGCCGTGCGGTCCGATGCCACAATCGTAAGATTCAGCCCATAGAGAAGCGCGGCGAACGCGCCGCCAAGCTCGCCTGCTTCGGCAGCCGCTTCGCTGCCCAGCGAACGGCCGATCTCGCGCACGGCGGCGAATACCAGCGCGATCGCGATCGTCCCGAGCGCGGCCGACATCGCGCGCATCGCGAACAGGCTGTCGCCGAATATCCGCACCCATTCGTGCAGCACGATGTGGAAAACGGGAAGCTTGCCGCCGTTCTCAAGGCGCCAGAACGTCGTCGCCACCTGGCGCAGATTCGGCTCAATCGCCGCCGCCCACGCGGTGCCTTCGTCGCCGTTCATGTCCCAGCGGGCAACCCGATGGAAGCGATAGAACCCGCCCAGGATGACCGCCAGCGCCAACAGGATGAAGGAGAACAGCCGCGGCGAACGCCAAGCCGATATCGCGATCTCCCACGCCGCCTGACGCGACAGCGGCGGCGAAGCGGCTGCCATGCGCTCCGGAGCGGACGAGCGAGCTTGCTGATTCACGGTAGCGGCTAGAGATAGCGGGAATACGCCATCGAGATCAACGCCGGTTGGTCCGAACTGGCAAGTGGCGCCGCGCCAGCCACCGCGCCGCTCAGCGGCGCGCGAAGAATCTTCCCGCGCCGTAGGTCACCGCCGCGGCGACGATGCCGGTCGCCATGCTCTCCAGACCGCTCCGCCACCACGGGCGTGTCGTGATTATCGTCTTGGCCGCACCAACCGCGAATAAGGTCACGATCGTCGCGACTACCGAGATGACCAGGCCCTCGTGTGGCGGGACGAAGAGGTAGCCCAGCACCGGCACCGCCGCGCCGGCGAAATAGGACAAGCCGACCGTCAAGGCCGACCGCAGCGGCCGGTCGAACGATTCGACGGCCATCCCCAACTCCTCACGCATCATCACGTCGCTCCAGCGCTCGGGGTCGGCCGTAATGTGGCTCACGATGAGGTTGAGCAACTCACCGGTGAAGCCCTTGGCGCGGTAGATGGTCCGGATTTCCTCGCGTTCGCGCTCGGGCCATCGGCGGATCTCGTCGCGCTCGCGCTGAATCTCGCTGTGGTAGAACTCGATCTGCGAACGCGCCGAGATAAAGGCCGCGAGTCCCATCGAGACCGCGCCGCCGAGCATCTCAGCCAAGCCGGCCATCACCACGATATTGCCTGACGTGAACGCGCCGGCCACACCGGAAGTGACCGCGAACGAAGCGACCAGGCCGTCGTTGAGCCCCAGCATCAGGTCGCGCAAGCTGGCGCCGCCGGCCGCGTGGACTTGCTCGGTATGGTGGTCGTACTCGCGTCTGCGAATCGAGAAGGCCATTGCTCCGCGACGTCCCGCCGATGTTTGAGTTGTCAGTGGCCGCGCGGCGGCGGCGCGCCTAGCGTCAGATTTGAGGGCGGCTGGAGCCCCGCCGCTGGCGCGAGGCGCGGCGCGCGGGCACGGTGACGGCTCTCGAGCCCGTCGCGCAGTTGCCAGAACTGCCGAACGGTCCTCCGCCGGTCGTCGCGCCCAAATGAGGTCGCGCCGAGATAGTCGTAAAGACAACGCAACCGCGCGGGACGATTCAGGAAGCGTCCGATACTGCGGTCGAGATGAACCAGATTGAGCAACCTTCTGTGCCAGGAGACCGAGCGCACCCGGCGGAAATCCTCGAGGTCGACGAAGCTTATCCGGGGCGGTGCGCCGTCGCACTCCTGCACCATCAAGTTGGTCTCCTGCAGATCCCGCGTGTAGAGCCCCGCGTCGTGCAAGCGGCGAACCTCGCGCGCCACGGCGCTGAGCAGCAAGCGGCGGGAACGAAAATGTACCCTTCCCCCGCCCAGGGCCGCGCCGCTCAGCACGGTCGCGTCATTGAGCGCTTCGCACACCAGGTAGGATTCGCTCAGCGCCCCCGCGCGGCGCACCTCCAAAGCGGCCAGCGGCGCGGGACGGTTGAACCCCGCCGCGGAAAGCATCGCCGCCCCGTCGAGCCATCGCCGCACGCGCGAGCCGCGCGCTGTGGCGACCAGCCCTCGCGCCCACGAGCCGGTGCGCACGCGCTTAACGAAGACCCACGCGCCGTCGGGCCCCCTGAGCAGTCCGGCCCGCGTGCGAGCTTCGTCTTTGAGCGCACGGAATCCGCCGTCCGCCATGAGCACGTCGAGCCGCTCGGCCATCGCGGCCCATCGCGGATCTGCGGCGAAAAGCACGCGCTTATGCATCACGAGATAGCGTAGCGTATCCGCACACTTGGCGCATGGGGCCATCGAAATTGCTGGAGCTGTTTTAAAGCGCGGCGAGAGAGCCGATAATGAAAGGTCATGAATGATTTATACGAAGCGCTAAGTTCACACGTTACAGGTCGGCAACGACGCGCAGCCAGCCCCGATTGTGACACAGCGGTTAAATCCCGCTCAATCTTCAACACGGCGCTCATAGCCGCAGCCTTCCTTGCCGGCACGCTCTGCGCTCTCACCCTGATGCCGGGACCGGCGCGCGCCCAGGCGACCGCCTCCGCGGCGGTCATGGGAGCCGACCCGACCGCGATGGTCAAGGCGGTCGTGGACCAGGCGACCGCCGTGGTGCGCGACACCCAGACGCCGACAGCGAATCGCGACAAACGGCTGCGCGAGATCGCGGAGGCTAACTTCGATTTCGCCGACATGGCGCGTACCACGCTCGGCTACCATTGGCGCCAACTCACGCCGCAACAGCAGGCCGAATTCGTCCCCCTGTTCACGTCGTTCATGGAGAATGTCTACCTCGGCAAGCTGCAGGAATATAGCGTGCAGAAGCTCCGCCAGAGCGTGAACACCTCCAACGTCAGCTTCACCGGACAACAGTACGATGGCGCCGACTACGCCGAAGTCCATAGCACCGTGCTGCTCAAGGACCAGCCCCCGCCAATCAGGGTCGACTACCTGTTGAGGCGCGACGGCGCAAGCTGGAAGATCTACGACCTCGATATCGACGCGATAAGCGTGATGGCCAACTATCGCCAGCAATTCAACCGCGTTCTCAACAACGACGGCTACGCGGCACTCGTGGGCATGCTGCGGAAAAAGGTGCAGGAGCTGGGCTCGACGCTCTACAAGTAGGCGCGGCGGCGGGCACCCGTGCCGCCGATCGCGGCCTCAGCCGTTGAACTGCTTGCAGAGGTGGCGCCAGGCGTCTTCGTCGGCCCCGGCCTTGTACGGCATGTAGAAGGCGACGCGGTCGAGCAGGCCGTCGTAGCGCGCCTTGACCTTGGCCGCGATGTCGTCCCATTTGCCGCTCACCGAATAGGTCTCGAGCATCTCGTCGGTAATTTCTTTGGCCATCCCGGTCCAATCGCCCTTGGCAGCCTTCTCATTGAGACGCGGCGCCACGTCGCCCCATCCGTGCGTGTCGAGCACGACCTGGTAGGTCCGGGTGGAAGCATAGAAGGCGATTTGCTGGCGCACCGCCTCGCGCGCCTTTTCGATCTCCTGGTCATTGCTGCCCACCACCACGAAGGCGGTGGTGAAGACGGTGAAGTCGTTGCGCGAGCGGCGGGATTTCCTGAAGCCCTCTTCAAGATGAGGCATCACGAACTCGCGCAAGTACTTGGGCGAGTTGAACGGATGCGCGTGCAGGCCGTCGCACAACTCGCCCGCCAGGCGGCAAATGTGCTCGTTCACGCCCGCGATGTAGACCGGGATCTTGAACTGATGCGGCCGCGGCGCGAAAAACGGCGTCATCAGCGAGAAATTGTAATACTTGCCCTTATAAGAGAGCTTCGAGCCGCCCTCGTTCCAGCATTTGAAAATCGCGGCCAGCGATTCCAGGTACTCGCGCAGCTTGGGCACCGGCGGCTCCCATCGCATGCCGTAGCGCCGCTCGATATGACCTTTGACCTGGGTGCCGAGCCCCAGCACGAAGCGCCCCTCGGACAGGCGCGCGAGGTCGTACGAGGTATAGGCAATCGCCATGGGGCTGCGCGGGAAAGCGATCGCGACCGCCGGGCCCATCTTGATCCGCCGCGTATGCTCGGCGGCGAGCGCCAGCGGCAGGAATCCGTCGTTGCCCGCCTCCATCGACCAGATGGCGTCGAAGCCCGCGTCCTCGGCGGCTTTGGCCGCCTTGGGAACCTCGTGCAGATCCCGTGCGAAGAGCATCGTGTCGAGTTTCATCGATTCCACCTCCGGGCGCCGTGCTCGCTGGAGCGACCGGAATCGTAACAGAAGCCCGTCGCGCCGGGAAAGCGCGCCCACGTCAGCGCGGTCCGCAAATGAGATAGCTACGGCGCGCCGGCTACAGGAGCGCTCGCAAGCGGGCGGGAAAATCCGTGATGATGCCGTCGACGCCCAGCTCGAGCATAGCGCGCATCTCGGCCGCGTCGTTGACCGTCCACACGTGCATCTCGGCGCCAATCCGATGCGCGGCGGCAACGCTCTCCGCAGTCACGAGCCGCCACGACTGGTACTCGGGCGGAATCTGCATTGCGTCGCCACGCGGCTCATACGGTTCGGCGCCAGGCGCCAGCGATGTCATGAAGCCGACGACTTCGCGAGCGGGAAATCCGGTCGCAAGCGTCGGGGCGAGCGCGCGCATCTCGTCGATCGGGAGCTGCAGCTCGCTCGCCACCAGCACGCGCCGGCGCATCCCCGCGCGCTCGATCACGTCGAGCAGCGGTGCCGCCAGGCTCGGCGCGCTCTGCTTGACCTCGATGATGTAGCGATGTTGTGGAAAAGCCGCGAAGACCTCGGCCAGCGCCGGCACTTCGATCCCGCGTCCGCGAAACGGGAACCCTCTATCGGCAGCAGTAGCCGCAGTGCCAGGGGTGGTGAAACCCCATCCCGCGTCGGCCCGCTTCAGCTCCGCAAGCGTCAGATCCCCGATTGCTACATCGAGGCCGCAGGTCCGGTTGAGCTCCGGGTCGTGGCTGACCACGACCACGCCGTCGCGCGTGATATGGACATCGAGTTCGAAATACGGCGCACCAGCCTCGGCGGCGGCGCGAAAGGCGGCCAGCGTATTTTCGGGATACTCTCCGCTGGCGCCGCGATGGGCGATTACGCGAGGAACGGGAAGATCGAAGAATTCGCTATCCAGTGCGGAACGGTGCACAGCAAGCGCGAAAGCTCAGTGCGCCAGCGTGGTGCGCCACGCATGCCAATGATGACGCGAGCGCGGCTGCGAACCCTGTGCGTCCGCCAGATGCGTAGCCGCCTGACCCACCGCAGCCCGTGCGCTTGGCGAGGTCGCGGCGCCGACATGGAAATGCCCTCCCAGGTCGGGCAGCTTCGACAGCATCGCGAGATAGTTATCCTTGAACTGATCGAACAGCGTCCGCATCCGCGGCGACACCTGATGGTTTACGCCCAAGCTTTCGGTCATGGGGTTGACGTAATGGCCTTCACGCTCGAGCGCGAAGTGCAGATGCGGTCCGGTGGACAAACCGCTGGTGCCGACCCGCCCGATAATCTCGCCCAGCGACACCCATTCTCCACGGTCCAGCCCCGGCGTGATTTCCGAAAGGTGGCCGTAGATGCTCACCATGCTTTGCGAGTGATCCAACCGCACGCAGCGCCCCAGTTCCCCACACCATCCGGCGTACTCGATCCGCCCGTCCGCTATCGCCTGGACCGGTGTGCCATACTTGGCGACCAAATCGACGCCGACGTGCGGCCGGAACTCATGGAGAATCGGATGATAGCGATGGAAGGTGAAGCCCGACGAAATGTAGTTGAACTTGACCGGGAAGCGCAGCGTCTGCGGCTCGCCTAGTTGCTGACCGTTGGCATCGAACAGGCGCGGACGGCCGTGCTCGTCGCGAAAGGCGAACGCGCTCATGATCCGGTTGTCCGACACTATCTGCGCCGCTTCCACGCCGGTCACCAACTGATAGCTGCCGTCGCGAGCCACCCTTTCCTGGTAGATGAGCTTGACCACCGCGCCCGACGGCAATTCGTCGAGCGGATGATGGTCGCTGAAGGCGTTCTCCAGGGTAAAGACGATTGGCTCGGGCAGATTGTGGCGCTGAGCGGCAGTGCGGAAGCTGCGATCGACCTGGAACGCGACGCTCACCCGTCGGACGTCGTACTCGATAAGGTCGCGCGAGGTGCGGATGACGCCCGCGCCCAAGGCGTGCTCGCGGATTGCGATGTTCGTGTTAAGGTCGTAACGCAGGTCGCGCAAGTCGCCAGTTTCGGGATCCTTGTAAAGGACTAGCGCGTGGCCTTCCTTCATCGTCCCGGTGTTGGCGGCTTCCTGGAAATGATTGGTCCAGTTCTGCGCCTCCGCGGGGTCCAGCCCGGCGTCCTCGAGGTAGCGCAACACCGAGGCCGAGCGATCAAGGGTTAGCTGGATTATGATCGGGTCGGGAGCGGGAGTGGCGCTTTCGGCAAGCTCGGCGGGGCCGCCATCAATCGAACCGGCCTGCAAATCCATCAACGCTACGGTCGGGGTGGGCGGCTCCCCGGCCTGGAAAAAGAGATGAATCGAAGCAAGTGTTGCGAGAGCGGCGACCACCAAGGCCGTAAGCAGACGTGGAAATAAGCGAGTCAAGGTCCCCCGTACCATCGCGCTCAAGTTAGGGTATTTGATTCACATGCGCAACCCTTTGGTGCCTCTCTATCAACAACTTTGGCTTATGAAATGTATCAGGCCTTATAAGGCCCCATATGGCCACTAAGGCAAAATATGCCAGTCATTGGAATCGATTTTGGCCGTAAGCGAATCGGGCTGGCTATCTCTGATGGCCAAGGCGCCTATCCGCTCGAAACAATGGTACGCCGCTCGTTGAAGCACGATCTTGAGGCTATCCGCTCGCGACTGACCGAACGCGGCGTCTCGCTAATTGTCATCGGGTTGCCGCTGAATATGGACGGCACCGAGGGACCGTCTGCGCGCGCGGCGCGGGCCTTCGCGAAGCATCTGGGCTCGGCGACTGGCCTTCCGATCGAGATGTTCGACGAGCGGCTGACCAGCTTCGAGGCCGAGGAAAGGCTGCGGGAAGCGTCGGTCTCGCGCGCGTCGAAAAAAGCCGCGCGCGACGCCGTGGCCGCGGCGGTAATTCTGGAGGGATGGCTGGAAGGCCGCCGGACGCAACCCAATTCGCGATAAACCGCATCGCGGTCCGATTAAGCCCGTGCAAGGACGATGAAACCTGTTCGAAGCCTCGATATGCTTGAAATGGAACGACCTGTTCCGGCGGTACCTCGGTGAGCCGATACTTCAAGGCCGCAGTCGCCATGACGACACTTGCCGTCGTGGCGGCCGCGGCATGGATTGCTTACGCATGCTTTGTTCCGGTGGCGAGATTCGCGGCGCCAAAGGTCGTGTCCGTCAACCCGGGTGATTCGCTAGGCGTGGTGGCGCGCAGGCTCGCCTCAGCCGGTGTTATCCGCAGCGCGCGAGCGATGATGCTGTATGCTGAGTTGAGCGGAGGCGGACGCAATCTGAAACCCGGCGACTATGCTTTTGGCGGCGGCGAGCGCATCGCCGACGTGTTGCACCACCTGGTCAGCGGCGACTTCGTGGCCGTGACGGTGGCGATTCCTGAGGGTGCGACGCTGCATCAGATAGCCGAGCGGCTGGAGGAGGCAGGCCTCGTATGCCAGGGGCGGTTCGAGAAGGCCGCGCGATGGGGTCCGCTGCCCGCGGCGCTGGGGCTGGAGCCTCTGGGCGCCGAGGGCTACCTGTTCCCGGCCACTTACCGCTTTTCGCCGCACGCGAGCATCGGGCGGATCCTGGGCGCGATGCTGGGGCGGTTCTATAGCGCACTGCCATCCCCCACCGAGGAGCGGCTATTCGAACTCCATTTGAGCGCGCACGAACTGGTGACGCTCGCTTCCATCATCGAGAAGGAAGCAAAGGTTTCGGGGGAACGTCCGACCATCGCGAGCGTGTTTTATAACCGACTCAGGCTGGGGATGCCGCTTCAGTCCGATCCCACCGCCCAGTATAATCCAGAGGGGGAAATTGAGCCTGCGGTTACGGCGGTGCATACTGCGTCTTCCTACAACACGTATTCGTTCGCCGGACTCCCGCCGGGGCCAATTGCAAATCCTGGAATGTCTTCGATAATGGCGGCGCTCTACCCGGCGCACACGGACTACCTGTATTTTGTGGCGCGCAACGACGGAACCCATATTTTTTCGCGCACGCTGCGCGAGCACGAGCGCGCCATCGAGATCGTGCGTAAGCTGAACGCCGGGGGTACCGCGCTTAAAGCACACGGGCCCGCAACCTACGCCGCGCCGCTTCCCGCATCCGCCGTGAAGAGATGACACCCGTCGTGATCAATCCTGTCGAGCAGATCGTCGCCGCCCGCAGCCGCCTCAAACAGGTCGCCGCCTTGCGCGCGGGACTGGCGCTTTGCGTTCCCGCGCTCACCGCACTGTTGCTGGCCGCGACGCTTCGAGCAATCGGCGCGGCGACGTGGGGGCGCGTCGGTTACGTGCTGGCGCCGGCGAGACTTGGCGGCCTGCGCCTCGCCCTGCTGATCGCGGGCCTCGCTGCGCTCGCCGGATGCGCCTTGATGGCCTGGCAGGCCTATCGCGAGGCCGACGATTTGATGGATGCCGCCGAGCGCGTCGACGAAGCCGTCGATGGCCATCAGGAGATCGTCACGCTAGCGAGCCTTGCCGGCCCTTCGGAATCTCCCGCGCAGCGCGCGCAGCAGACCCCGTTGTTCCCGCTACTATGGCGCCGCGCCGCCGGCTATCTCGAGCGCTTCGATCCCAACAGCGCGTTCGCCTTCGAAGTGCGAAGCCCTCTGACGCGCTCGCTGCCCATCGCAGCCGTCATGGTCGTAGTGCTCGCCGCCGCCGCGTTGGCGCTGGTGCGGCCACCGACGGCCGAACAGTTGGAAGCGCGCAAACTCCGCGCGGAAGCCGAACAGCTCGCGGGCTCACCCTCATCCGCCGACAAGGAGCTTGCCTCCAAAATACTCGCCGCCGCCAACGCGCTGGAAAATCCCGACCTTCCGCCCCGGGAGAAACTCGAACGGCTGGCCGAAGCGATGAGTGCGCTGCAAAGACAGCAACAGCAGCAAGGCCCGTCGCCCCAGCAGTCCGCCAAGAACGCTTCGGGCAGCGGTAGTGGAAATGGTAAGGGCAATTCCGAGAAAGGATCCGGACAAGACAACGGACAAGGCCAGGGCAGTGGCAACAGTCAGGGCAAAGGTCAGGGTCAAGGTGAGGGCCAGGGTCAAAATCCCAACGGCCCCAAAGGCAAGCAGCAGATAGTCGAGTTGCGTAACGACCTCTCCAAGGCCCAGGCGCAAATCGAAACCGGGGCGGGCTCCAAAAGCGACGCCCCCAAGCCGGGCCAGGGCGACAAGGGCAACGCGCTCAAGCCCGGCACCAATCCCAACGAAAAGGGCCCCTCGCAGCAGCCGGACGCGCTGGCCCAAGGCAGCCTCCCGCGGCCCGACAGTTCGGCCAAGGGCCAGATGCCCTCGGGCGGCGCGAAGAGCGGCAAAAACGAAAAGGGCGGCCACGGCGATACCCATCTTGGAGAATTTCCGGTACCGGAAAATTTCCAGCGCTTCTACAAACCAGGACAGGGACCGCCGATCGAAATTCGCGACGCGCGCTACGTGCTGTTCCGCCTGCCCACCGAGGTGGTCTCCGCCAGCGGCGGCAAAATCGTCCCCGACACCAACCGGCCCACCGCGAGCGTTCCGTACGCCAACGTCCCGCTCAAGGCCGAGCCGCTTGACGCCACGCCCCAGGAACGTCAGCTTGTGCCGCCACGCTATCGCGATCTGATCCACTAGGCGGCGCGCGCGGCATGCATCAATTGGAACAAGGAGAAGGCATGGGAGCAGCCCCGCAAATTACTCCAACCGAACGGGTCGCCGAATTCCGGCGCACCTTCGCGCGCGCAGAAGCCGAGGTTGGCAAGGTCATCGTCGGTCATCAGGACGTCATCCGCAAAACTCTGACCGCACTGTTCGCGGGCGGCCACGTCTTGATCGAAGGCGTCCCGGGACTCGGCAAGACCCTGATGTGCAAGACCGCCAGCGACGCCCTGGGGCTTAGCTTCAAACGCATCCAGTTCACGCCCGACCTGATGCCCTCCGACATCGTCGGCACCCAGGTCCTGACCGAAGCCGACGGACGGCGCGAGTTCCACTTCAAGCCCGGCCCGATTTTCGCCCACGTCGTGCTCGGCGACGAGATCAACCGTGCCACGCCCAAGACTCAGTCCGCCGTGCTGGAGGCGATGGAAGAGCGGCAGGTCACGGTTTTCGGCATCACCTATCCGCTCGAGCCGCCGTTCATGGTGCTGGCGACGCAGAATCCGATCGAGCTCGAGGGCACTTATCCGCTGCCCGAGGCGCAAATGGATCGCTTTTTGTTCAAAGCCGTGATGGGTTCGCCCAAGCCGGAGGAGCTCCGTGAAATCCTGAATCGCACCACCGGGGCCACGACACATAGCGCGCAGCCGATCTTTACGCCGATGGACGCGCCCGTGGCGATCGAGCACCTCAAGGCACTGGTGCGCGAGGTGATGGTGGCCGAGCCGATCGAGCGCTACGTGATTGGCATAATCGGCGCCTGCACGCCCAACGGCCCCGGCGCGATTCCCGAGGTCTCGCAATACCTGCGCTTCGGACCGAGCCCGCGCGGCGCCCAGGCGCTCATCCTGTGCGCCAAGGTCAACGCCCTGCTCGACGGCCGCGTGAGCGTCAGCTACGAAGACGTCGCCGACGGCGTGGCCCCGGCGCTGCGCCATCGGCTGCTGCGTAACTTCCAGGCCGAGGCCGAGAACATCACTACCGATTCGATCCTCGACCAGGCGACCAAGCGGCTCAAGAAGCCGCGCGCGTAGGCATCGATGCTGGGACTGCCCGAGGAATTCACGCCGGACTTTCTGGCCCGGCTCGAACATCTACGGATCAAGACGCGGCGCGAGTTCGAGGGGCTCGGCAGGGGCTCTCATCTTTCGCCCCGGCGCGGCTCGTCGCTGGAGTTCAGCGACTTCCGCCACTACGCGCTGGGCGACGACTTCCGCTTTATCGACTGGGGACTCTACGGCCGCACCGACAAACTTTACATCAAGCTGTTCAAAGAAGAGGAAGACCTTCTCACTTACATTTTTCTCGACGCCAGCGCCTCGATGGGGCTGCCCGAGGCCGACCGCAAATTCCCCATGGCGGTGGCGACCGCGCTGGCCTTCGCCTACGTTGCCCTGGCGCAAGGCGACCGCGTGATGATCCGCGTGCTGGCCGGCGACGGCAAAGCCTCCACGCCCGGCTTCGTCTACGGACGCCATCGGATCGTCGAATTGGCGCAGCGCCTTGGCGCCGTCCGTCCGGCCGGCCAACTCGACCTCGCCACGGCGCTCGCGCGCGAGCTGGTCTCGGTGCGCCGCGCCGGTAAGGTTTTCGTGATCTCGGACTACTTGATGATGATCAATTCGGTGACCCGCGGACTTGGCCTGTTCACCGCCGCCAACATGGACGTGACCGTGGTGCAGATTCTCGGCGGCAGCGAGATAGCGGGCGCGGGATTGACGGGCGACGTCGAGCTGGTCGACGCGGAGAGCGGAGAACGCGTGATGGCATCGATCGGCAATCGCGAGCGCGAGCAGTATCGCCAGACGTTGGCGCGCCTCTCGCGCGAAATCAGGACGTTTTGCCTGCGCCATGGCCTGCACTACACGCTCTATACCACCGACCTCAATTTCCACGACTTCTTCCTGCGCGCGACCGCCGACTTCGGCCTAAGGCATTAGTGGTGTGATGGGATTCCTGGATCCAGGCGCGCTTTATTATCTGTTCGCGTTGATCCCGGCGCTCGCACTGGCCTATCTCGTGCGCGAACGTCCGCGGCGCGTCGTCGTATCCAGCGTGCTTGCCTTTCGCGCGCTGCGCGCGCGGCGCGGGCAACGCTTCGGTGGGTGGCCGCGGCCGGACTGGATGTTCTTCGTCGAGATGCTCATCATCGGGCTCGCGGTGCTCGCGATCGCGGGTCCGTACGTCACGCGCAAGGGCAATCCGATCGCGGTGGTGCTCGATGACTCGGCGGCAATGCAGGCCGCGGCGGCATCCGGGCGCACTCGTTTTGACGCGGCGCGCGATGCGCTGAAGGATGCGCTCGGACGGGAAGGCCCGGGCGAGGTCAGCCTTTATCTGACCACCCCGCAGCCTCATCGTGCCGGTCCGCCGTTCGCGAGCGCAGCCGACGCGGCGGACGCACTGGAGCACTTGCATCCCGCCGACGCGCCGTCCGACCAAACCGCTCTCAGCGTGCTCCTGGGCGGGCTTGCTTCCGACACGCGCCTGCGCCGGGTGATATACGCCGGTGCGCGGCCGCTGGCAGCGCCTGTGCCACCGCGGATTGAGGCGTTCGCAGCGAGCGATCCGCTGCCCAACTACGCGATTGGCTCGTTCGTGCTCCGCCGCGAGTCGTTAGGACAGGCCGCACTGCACGCCCGCTTGACGGTCGCCAACTTCAGTCCCGCGGCCCAGACGCTTCATCTCGCCATAACCGGCGACGGCAAACCTGTCGGACACGCCCAGGCGCATCTGGAATCGGGCCAGATCGGCGTGATCGAATTTCCCAACCTCGCGCCCGCCGGGGTCTATCGGGCGGAACTCACACCCGCCGACGGATTTGCGCTCGACAACGTCGCCTGGGCCACTGCCGGCGCGGTCAAATCAATTTCGATACTGTTCGTATCGCCGACGCCCGCCGACGCCGCTGGCCTAGATGGGCTGCCGGGCATCGCGGTCCGCGTCGCGTCGCCCACCAGCTTCTCGCCCAAGGACCTCGCCGCCGCGGACCTCGCGATCTTCGAGTACGCGGTGCCCAAGGAGATGCCGCCGATCAACACGCTGCTGGTGATGCCGCCGCCGGGCGATCCGGTGTTCGGCTTCAATATCCAGCCGACCGCCAGCGTCGAGATCACCGGATGGCCGCCGACCGGCCCACTCACCGACTCGGTGAATTTTCGCTTGCTCAATTTGCACGGCGGCGAATACCTCGGACAGCATCCCTGGCTCCAGGCGATCGTCACCGGCAGTGGCGGCGCGCTGATGCTCGCCGGCGAGCGCTCCGGCCATCGCCTGGTCGCCCTGGGCTTCAATCCCTTTCCCTATCTGGGCCGCCAAAATCTTCCGATGTCGGTGCTGACGCTCAACTCGCTCAGCTACCTGGCCGGCTTCGGCGCCGAGACCGGCGGCTACCATACCGGCGATCCGTGGATCGTGCCGGCCGGCGTCGACGGGATCGTGCCGCCGGACGGGCGAAAGATCAAAGTCACGCCCGGGATGCTGTTCACTGACGCCAATTTTCAGGGTCTCTACCAACTCATCTCCTCGGACGGAGCCAAATCGACGCGCGCGGTTAACTTCGCCAACCTGCGCGCCTCGGATCTCGAGAACACGCCAGCCATGAAGATCGAAGCGACCGGCTCGGGCGCGATGGCCGAGGTCGCACCGCGCCGCGCATCGGTCACCCACGACTTCATCCTGGCGATCGTCGCGCTGGTTATCTTCGAAGCGTTGATCGCATATCGCCGCCGCCGCCCGATGGTCACGGTCTAGCGATGAACTCAAGCGCGATGCTGGCCGGCGTCAAGCTGGCGAATCCGGGCGCGCTGTGGCTGTTGATCGCGGTTGGCGTGATCCTGGGGTGGTCGCTGCTTGGCGTGGACACGCCGCGCAAGCTGTTCGCGCCGCTGCTGCGCGCCGTGGTGCTGGCGCTATGCGTGCTGGCGCTCGCCGATCCGCAGACCATCACGCGGAGCGAGGGCACTACGCGGCCGGCGGTGGTCGACGCTTCGGCCAGCATCACCGAGGCGATGCGTGCGTGGACGGCCACGCTCTTGCGCGACAGTCTCAGGTTGCGCGCCGGCGATCCGGCGGTGATCTTCGCCACCGAACCCGAGTCGACCACGATTTCGGGCGCGCTTTCGAAACTCGGCACCGCGGCCGGATGCGCCACATGCGCGCCGGGCGCGACCGACCTCGAGGCGGCGCTCGACAAGGTCGCCGCAAATCCAGCCGCGCACGACGGGCCGGTCGTGCTGGTGACCGACGGATGGGAGAACCATGGCGATGCGGAGCGCGCGCTCGGCGCGATTCGCTCGGCGGCCGTGCGGCTGTACATCTTCACTCCGCCCGGCGCTCGCGGCATCCCCAACGTCGCGATTACCGACCTCGCGATGCCGCCGGCATTGGCCAAGTCGGAGCCGTTCGCGCTCGGCGTCACCGCCACCAACTACAATTCGACCCCGGTCAGCGGAACCATCTCGATCTTCCAAAACGGCCGCGCGATCGATATCCGTACCGTCACTCTGCAAAGCGGCCAGCAACGCTTCGACTTCCCGGTCCATGCCGAAGCTTCCGGGTTGACCTCCTACACCGCCTTGTTCAAGCCCGCCAATCCGGCGCAGGACGCGTATCGCGAAGATGACTCGCTCACCGGATGGATCGGAATCGGCGCGCAGCGCAAGGTGCTCATCCTGACTGGCTCGGCACGCGACGCACAGTACCTCGAATCGGTCGTGCATCGGATGGGCCTGGATCCGACCGTGGTCGCGCCCACCGGCTCCTGGAACGGCAGTCTCAAGGGCTACGACGCGGTGCTGCTCAACAACGTGCCGCGCTCGCGGCTCTCGCCCGCGGCCCAGCAGGCACTGGTCAACTACGTCGAGGAGGGCGGCTCGCTCGCGATGGCGGGGGGCGACGAGAGTTTCGGCCTGGGCGGCTACCAGGACAGCCCGCTCGCGCGCGCGCTGCCGGTCATCATGAAACCGCCGCAGCATCGCCAGCGCACTCGCGCGCTGGTCCTGATAATCGACAAGTCGGGCTCGATGGGCCGCGACGAAAAACTCGAGTACGCCAAGGCGGCGGCGCGCACGGTCACCAAGACGCTGGCCGACACCGATCTGATCGCGGTCATCGGCTTCGACTCGCAACCGTTCGTGATGGTGCCGCTGACGCCGCTCAGCCAGAGCCGGCCTTACTTCGACCAGCTAATCAACCGGCTCAAGGCGCGCGGCACCACTTATCTGCTGCCGGCGATGGAGGAAGCCGAGCGGATGCTGGCCGGCAACAACGCGTCGGTGAAGCATGTCGTGGTCCTGACCGACGGCGAGACCGGCGGCACGGCCGCGATGTACTACGACCTGGTTTCCACGATGCATCGCGAGGGCGGCGTGACGATCTCCACCATCGCGATCGGCCGGGAAGCCAATCTGCCGCTGCTCGAGTCAATCAGCAAATATGGCGGCGGCAGCTTCTACCAGACCGACAGCGCCTCCAACCTGCCCGAGTTGTTTTTGCAGGACGTGAAATCGCATGGCGGCGAGACCACGATGGTCGAGAACGACTTCACGCCAATCACGGTGAAGCCCGACGCGCTGCTCAAGGATCTCGGCGGCCGCCAACTGCCCGCGATTAAGGGCTTCGTCGCCACCGAGCTCAAGCCGCAGGCCACGCTCGACGCTTTCATCAACCGCGCCAACACCCACGACCCGCTCATCGCAAGCTGGCACTTCGCGGCCGGCAAAGCGGTCGCGGTCACCACCGACGCGAGCGGGCGATGGTCCTCGCCATGGGTGCAGGACGGAATCTTCAGCCAGATATGGAGCAAGGTGCTCTCCTGGATGACGCCGCAGACCGCGGCCACGGAGCAGAAGTTCGACGTCGCGCTGGGCTACCGCGAGGGCCGTATTCATCTGAGGCTCACCAACTATAGCGACCGGCCGTCGCCGTCGGCGGCGCTGATCAGTGCGACCATCACGCGCCCCGACGGCAGCCGCGTCCAGAGCGCGCTTTCCGAGGAAGTCCCAGGCGAGCTTTACGGCAGCTTCGACGCGCCGCGCCCCGGTACGTACAACATCGCGCTGAAGGCGGCGACCGCCAACGCGCTCGCCTTTCCGCCGCTCGCATACACGGTCAGCCCCGCGATCAACGCCGAGCTGCCGCGCCCGGAGCCCAACTACGCGCTGCTGGAGCGCCTCGCCTCGGGCAGCGGCGGGCGGCTTAATCCCTCGCCCGCCGACGTCGGCTTGACACGTCCCGAGCACGAGTTGCGGCAATCGATGGCGGCTTGGCCGTTGCTCGTGGCGATGATCCTGCTGATCGGCGAGGCCTTGGTCCGCCGCCTCACGTTCTAGTTTTGCGCCACCCCGCTTCGCCCCAGCGCCCGAATTATCTTCGATTGCGGGGGGCCATTCGTGAACGGCCTTTCAACGCGGTTGCGGTTCGCCGTCTCGATCCGCCAAGCTTTCTCTCATGACCGATGAAATCGATCGTCCCGTGGAGCCGCGCCACGATATCCAGCATCAGTACCCCGCCAACGTACGCTTCTGCGCGCTCTGCGGCGGCGCGATGGAACTGCGCACGGTGCTGCCCGACCGCAAGCGCCATAAAGTGTGCTCGCGATGCGGCTTCATCGACTTCCAGGGCCCCAAGCTGGTCGCCGGATGCCTGGTGGTCGATGCCGGCCGCGTGCTGCTGCTGCGCCGGGCGATTCCGCCGCGGCTGGGCTATTGGACTTTTCCCGGCGGCTACGTCGACTTCGGCGAGACGCCCGAGCCGGCGGCGCTGCGCGAGACCGCCGAGGAAGTCGGGATGAACGTAACGCTCGAGCGCCTGCTCGGCGTCTACGCCGATCCGCAAAATCCGATCGCGGCAGTCATCGTCTATCTCGCCAGGCCCGGCCTCGAGAGCCCCGGGCTTTCCGACGAGGCGAGCGAAGTGCGCTACTTCGCGCCCGCCGAGATTCCGTGGAAAGAGATCGCATTTCGCACCACTGAGGCCGCGCTTCGTGACTGGATCGCTTATGCCGAGGGCGCCGGGCGGATAAGCTCGTAAGGATGGCTCGCCAGGAAAGCGCCAAGGCTCCCGACGACGGCTTCGAGTTGGTCGCCGACAATCGCAAGGCCCGCCACGATTTCTTCATCGAAGAGTCGCTGGAGTGCGGGATGGCGCTGACCGGCACCGAAGTCAAATCGCTGCGCGCGCACAACGTAAACTTGCGCGACAGCTACGCGCGGATCAAAAACGGCGAAGCGTTCCTGTACGGCGTACACATCGGAGGCTACGCGCCGGCCGGCCAGTTCAGCCACAAGGAAATCCGCCCGCGCAAGCTCCTGATGCATCGGCGCGAGATCGACCGCTGGTGGGGACATGCCCGCGAGCAGGGCTACACGATGGTGCCGCTGAAGATTTATTTCCGTCGCGGCCGCGCCAAGGTCGAACTCGGCTTGGCCAAGGGCAAGAAGCTCTACGACAAGCGCGAGGCAATCAAGCGCAAGACCGCCCAGCGCGAAGTCGAACGCGAACTGCGCCATCGCAACCGCTAGCGCGCGGCTTTCCGCTCGCGCATATCAGCCGCGTGGAGTTGGCGTCGCCGCGGCCGCACTGGCCGCCGCCGCTTCGCCGCCCGCCTCGTTGAGCAAAGCGCGCAGCCGTTCGATACGCCGCCGCAGCGGCGGATGAGTCGAAAACAGGTTGGCGAAAAAGCCCTCATTGTCGTCGCGCGCGCCCTGCAACGGATTGACGATGAACATGTGTGCGGTGCCGCGCGAGGCGTTGCGCAGCGGCGATTCGGTTTCGGCGATGCGCTCGAGCGCGCGCAACAGCGCCCGCGGATTGCGCGTGAACTCGACCGAAGCGGCGTCGGCGAGGTATTCGCGCTGGCGCGACACCGCCATCGCGAGCAATTGCGCGAAAAACGGCGCCAGCACGGCAAGCACGACCACCAGGATCCCAATCAGCGCGCCCGCGTTGCCGCCGCTACCGTCGTCGTCACGGCTGCCGCGGCTCCTGCCGCCGCCGACGCCCCCCGTGTACCACATCGAGCGGTAAACGAAGTCCGCCAGCATCGCGATTCCCGCCACCAGCACCGCGATCATCATCATGGTGCGGATGTCGTAGTCGCGCACGTGCGCCATCTCGTGACCCAGCACGCCCTGCACTTCCTCGCGATCCATCGTGTCGACCAGTCCCTGGGTGACGCAGACTATCGAATGCTGCGGGTCGCGGCCGGTCGCGAACGCATTGGGCGACGGATCGTTCATCAGGTACGCCTTGGGCACCGGCATCCGCGCCGCCAGCGCCATCTCGCGCACCACGTCGAGCACCATCTGATGCTGCGGCGTATCGGGGGCAAGCTCGCGCGCCCGCACCGAGGCCAGCACCAGCGAGGCACCGCCGTAGTATGAGAGCAGCGACTGAAAGATCCCGAAGCCGAGCGCGATGAGCGTCAGCAGCGGGAAACCGGTCAGGGATCCGTCGACGATCGTGAGGTTATGAAAGACGAAATCCAAGCCGAAGCCGAGCGCGGTGAATAGGGCGACGAACACCACGACCAGCATCGCGGTCTCGCGCCGGTTGCGGCGTTCGAGCTCCCAGAAATCGGTACGCACGGCCGCCATCTCCGCTCCGTCCCCGCGCCGGATCGTCAGGCGCGCGGCGGCGGCGCGCCGCCCATCGAGAGATTGACCTTCGGCACCGCCTGGTCTTCGGGCGCACCCTGGAAATACTCGGCCTGCTTGAAGCCGAAATTGTTGGCGATCAAATTGGTGGGGAAACTTTCGATGCGCGTATTGAGCTGCATCACGGAGTCGTTGTAGGCCTGGCGCGAAAAGGCGATCTGGTTCTCGGTAGTGGTCAGCTCCTCCTGGAGCTTGAGCACGTTCTGGTCGGACTTGAGCTGCGGGTAATTCTCCATCACGGCGAGCAGCCTGCCCAATCCTCCCGTGATCTGATTCTCGGCCGCCATGCGCGAGGCCTGGTCGGGAGCGCTTATCGCTTTGGCGCGCGCCTCGACCACCTGGGTGAGAGTGTCGCGCTCGAATTGCATGTAACCCTTGACCGCCTCGACCAGGTTGGGGATGAGGTCGTGACGGCGGCGCAGTTG